>Ga0182240_100444_pt1 | contig 13419 bp, 16 predicted proteins | sample hydfrates4_PW_90_FD_145594 | JGI IMG/M metagenome (GOLD analysis project Ga0182240, IMG submission 145594) | Subsurface microbial communities from deep shales in Texas, USA - hydraulic fracturing test 4_PW_90 | ecosystem: Environmental > Aquatic > Deep subsurface > Shale gas/oil reservoir >...
TTAAAGAAAAACTTTCTGAAAATGGATTTGACAAAATAGTGGTTGTAGATCTGAAAAAAACGGATATAGATGTTGTCAGAGTTGTAATCCCTAAAATGGAGGTTTACTGCGTGGATAGAGATAGAATTTCACTCTGGATTAAAGATCGGATTCGAAGAAACCTTGAAAGTAACAAAAATTGAGTGCAAGGGTACAACTGTTTCCCTCGATTATGGTAATACCATAATTAATGGCGAAAAAATCCATATTTTCGGCTCTCCAGGACAGGAAAGATTCAAATTCATGCGTGAAATCCTTTCAAACGGGTTAAATGGTGCTATTGTAGTCATTGACAATTCAAGAGGAGTTACAGATACTGATATCCAAATAATGGATAATTTAAACACCAATAACATTCCTTATGTAGTTTTTGCAAATAAACAGGATATATCTCCAGGAAATCCTGAATCTGAGTACATAGATTCTCATATTCAAATAATCCCAACCATCGCAAAAGAAGGAGAAGGAATTCAGGAAGGATTAGAAATTCTTCTAGAATTAGTAGAAAACTAATTCATAATATATCTTTTAATTAATTTTAACTTATTATTTAGCTTGATAATATGTCTCCAATAGTTTTAGGCCCGTCAACAATTGCAAGTCAATTCTGGTGTGAAATGGCAGTTGATTTAAGGCGAGAATACGGAGAAGTCAAGACACCAGAAAAAGAAATAGGTAGTGAAATCCATAAAGACCGATTTCTTGAAGTCTTAGAAGAAATAATCGTTGAAATTAAAACTCCTGGCGACAAACTCCACTCTAACGTTCACAATATGAGTGTAGGGCTTGAATTATATCAAAAAGAGGGGTTAACCCGTGAACTTCCCATTCTCTTTAAGTTCGACTCTGCACTTATAATGGGCATTATTGATGAAATCAAAGAAATAAAAGAAGTGGAAGGCATTGGAAATAAGAAAAAAGCGCATGAAAAGACTCAAGTAGTTGAAATGAAAACCCGAAAAAGCTTGAATCCTCCATCGCCACAGCAGATAATTCGAGATAAAATGCAGGGAATGATCTACTGGTACGGGCTTAAATCCATGATAGATAAAAAACAGAGATGGGAGACTTCTGGACAGCCTATGGAGTCGACTTAGTTGAAAACGATTTTAATGATCTTATTTTAAGCGAGCAATACATGAAAAGCCTTGAAATCAAGGAAAATGCGCAGAAAGAATATGGAACTCTTCTTTCAATTGGATCTATAATTGATAAAACACTTAAAGAAGCCACTAAACTTCCAGAATTATCCGAAACTATTGAAATAATTTATATACACCAAAAAACGCTTCAAGAAGTTCACAGAGAAAGATACAAATTTTGATGAAAGGTTTTTTACTCGTGGAATGAGATGGGCACTTGAATACTGGTCTGGAAAAAGAGAATCAACATCAGTTGGAGAAGCAAATAACTGGAAATGTGATTTTTGCAGTTACTACACTGTTTGCCCAGCAATACACAAGAAATGGAGACAAGGTGATTAAAATTCAAAACTTTGAAAGGATCAAAATAATAATGAAAAGGCTTCACAAATACGTTAAAAAGCCTGTAGGAAATACAAATCCGTTTAGAGTCCTGATTACAACCATTTTATCTCAGAGAACCAGGGATGAAAACACAGATGAAGCCGCAGCAACTCTCTTTTCAGTCTACAAAACACCTGAAGAAATCGCCAATGCTCCTCGTGATGAAATCGAAAAATTAATTAAAAAAGCGGGCTTTTTCAGGGTAAAAGCACAACGGGTAAAAGAAACTTCAAGGATAATCCATGAAGAACACGAAGACGCCGTTCCCGACAATATAAAAGAACTTTTGGCACTTCCAGGAGTTGGAAGAAAAACTGCAAATTGTGTTTTAGTTTATGGATTTAGAAAAAATGCAATTCCTGTAGATGTGCATGTACATCGAATATCCAATCGAATCGGGCTTGTAAAAACAAAAACTCCAGAGGAAACTGAGCTTGAACTTACGAAAATCGTTCCAAAGAAGTACTGGCTTGATTTGAATGAGAGTTTTGTGAGGTTTGGGCAGGATATTTGCCGACCGATTGGTCCAAAGCATGAAGAATGTCCTATAAATGATTTATGTGATTTTTACAGAGATATGAAGAAAAAATCTTCTTAAAATACCAAATTTATTACTTTTCATTAAATAATTTGACATTAATTTTAAGTTTAATCTTTTTATTGTTTTTAAAGCTATTTATGCATTCAAAGTGCTCATTTCTAGAAATTTTTAAATATTATTTATTATATAATTAATAATACTTTTATCAATATACTTATTAATTGAAGGAATGATACTTTGCGAAATATCCTGTATATTGGCTCATTTGCTTTATTTTTCCTTGTTACAGTTGGTATTTTAAATTTCGTTCATGTAGATAATAATCTGGCTCAAAATAATGTAAATGAAAACAGCATACAGACAATTGATCCTCATAAAGACATAAAAATTTTAAGTAGCCAGATGATAAAAGAAGATGGAAACTGGATAATTAGTGGAAAGGTGCAAAATACAGGAAATTATAAAATGCGATATGTCTCCATAACCGTTAATTTTTACGGGAAAAATGGAAATCTACTATATTCCACTTTTGCTGGTGAAAGTTACATCACTCCCGGCGAAATCTGGAATTTCGAAGTCAGGTATCGAAAATCTGTGGCTCCTTATTCTTATAAAATAGAAGTGGGACCTATCATGTATAATTAAGATATTATTCAAACCTTTCGGCAAGCTCTTTAATACTCTTTTGAAATTTGGGTTGAATATAAATAACAGGCTGCTTAATTGAAATAGCTTTGTCCTTCAAACCTTTATCAGATGTAAAAAGAATTGAATTTGTCACCACAGCAACTTCAAGAATTATATCATCTTCAGTAGCTATAAGTTTATTTTTATTTTCGGGCAAATCTACTCCATAACTGCAATATAAAATGTCTATTTTTCTCTCTGATTCTAATTCCTTTAATTTTTCAATTTCATTCCTAAAACCAGCTTTTAATTTTCCTTCACATAAAATTGAAACTATTTCTCCAATAAAACCTGGAATTAATATTTCAAAGCCATCTAAAAAGCCCAGTTCTATCATCCTTGAAAGAGTATGAGATATTAAAACACAAATATCCGGTAGAATTCGAATACTTGGATCATAATCATTAAATTTCATTTTGCATTCATCCTGTTTAATTAAACTGTAAATTGAATTAATTTATGCTTGTTTTATAATTTAACGTGGGCTAAATTAAGTTTAACTCTTATATTTTTAGTGGTTTCTATTTTTTTAAATAATACTTAATATTAAAATATTAATACTATTAATTATATAATTAATATTATATAATTAAAAGGTATGATTCATTTGCGAAGTGCAACACTTTTATGCTCAATTGGACTGGTATCACTTGTTGTAATCAGCATTTTAGGGATTACTCACTTAAATACAAATTCAACTTTGAGTAATGACCAAAATGATGTACGTACAGCACTTCAAAATGGAAACCCTTCCAGTGGAAATCTTAAAATTTTAAATCATCAAATGACAAAGTCAATTTTTGGTAATTGGATAGTTAAAGGACAGGTCGAAAATACAGGGTCTAGCGAGCTTCGCTATGCTACAATTGAAGTTAATTTTTACAAAAATGGAAATTTATTGTATACAAACCCTGTTAATTTAAACAGCATTGCTCCTGGCGAGACTAAAGACTTCGAAGTTATATATAAAGGTTCTGATAGCTCACCAGACTCATATAGCGTTGTTTTAGGGCCATACTTATAACTATTTTAATCATTTTTTGTTTCAAATTAGACAAAAGAATTTAAATCATTTGATTTATAATTTAAAGGGTAATTTAAGCATCCATTATTCCATAAGGTTATTTTAATTTTTTAATAGTATAAATCTCAAATAATTTTTAGTTTTATTCAGAATAATCCCCTATTTTAATTTTTCTCCATTTAATTAATTTCTTTTTGCCTTCATCGATAGAATTAGGACTATTAGCCTATTAGCTTTGTTAAACTGCAATATATTTATATTAGCAACAACAAATCATAATTTACCTAAAATAGGAGGTTGTTTAATGGATAAAATAGCGGTAGCTATAATAATAACTGTAATACTTATTGCAGGAGTTTCGGCTGGTTATTATAATTATTATGGCCAAGACCAGACAAATCAAACCCAGTTAAAAGACCAAAACCAAACACAATTACAGAACCAGACACAATATAGAAACCAAACCCAAAATTGTACCAATAACTGCAGCCAAATACAGAACCAGACCAGATATAGAAACCAAACCGGTGACTCGATTCAAGATAAAGATCAAAACAGGACCAGAGTCAGAACCGATGGTTAAACTCAACTATTTATATTTTTTTTATCATTTTTTGAAAACATCCCCCAAAATTAATTTTACCGTCTTTTTAGATATTTTTCATAGTTTAAATTTTAAAAATTATTATATAACTTATATACCTTTTTAAATTGCTTTTTATAGTAGTATTATGAATATTTAGAAGTTACTAAAGGACTTTTTGATTATTTTTAGTTTCTATTTCATGTTTTTAAAGTAATTTTGTTTCTATATTTAGAACAAAATACTAAAAAAAATTAATATATATTAGAATCCATTAATAATAAAATTTAACAATTTTTTTTTGAATTACATAATTAATAATTATTATTATATATATTTAATACCATATTAATATTAATAGCATAAAATTTAATACATTAAGGCTTATTTTCATTCAAATACATATATATATTTTTTCTATTAATTCAAATCGAAAAGTATTAAAGTGTGAATACTGATAATCTATATGTAATACCAAATTGGAAATGAAATGATCAAATATTAATTTGTAATACTTCCTATTTGGAATAAAACATACGGAAATAAAATAAGTAATACATAAATAGGGTGGATTTGTATGAAAAAAGAATTTAAAAAAATATTGGATCATCCAATAGATAGGAGAACATTCCTAAAAGCTGTCGGTGCAGGTACAGTTGCAACACTGTTTGGCGGACAGGCAACAATGGAAGAAGTCTTTGCGGCTTCTCCAAAGGTTGGAATACTCCAACTTGGAACTTGCGCAGGATGCCAGGTTTCTCTGACAGAATTTGGGCTGGATATGCGCTACATTAGTTCTTCAAACCCAACTGCTGCTGACATACTACCAACAATAGACATAAAGTATGCGCCACTTCTTGTGGATGTGCTGGCTGAGTCATTTGAACATATAAGTTCCCTGGATATTTGTATAATCGAGGGTATTGCAGGTCCGACAGTTGAGGCATCAGAACTTCTGGATCATGCAAGGTCAATTTCAAGTAAGGTGGTTGCTATGGGAGATTGTGCATCCTTTGGTGGAGTGCCTGGTTTGAACAGAAGTAAAGGTTTATTGGATCTCTATCCTATAGATGAAGTAATTTCTGTAGATGCTTACATCAGAGGATGTCCACCACAACCAGAACAAATCTGGTACATGGTAACTGGCGGTATTATTGGTGAAGACATAAAACCAGGAAAAGTATGTGATTCATGTATTTATGATCCTGAATGCCCTCAGGCAAATGAACTTGGTCGATCAGGATGTAAAAAACACCTTGGATGTCAGGGTCATGATACTCCATGGCAATGTGGAGCTACGAGAAGTACTGGTGGAAAAGCACCCTGTACACTGGTTGATGATATTTGTATAGGCTGTTACAGAGATAAGTACCCGGAAACACCATTTTATGAAAAAGGCCAGGTACGGATGAGAAATAGATATGGGACGGAAATGTATGAAAAAGGCCAGGTACGGATGAGAAATAGATATGGGACGGAAATGTATGAAAAAGGCCAGGTACGGATGAGAAATAGATATGGGACGGAAATGAAACCCAGAATACAACAGCAACAAACTCAACGGTAAATGCAACAGCAAATAAAACAGGGCTGATGGGTAAATAGGTGATCTAAATGGCAGTTGAAATAAAACCGGTAACTAGAATTGAAGGCGATGCAAAACTTGTATTAGAAACATACCTAGTTGATGGGAAATTAAGAGTAAAGAACCTTCTAACACCAACTGATGGAACTTTGAATTTACCAACAGATAATGCTGCAAGATATCCTAAGTTTTGTGTCACAGAATTTAGAGGATTTGAGAAATTTGCAGTTGGGGAACAGCCAGAAACTGTTACAAAGCTAGTTCCAAGGATATGTGGTGTTTGCCCAGTTCCACAGAACATGGCAAGCACATGCGCAGTTGAGGCAGCCTATGGCACAAACATAGTTGACAATGCAAAAGCAGTTAGAAGACTCATGCTCGCAGTACACACAGTTCACAGTCATCTTCTGCACTTTTTCGTACTTGCTGGGAAGGACATGTTGCCTCATAGCATAATAGACCAGGAACTCCCAAACATAATCAGTGCCCACAACAAGGCACAGGCTTGTGTAGCGGTATTTGGAGGAAAACCTGTTCATCCTGCATCATGTATCCCTGGAGGACAAACTAAAGTCCCAAATGCAACAGAAATTGGACAGATCAAAGCAAGAATGCAAGAAATACAAAGTTATGTTGTATCCCTTTTAGGTACTTTAAAAGGAGCTCTATTGGCCTTACCAAACGACTTTGGTATAAGACCCTGCAACTATATGAGTTCGGGTGTTCCTTTCTACAGCGGTGTTTCAGGATCATTTTCATACTTTGGAACATCTGGAGGGGTTGTAATAAGGGATCCATCAAATCCAACAGACTTCAATTCAGCCACTATAGTTCCATTTAACCCCGAAAATGTGAAAGAAGAAGTTATAACTCCTTATGGAAGTGTTATAAGCCTTCCAACAAACTACAGTTACTCCAAAAGACCATATTATGCCTATAATGGTGTAAACTATGTCTGTGAAGTAGGGCCTCTTGCAAGACTTGGAGTAGCATACAAGGCTGGAGACAGTGTTGTTAAATCAACAGTAGACAGCATTGCATCTGATTGGGGTGTTGCTGCCAATGATATATTATCTCCTTCAACAAGAAACAGACACATAGCAAGACTAATAGAAACAGTGATAATGATCGAAATGATTCTAAATGGCGGCTGGTCAAACATAGCTCATGTGGACAGTTACTCACCTCCAAACGAGAAATCAGGATATGGTGTTGGCGTGATTGAAGCACCTCGTGGAACACTGATACACAGAATAAGAGTAGGATCTGATTTAAAAACTGCATCCTACGACTGTATGGTGCCAACTACAGCAAACACAGGAGCTATTGAAGAAGCTGTAGCAGATGATTTAGTGGAGATAAGACCCGAAACAATATCATTGTTAGGACGTGACCCCACTGAAGATGAAAAACTACTTTTAGGTGATGCAAGCCGAACAATAAGAGGATTTGATCCATGTTGTTCATGCTCTTCACATATGATAGAAATTAAAAACCCAGATGGCACCATAGATGGCACAAAATAGTGCCGTCTCTAAATTATTTTGAGTGGGAAAAATGATCTGTGTTGTTGGATTCGGAAACTTGCTACTTGGAGATGATGGAGTAGGAATCAGAATAATTCAGAGGCTAAAAATGATGGATCTCCCAAGTCAAGTAGATATAATAGATGCCGGAGTATATGGGGCGATTTTGTTTAGTTTAGTTGAAAAATACAATAAAATCATTGTTGTTGATGCTTTTAGATCCAATTGTGATGTTGAAAACATCCTTTTCATGAAAGCATCTCATATAATAAAAGAGAAGGAAAAATATTATTTCTCGGGACATGATTTAAGTCTATTTGATATATTTTCAATGATGAAATCAGTCTACTCAGAAGAGATCCTGGATAATATATACATTATGGGTATCAGGATTCATAAAATCGAAGAATCATTAGAACTCTCAGATGATGTGGCAAAAAGTGCAGAAAGAGCTGTAAACATGATAAAAGACAATTTTCTAAGGGGTGATGAATCATAGATGAATCATTAATCTCACATTTTGAAGAACTAAGAAGTAGATTGATAAGGATAGTTATAGTAGTTCTTGGATTATCCTGTGTAACATTTCCCTTTGCTAATCAACTTCTTATTAGAATTCAGAAGGATTTACTACCTGAAGGGGTCCGTTTGATTGTTATAAGTCCATTAGAGGCAGTATGGGCGCAAATAGAAGTATCTTTACTTGTTGCGTTTGTTATTACTCTACCATACATTATATATGAAGTCATGAAATTTTTAAAACCTGCCCTCAAAGGTTCTGAGAAATCTTTTTTAATAAAAACTATACCTCCTGCATTAATACTTTTTGGAATTGGAGCCATATTTACCTACAAAACAGTGCTTGTAATGACATTAAAATTCCTTATTGGTTATGCAACCTCTTCAGGAGTTACGCCACTATTAACTTTAGGAAATTTTATTTCATTTGCACTTCTTATGATATTGACATTCGGGCTCCTATTTGAATTACCCCTAATATGTTGTGCCCTTGCATCCCTTGATCTAATTGATTCTGATACACTTACAGGTAACAGAAAAGAAGCTTACATCGGTATTTTGGTAATTGCAGGAATTTTAACACCTGATCCCACACCATTTACTCAACTTATTGTCGCTTTCCCTATGATCCTCTTATTTGAGGTGAGTGTTCTTTTGACAAAATACATCCATAGAGATAAAAAAACGGAGGTCGCAAATGCATCGATTGGTTAAGGAGGTGAAAAAATGATTGGTGGACTGGGAATGCCAGAACTTCTGATAATTCTCTTTGTGGTACTTCTACTTTTCGGTCCAAATAAGCTCCCTGAACTTGCCAAAGGAATGGGCAAAGCTATAGGAGAATTCAAAAGAACTCAGCGTGAAACAGAATTTAAAATAAAAGAAGAGCAAACACAAGTAAAAGAAACAGATATAACAGCAGATAAAAAAGAAGAAGAAATTAAATTAGAGGACTGAATCTAAAGAAGAAACGCTGCAAACAACTGAAAAATCAGGAATTAAAGCGAAATAGTAAAATTTTAGTCTGACTTAATTTCTTCTTTTAAATATTTTTTGTTAAAATAGAGGTGAAAAGATGAAAAAGGAATATTTAATCTTAATCGCTGTTTTTGTAGCTGTCATTGCATTGTTTACATCAGTATATGGACTTTTCAGATCACCAAATGTCTCTGCAAGCCCAATAACATCATGGAGTTCGCAAATGCAGTATCCTCAAATAGATGCCACTTCATTTGTAGACCCTTCTGCCAGAGTAATTGGAGATGTGACTATTGGAAGTAATGTTTATATAGGACCTAGTGCATCAGTCCGTGGTGATGAGGGATCACCTATTTTCATAGGCGATGGATCCAATATCCAGGATGGAGTGGTAGTACACGGTCTTAAAGACCCCCGAGTTGTTGTTGGGGATAAAAATTATTCAGTTTACGTTGGAAGAGAAGTTTCAATGGCACATGGAAGTGTGATTCACGGTCCTGTCTTTATAGGTGATAAAAGCTTTATTGGCTTTGGTGCGGTGATATTTAAAGCAAACATAGGTAAAAACTGTGTTATACTTCACAATGCAGTGGTAACAGACAATGTAAATATACCTGATGGTAAGCTTGTCCCTGCAGGTGCAGTAATAGATACTCAGGCAAAGGCAGACGCACTAACCGAAGTTACAGAGGACCTAAAAGAACTACCTCACGAAGTTGTAACAGTCAATAAAGAATTGGCAAAGACATACAAAAGCTAAGGGGAATAATATCTCATTTTTATATTTCCCCACTAATTTTAAGAATAAATGAGTCAATATCCCCTTAGTTTTTTATTTTTTTTATTACTGAGATTTTTTTGCATGTTGATCTTAATTTAATCCAACTTTTAAGAAGTGAATAAGCTTCATGAATCATGAAATTGATGAAAGAAGCTCTACACAATCCCAAAATATCTGTCTCCAAAGAAGGATTTTAAAAAGATTAAAGAAGTAGATCAAATAATTAGCAAATATTATTAAATAAGATTTTATTCATAAAAGACATTTCAATAGCTATAAATACTTGTATTTGCTTAACCATGAATCATACTTTAAAACATGTGATTCCTGAATCTGAACTTTAAAAGAACAAACAACTAACAAAAAATGAATCTAAAAAGTTATTATATAATATTACTAAATTTAATGTTATTACTTAAATTATTAGATATATATTGAATAATTAATAATATTACTAGACCTTAATGATATCCTAATCACAAATAAAGAATATTTAGCATTTTTATTTAATATTATACGTTTCATTATTAAAAAAAACAATTTATATGTTTTTTCAGGAAAAATACTAGTCACGGCTTGATTTAGGTTTTGTTATTATGCAGTACCAAAAAAAGAAAAAAACTCAAAATAAAAATGAATCTGAAGAAATATATAAATTTCCTATTGGTAAATATAAAGTTCCAATTAACATCTTCTCTGAGGATATGAAGATTTTAGATGTAAATAAAGGGCTAATTCAAATCTCAGGATATTCTAAGAAAGAGCTCACATCGATGAAATTGAAAGATATATACCCCGAATCGGCTGAAATTTTGATTGAAGGAATTAAAAAGAAGGTTGATAATAAAGAATTTCCTATTTTTAAAGTTAACTTGCATAATAAGAAGGGGAAGATTATACCTGTTGAAATAGTTGTCACTGAACATAAAAACTTATATGGTCCCGGAACTGTCTTTCAAGGTACTGTAAGAGATAGTAATGCATTTATGCATATGAATAACAATTTAGCGGATATTGAGAAGAGTTTTAGAACGTTAGCCGAGGCTACGTTTAATATAATAATGATTTTTGATCGGGATTGCAGAAATATTTATGTGAATCCAGCTATTGAAAAGTTAAGTGGTATTCCTCCAGAGGATTTTATTGGAAAAACATTTGTACAACTTGGTTTATCAAATAATTTAGTTAAACTATGTGAAGAGGCTATTTATAATGTTTTTGAAGCCAAGACCAATCGTCGTGTTGAATTAAAACTTCCTAATAACAAGCAGATTGATGCGTTATTAGTGCCTGAATTTGATGAGAAAGGCTATGTAAAGGTTGTTATAGTTTATGCACAAGATATCACTGATTATAAGCATATAAAAGAGAGATTGAAGGAAAGTGAGGATAAATATCATGGATTTGTCAATAGTTGCGTTGACGCTGTGATATCTGTTGATATGCAGATGAGGATCATTATGTGGAATCCTGCAGCAGAGAAATTATTTGGTTATAATGAAAAGGAGATATTGGGAAAAAGTTTAATGAAGATTGTTCCAAAAAGATACAGGAAAAGAAAAGAAAAAGGATTTGATGAATATAAGAAAACCCATTCAGGCGCTTTTATAGGAAAAACTGGAGAACTCAAAGGATTAAGAAAAGACGGAACCGAAATTCCTATAGAACTTTCTGTTTTGTCAACAAGAGTAAGAGATAAAGAAATTACTATGGCGATTATTAGGGATATCACTGAACGTAAAATGATGGAAGAATCACTGCGGAATAGTGAAGAATATCAAAGAACCATTTTTTCTTCTATCCATACGGGTATTATCGTGGTTGATGAAAGGACTCATGAAATAATTGATGTGAATCGAATTGCTGCTGACACTATAGGTGTTTCAAAAGAGAAAATTATTGGGAATATATGTCATAAATATGTATGTCCTGCAGATGAAGGTAAATGCCCTATCAGCGACCTTGATCAGGTTGTAGATAATTCTGAGCGTGTTTTATTGAATGTTAATGGCAAAGAGATACCCATATTAAAAACTGTTGTTCCAATAAAGTTAAATGGACGTGAGTGCATTCTTGAAAGTTTTATTGACATCACTGAGCGTAAAAAGATGGAAATGGCATTGTCATGGGAAATGGCAATTAATAATGCTTTGGCTAAATTATCAAAAAAACTCCTCTCTCAAGCCTCAATTGAGGATATCACATATCTTGTTTTAAAATATGCCAAATAATGCAAAATTAAATCTTAAAAAAGACATTGAAACTGTAAAACATATATTAAAACAGAACGGTTTTGATAAAATCATAACTGTTAAATTAAATAAAACTGATATAGATGTTTCAAGAGTAATTATTCCTAAAATGGAAATGTACAGTGTTGATAGAGATAGAATTTCACTCTGGATTAAAGATCGGATTCGAAGAAACCTTGAAAGTAACTTAAATTTAATCTAACTTCTTTTTTATTAACTATTTTTAGTAATTTAACTAATTTTTGAAATTGGTGGGTAATTATGAGAAATTTCAAAAAACCGGATGTTTTAATCAGTAAATGCATCGAACATGGGCGATGCAGGTACGACGGACAGATGATTTCAAGTGATTTTGTTAAAGATACTAAAAAATATATTAACTACGTTTCAGTATGTCCTGAAGTTGAAATAGGGCTTTCAATTCCTAGAAATTCCTTAAAAATTGTTTTTGAAAATGAAAAATTTGAATTTATTCAAAATATTACAAATAATAATTACACCTCAAACATTACACAATTTTCATCTGATTTTTTAGATTCAATTGAAAATATTGATGGTGCAGTATTAAAACACAAATCTCCATCATGCGGAATAAAAAACGTTAAAGTTTATACTGCAAAAGGAAACCCGGCAAATCAAAAAACAGAAGGCTTTTTTGCGAAAGAAGTGTTATATCGATATTCCGATATTGCAATTGAAGAAGAATCACGTCTTAGAAATAAAAGAATAAAGGACCATTTTTTAACCAAATTGTATACAATAAAAGATTTTAAAGAAGTTAAAGAGTCAGAATCTATTAAAAACCTGATTGAATTTCATACAAACAATAAATTCTTATTTATGGCATATAATCAAAAACAAAAAGACGTCTTAGGAAATATCGTTGGAAACCATAACAAAAATTTTGATAAAATTATAAAACTTTACGAAAAACATCTTCAATTACTTTTAAAACGTCCCTCGGCCATTGGGTCGAATATTAATGTTCTCATGCATATTTTTGGATATATATCAAATAAAATTTCGAAAGATGAAAAATCATTATTTATCGATTCACTTCAAAGATACCATGACGAACTGGATTGTCTCTGTGTCCCGATAATTCTTTTAAAATCGTGGGTTATTAGATTTAACGTTGATTATTTAAAAAAACAGACTTATTTCGAACCTTTTCCACAAGAACTTGCAGATAATTCTGAAATGTTTAAAAGAGACTACTGGAATGATTAAACCATTTTAAAATAGATTAGGTGGACTGGGCGGGATTTGAACCCGCGGCCTCCGCACAGCCAATGCGGCGATCTCCCAGTCTGATCTACCAGCCCACACACCCCAGTTATTAACCAATTACACCTATATAAAGTTTTCGGTCTTATTG
>Ga0182240_100447_pt1 | contig 13379 bp, 14 predicted proteins | sample hydfrates4_PW_90_FD_145594 | JGI IMG/M metagenome (GOLD analysis project Ga0182240, IMG submission 145594) | Subsurface microbial communities from deep shales in Texas, USA - hydraulic fracturing test 4_PW_90 | ecosystem: Environmental > Aquatic > Deep subsurface > Shale gas/oil reservoir >...
AAGTACAAACCCGGATAGGAATAAGTAGTGTTTGAATTTTCGTTAGTTCGCCAATCTTCCTTTTTAATGTATTCATTTATCGTTTTCCTTACATCAAAACTCATTTTTTCTGTGTTTGAATAATTGTCTAAGCTGCGTTTTTTCTGTTCTTTAATTAAATTCTCTTTCCTTGAATCCCCTTCAGGACCTTTCTTTATAGTTACGGGTTTCAACAACAAACTGTCTTTGATAGAATCTAAATCCATATTTTTCAACCCCCTTATATTTATGTATCAAGTTAATTTACAAAAGACTCAATTTATTGTGCTATATTTTATATCATACCACTGTATATTGTGTTTGTCAATATTGTTTATATTACAAAAAAATGGTATAATACAAAAAGTAATTTTGCTTAAACTCATGAGAAGTTTGGGTGGGCCGCGAGGCGAAGGGGTACTAAAAGAGGTTTTAAAATTTTAGAGAGAGTAGAAAAGAAATTACTTGGGAGGGATTCATATGAAAAATGATTTTTTAGGGAGAAGTTTAACGGTTATGAATGATTTAACGGTTGAAGAGCAGTTATTTCTTTACAACCAAACAAAAAGGCTAAAAACAAAATGGGCAAATAAAGAAGATCTTACTGAGTTTCAAATAAAAAACCAAACAGGCATTTACATAGTATTCCTCGAACCAAGTACCAGAACCAAAGAATCCTTCGTTAATGCTTCTAAATTCCACAAAAACGCTAAAATCAACATCTTCGAATCCGAACACTCCTCATTTAATAAGAAAGAAAGTTATATAGATACCTTCAACATGTTAACTGGCTATTCAGATTATTCTATATTCATTATCAGATCAAAATTGGAAGGTACTTGTAAGTTACTAGACGAGAAGGTGTCAGAATTTGCTTCAAGGCATAACCTACCACATCCTTCTTTTATAAACGCGGGAGATGGTAAGCACGAACATCCTACTCAAGAGATTTTAGATGAATTCACATTTTTAGAACAGATGGATTTCAGCAACGAGTATATTCATATAGCTCTCATTGGTGATCTTCTTCATGGAAGGACGGTCCATTCCAAAGTTGAAGGTTTAAAAATATTTAAAAATGTGGAGGTTGATTTGATAGCGCCAGAAGAATTACAGATGCCAAAACACTATATTAGCAAAATGAGGCAAAAAGGGTACAACGTTAGAATCTTCTCGTCTATAGAAGAGTACCTAAAACAAGGTAAAAAAGCAAATATTTGGTATTTCACAAGGCTTCAATTAGAACGAATGGGGGAAGATATTCTAGAAAAAGAACATATTTTGAGAAAAAGTGTGACTTTTACAAAAGAATTTCTCCCCCTTATTTCCGAAAACGTAAAATTTTATCACCCTCTCCCTCGTCACAAAACTTACCCCACTATTCCAACCTTCTTGGACCCCTTACCGCTTAATGGATGGGAAAAACAGGCAATAAACGGATATTGGACAAGGATAATCTTACTTTCTATGTTTGGCGGTGCTTTGACCGCCCCCTTTGATACCTCAATTAAAGGTGTTGAAATTAATGAAGAGGATTTCATTATCCCCGCACCGATAAAAGATGGTAAAAAAGGGTTGTTAAGTGAAGGAAAAAGAGGGATCAAGCCGATTGAAAATGGAACGGTAATTGATCACATAGCCAAAGGACAAAATCCAGAAAAGATATACGAAACGATCATGAAAATAAGGAAGATTTTGAAGTTTTATAATATTGATAGTGCAGACGGAATATTTAGATCAGCAGACGGTAGATTAAAGGGCTACATTAGTTTGCCTGACGTTCATCTATCAAAGAAAGATATAAAAAAGCTTTCAGCTATATCTCCAAATACAACTGTAAATATTATTGAAGGTGGAAGAGTCAAAGAAAAATACAGAATTTCTTTACCGCCTATTATATACGGTTTCGAAGAGTTAAGGTGTAAAAACGAAAACTGTATAACCAACCCTCAAAACAACGAAAACGTACAGGTTTCTTTTATTAGAAACGAAGAGAATCAGTTAATATGTGAATATTGTGAAACCCCTCATACCTTTGAAGAAATATGGGGTCTTTAACAGTAAAAAATCTTACTTTATCTTTGTTTTTACTCTTTTAATATTTTTGTGATAAAATTCAATGATAGGGTAAAAAGTAAATTGGGAGGAATTTTTTTTGAGAAATATCGTTTTTGATTTGGGAAATGTCCTTTTTAAATTCGATCCGGATGAGATTTTAGATGGTCTATTCAAAGATCCGCTTATAAAAAGGAAGTTAAAAGAAGCTGTTTTTAAAACAAGTATATGGAAAGAATTGGATAGGGGGACCTTGTCTTTTGAGGAAGCCAAAAAGATTTTCATCGAGAAAAATCCTGATTTAAAAGAAGAAATAGATATATTGCTCCAAGAATGGAAGAATTATCTTCATCCCATAACCGAAAACATAGAAATTCTACCTGAGTTGAAAGAAAACAACAAACTTTTCATATTGTCTAATTTTCATGAAGAAGCCTTCAATTATATAAGAAGAAAATACTCTTTTTTTGATATCTTTGATGGAATGATTATTTCCTACAAGGAGAAGCTATTGAAACCCGAAAAGGAAATTTATCAACTTTTGCTTAATAGGTATAATTTGAACCCAGAAGAAACCTTTTTTGTGGATGATATTATTGAGAATATAACGGCTGCCGAAGAAGTAGGAATTAAAGGTATATTATATACCAATCCTGAATCCTTGAGAGAAATGTTAAAAAGAATAGATGCCCTATAATTGTGAAAGGAGGCAATAAAGTGGAGAACGTTTTTGATAAACATTGTGTATTTATCACTTCAACCGGAAGAACAGGTACGAGATTCCTTGCAAAAAGTTTATCAAAAATGGTTGAAGATTGTTATGCGGTCCATGAACCTGCGAATGTGTTTATTAAAGATCTAAAAAAATGGAGAGATGATATAAAAAGGTTCGGTTTTTATCAAATGACCGTAGGGCAGTTTTTGCCTTCCAAATCCATGTGTAAGTTGAGTACTTACAGGAGAAGAGGGAAAATAACCGATGAAAAAGCAAAAGAGTATATAAAGGGTTTGAGAAAACAAATTTTGGAGGAAACAAAGGAAAGTTTGTACGTCGAATCAAGTAACCACCTTCACGGGGTTATAGATCTATTGGGAGATGTCTTTCCTAATAGTAAAGTCGTGTTTATTATAAGGGATCCAAGAACATGGATCCGTTCAGCTATAAGTTCCTCTGTTTATTTATTGTATAGTAAAGTTGATTTTTCATTTTTAGGAATGAGTATGAGAGCTTTCCATTTCAAAGACGATCCCTACTCGATGAAATGGAATAGCATGAGTAAATTTGAAAAGTTTGCCTGGTATTATAATAAACTGAATACGTTGGTATTGGAATCTATGAAAAATAAAAAGAATTTCAAATTATATCGATACGAAGACTTATTCCTCGGTGAGAAAAAAGAAGAGAATTTTATTGATCTATTAGAATTTTCCACGAAGTTTGATGATGGATTCAGCAGAAATTATACTTTTGAACCTTCTTTTCTAAAGAAAAAAATAAACTCTGCATTGGATGAATATAAGATACCACATTGGAAAAATTGGGATAAAAAGAAAGCGCAGATACTTCAAAAACATTGTGGGGATTTGATGGATATGTTCGGTTATGGAAAGGAACCTGAGTGGTTAGAAAAGTTGAATTCGGATTATAAAGAAGAGTACGCATAATTAATATAGGAGTATTCAATGATTTCAGAAGATCTTAAACTTAGTTTGTACACAGATGGATGCGATATTAGACAAAATGAATTTCTCAAATATTATACGAGTTTTAGAATAGGAGGGTCTGTTCCATATATCTTATTCCCTAGAACTTTAAATGCTTTTGTGAATGCTTTATCGCAATTAGTTAAAAGGGACATTCCTTTCAGAATTATAGGTCAAGGAACCAACCTCATCGTAAGTGATGAGCCTTTAAAATTTGTGGTACTTTCCACGAAATACTTAAATAAAATGAATTTTGAAGAAAAAAATAATATGGATTTGATTGTAGAAGCACAGAGCGGGATGTCTTTATCTGCTCTTTCTTTTTTGCTATCAGAAGATGGATACTCTGGACTTGAGTTTGCATGTGGCATTCCAGGAAGTGTAGGCGGTGGAGTTTACATGAATGCAGGAGCCTACGATGGTGAGATGAAGGATGTCGTTGTGGAAACAACGGTACTCGATTTAAAGGATGGAAAAATCAAGACTTTAAATAAATGTGATTTAGAGTTTGGTTATAGAACCAGTATTCTCCAGAAAGGTTCTTTCGTCCTTCTATCCACTAAATTTTTACTAAAAAAAGATGACCTTAAAAGGATCAAAAGTAAATTGATAGATTTTTCAATCCGCAGATGGGAGAAACAACCAATCGATTTACCATCTGCGGGAAGTATATTCAAACGCCCAAAACCAGATTTTTTTGTGGGTACTACGATAGAAAATTTAGGATTGAAAGGCTTTTCCATAGGCGAGGCTCAAATATCAACAAAACATGCAGGTTTTATAATCAACAAAGGTAACGCTACTTTCAATGATGTGATTTCATTAATTGAGTATGTAAAACGTATTGTAAAAGATAAATACAACGTCGATCTACAGGTTGAACCAGAGATTTGGGAATGAATTACGATTTTTTCTTTTTTTTCTTATTTTTTTTGTTAACTTTTATTTTGGCATGAGGATGTTCCTTTTTCAATTTTTCAAAATCATCTTCCGTATATGGAACAAAATCTACTTCCGTTCCAATTTTATCTGCTCTTACCACTTTGGCTTGTAACTTATCTCCAATTCTATAAACATTGCCGGTTCTTTCACCTTTCAACGTATTGTCACGTTCATCGTAAATGTAATAATCATCGCTCAGCTCTGATATATGTATCAATCCACTTATCATCTTTTGGGGTATTTCTACGAATAAGCCAAATCGCGTGACGCCTGTTATGTAAACCCAAAAGACTTCTCCTATATGTCTTGAAATGTATTCAACTTTTTTCATATCTATTAGATCCCACTCAGCTTGGTCTGCGACCCTCTCCATTTCAGAAGAATTTTTAGCTATTTCAGGAAGCATTTCAGAATACTTCTTTATTTCTTTCTTTGAAAGGGTTCCTTTATGTTTGATGAACTCTTTCAGCAATCTATGAACCACTAAGTCAGGGTATCTTCTTATTGGTGATGTGAAATGTGTATAGGATGATGAAGCAAGACCAAAATGTCCCACGTTTTCTTCAGAGTACAATGCCCTCTTCATAGACCTAACAAGCATCATCTGAATATTTTTACTTAAAGGATGATTCTTTGTTTTTTCCAATATTTCCTGTAGGACCTTCGGATGAATATTTTGAGGAAACTTTACATTTATTCCCAACATATCTAGATAATTTCGCAACTGAAGCAATACATCAGGATCCGGATTTTCATGGATTCTATATATAAAAGGTAAGCCTTGAACATCAAAGTATGAAGCAACTGTTTCGTTGGCCAAAACCATGAACTCTTCGATCATTTCTTCCGATATGCCTCTTTCCACAGGGATGATATCCTTTACATAGCCCTTTTCATCGAATTCAAAGTATACTTCATTGCTTTCAATGTCAATTATCGAGCCTCTTTCTTTTCTTTTTGCACCAAGTATTTCCATCAGTTCTTTCATCATCTCAAGATCTGGCTTTAAAAAGCCTATTTCCTTTTTTACTTCTTCACTACAATTGTCAGATAGGAGTTCATTAACTTTTCTATAGGTCAATCTTTTGGTACTTCTTATCACTCCATTGTATATTTTTGAGTTTACCAAGTTTCCATAAGGGTCAATTTCCATTAGTAGGGACATTGTCAATCTATCTTCACCTTCAACCAAAGAACATATCCAGTTGGATAACTCAAAAGGAAGCATTGGGATAACGGTGTCGATTAAGTAAACGCTTGTACCACGTTTGTATGCCTCTCTATCAAGAGCACTATTATTTTTTACATAATGAGATACATCTGCTATATGTACCCCGAGTAAATAATTACCGTTATTTAACTTTTTTATACCAACGGCATCATCAAAATCTTTTGCCGTATCACCATCGATAGTAAATATAGTTTCTTTTCTAAAATCTTTTCTTCCCTTAATTTCATTTTCAGAAAGTTTATTTGGAAGTTCTTTAGCCTCTTGTACCACTTTTGGAGGGAAGTAACCTGGCTCAGGTAAATCATGCTTGAAGATCACTACAGGCAAATCTATGGAAGGGTCATCTTTGTCACCAAGGACATCTACTATCTCGACCTCTGGATTTTTTGTGGGAGATTGGTACTTTGTTATTTTTGCCTTCACTATTTGTCCGTTTTTAGCTTTTCCTACACCTTCCGGAGCTACGTAAAAATCCGTATTTATTTTTCCATCAATGGGTATAACGAATCCAAAGATCCCTTTTCTTACGAACTCACCTACCACATATTTTAACCCTCTTTTTAATATTCTAACTACCTTACCTTCTTTTAAATCACGCCATTTACCTATTATTTCAACTAAAACTAAATCTTTATGCAAACTGATTCCAGAATTTTCAACCTTCACAGCAATTTCGCTTCCATCTGGGCATTGTACAAAAGCCATATTTCCACTTTTGGTGAATTCGATGGTTCCAACAGCCATGTTTTCATCTAATTTTCTGTATCTGTTTTGTGAATCTTTAATTATTTTTCCTTCATTTAGGAGTTTTTTTAGTATTCTTCTGATTATAGTCTTTTCTGATTTTTGAAATGCATTTAGATTTTCGTAGAGTTCTTTTTGTATCATAGGCTTTTTATCTATTATTTCCAATATTAGATTTTCTAAGTTGCCTTCATTCATATTTTACCTCCATTCAATATATTATTCCATTTTTTTAAAAAGCTAAAAACTTGTTTCAGCGCCCCTTCGCCCCGCTTCCCACCCTTCTAAGGAAAGGACCTGCGGTCCCTTAAACCCAAACATTAAGGGGATTCCCCTTAAAAACCCCAAATCAAGGTCAAAATCATTTAAAAAAATTGTTTGCACACTGACGCAAACTGGGCTCCGTCCTGTAACCCTTTTAAATCAAAATCTTGTTTCTAAAGTTACTGATATCCTCTATCAGAGGTGTAAAAAGTTGCAAGTTTAGGATTGAAAGTTAGTTTTATGGTTCCAACCGGTCCGTTTCTTTGCTTACCTACAATAAGTTCTGCTTCATGTTCATCATTTAAAGAATCTTTACCGGGCTCATCTTTTTTTCTTTTGTAATATGAATCTCTATACAAAAACATAACGACATCCGCATCCTGTTCAATTGCCCCTGATTCTCTGAGATCACTTAAACGAGGTCTTTTATCTTCTCTTTGCTCAACTGCACGGGAAAGTTGAGACAAAGCAACGACGGTGATATTTAACTCTCTAGCGAGCAATTTCAGGGATCTTGATATATCTGTTATTTCTTGTTGCCTGCTCTCATAACCTTTAGATCTAGAAGTCATCAATTGTAAGTAATCGATAAAAATTACTTCTATACCATATTCTCTTTTCATTCTCCTTGCTTTTGCCCTCAGCATTCTGGGAGTTAGATCTGGTTCGTCGTCAAAGATAAGTCTTGATTTCGATAATTCTCCTGCTTTTTGTACTAATTTTTCCCACTCTTCATCAGAAATTTGTCCAGTTCTAACCTTGTGTAAATCAACCTTTGCCTCAGAACATAAAATTCTGTTAGCTAACTGTTCTTTCGACATTTCCAAACTAAAGATTGCCACGGCAACATTTGCCTGTAAAGCCATGTTAGTTGCGATATTTGCGGCAAAAGACGTTTTACCCATGGATGGTCTAGCGGCGATGATAATTAACTCAGATCTATGAAATCCTGAAGTCATCCTGTCTAAAGCTTTGAATCCAGTAGAAACACCCGTAACGAGATCTCCCTCGCCTTTTTGAGCTCTGTTCTTCAATTCTTCTATCTGTTCAAAAACATCATGCATTACATTGGATAAAAGATCGTATGTTCTGGTTGCACGGGCTTCGGCTATGGAAAATATTCTCTTTTCTGCATATTCTAAAACTTCTTGAGCATCTCCAATATTTCTTACGGCATCAACTATCTCCGAAGATGCGTTTATTAAAGCTCTTAAAAGGGCTTTCTCTTTTACAATTTGGGTGTAATACATCACATTAGCCGTTGTTGGGACAACCTGAGCTAAATAAATTATTGTATCTTCTCCACCGATTTTCTGTAAAAGATTGGATTCTCTTAGTTTTTCAATCACCGATACAGTATCAACAGGTTCCCCTTTGTCAAAAAGTTCTTCCATAACTTTAAATATTATCTTATTGTTTTCGTAGTAGAAGTCTTCCCATCTTACCTCTTCGATCACGTCAGGAAGTATGGAAGGGTCTAAAAAGATGCTACCTATGACCGACTCTTCAGCTTCTTTACTATTAGGAGGGGTAAAAGAAGTAAGTTCCATTTGTATCCACCTCGATTAAACTAATAAGCTCAAAAAATAAGATAAAACAAAAATTCCAACACTTATTAAAAGACCTACCAGTCCTTTTTTGTCCATTTTTTTTACGTCTTCATCAGAACTTTTACTACCGTTTCTTATCATTTTAGCAGATCTCCATAAAAATACCGTTGAAATTATAAAAAGGATCATTGCTATTACAAAAAGAGTGTTTACAAAAGCAAACATTAAAGTATCACCTTTTCAACATAAGGACTTGTAAAGGCTCTCAGAACGGAGGAGTAACCTAACCTAAATCTTATCTTATCTCCTACTTTATACCTCACTTTAGATTCAGTTAAGTCTACGATCGTATGATCACTACTTGCATGGAGTATTTCAATATCGTCATCCAACGGATACATACTTGTAGGATTAATATCTTGTTCTCCCACAGCTAAAATCCCTTTTATTCTATTACCTTTGTCTTCAAATTTTGGTTTACGACCAAATGCATCATAACCAATGTTGCCGTAGGGGACGGAAGGTTTTTCTTTTAATTCCACAATTTCTGCTTCCAAGATTATCGTATCCTGCCTTGTCCCTGGAACGTTGCGGTTGTTAGTTGCGTCCATTCCACAGATGATCGATTCGCCTAGTCTATATTGGTTTATACCCTTTGGTAAACTTCCTTTTTCAATTAAAGGTAAGGCAGCGGTATTTCCCCCGGAGATTATATCTAGAGTTCTTCCAGTTTCTCTTTGGATTTCTTCCTTTATTTTTACGAGCCTTTGCATATTAGTTTCATCAGGGATTACTCCACCAAAACATCCTAAGTTTGTGCCTATTCCAACAATCTCTATTCCTTCTATATCAATGGCATTTGAAACCTCAGAAACAGCTTTTTCAAACCAAACTCCTTCTCTCAGATCACCCACGTCAACCATATAGATGACTTTAGATTTCTTATTGAACTTAGAAGAAACACTCCCCAATTTCTTACTTATCTCTAAGTCACTTATTAAAGTATAATCAACATGATTTGCCACATCATCAAGTTCAGAGATCATGGGTATGCGAAGTAACATAAAAGGTCCTTTTATACCAGAATTCCTCATTTTCTTTATGTTTTGAATCCTTGAATCACCTAGTATTTCAATTCCACATTCTTTAAGTGCATGAGCTATTGTAGGTTCACCACAAACTACTTTAGTGACAGCTATTATTTCTACACCCGAATCAGTGCACAATGATTTTAAAAATCTTGCATTTTCTTGAATCCTTTCTAAGTAAGCGTAAACCTTTGGATACAAGGAAAATCCTCCTTTATTTAAAATTGCGGGCAATCTTGGCCCGCAATTATGAAAATTTTACTTACGTTAAAACATCTAAATTTTGACCCTGATACAATTCACCAACGGTTCTAACTAATTTCATCGAAATTCCAGTTTGTTTGTAAATTACAAAAGATAAAAGTTTTTCCATCTCTTCCTTGGACATTGTAGGACTCTGGTTAATGTTTTGACTACTCGTGTGCGGAAGTTGATCACTTCCATAATCAAAACTACTTAGATAAAGTGGCTTGTATTGTTGAGAGGATATAGGATCGATCAATTTGATCCCCCCCTTTTTAATTTTGTTTTAGTAGTTTTAAAATTTTAGAATCGTCTTCCCCGCTTTCTTCATATATTTTGTTCAATTCGTCAACAGACATCTTAGATATTTTCTCCAAAAGTTCTGGGACACCTTGAGATTTGCCAGGAACACAACCGTCTTTTCCAACCTCACCTTTGACAAATGCCTTTGCGAAGGCTGAACATCCAGGATAACCACAAGATCCACAATCTATACCGGGTAATACCGCTCTAACAATGGCTTCTCTTGGATCTTCCTTTACTTCAAATTTTTTTGCAGCAAATGCTAAAAAAGTACCGGAAGCAAACCCTAAAATCCCTAATAATAACACCGAATAAACTATTGTGAGCACTGCAAAAAACACCTCCAAAGAAATTCTTTCTAGTATTATTATATCACATATTAGTTATATGTTAATTTAAAAGTGTCGACAGTATTTCACTTATTTTCTTTCCATCGGCCCTTCCTTGAACCTTTTGAATTACTAATTTCATAACTTTGCCAAAATCTTTTTTTGATGTTGCATTAACTTCCTTTATAGTTTCTTCTATTATTTTTCTCAATTCTTCGTCAGAAAGCTGCTCAGGAAGGTACTCTTGCAAGATCTCGACTTCTTTTCTTTCTTTTTCAGCAAGATCTTTCCTATCTGCTTTTTCGAATTGTTCAATGGAATCTTCTCTCATTTTTATTTGTTTTTTTATCAACTGGACTATTTCTTCCTCTGTTAATTCAGAACCTTTTTCAACCTCTTTATTCTTAATCTCTGATATTATCGATCTAACCGCATTTAAAGCAAGGGTATTTTTTTCTTTCATATATTTTTTTAAATCATTATTTAATATATCTTTTAACATTTATCGTTCCTCCTTATTCAATGCTTCATTTCTTTTTTTTCTTAGATACCTCAATTCTAAAAAGAATATCGTTATGCTTAGTATACCAAAGATTATAACATAAATATTTAAATTTATTTCAGAAAATTCACCCGCAAGCATAGTGAACAAAATATCCAAGATTTCATAAGCTAAAAGAAATAGACCGATAAAAGAAGAAACTATTATATGGGCAGATTTATGATACCATATTCTATTATCATTAGAAAAACCGTAGATCGAAATTAAAAATATAACAAAAAAAGAAAAGACGTAGAAAAAGTTTTTCTGTATATTTAGCAACATGAAAATAATCGATAATATTGCTATCAAAGAAAGTGTCAAGTTTTTGTGCTTCATAGGAAAATACCTCCCACAAAAAACACCAAATTAGCTATAAGATAAGCAACGACAGTGGTGTAAATAAAACTAAAAATAGCCCATCTCCACCCATTTGTCTCCGCTTTAATCGTGGCTAACGTTGCAAAACAAGGAATATAAGCCATAACGAAGAATATGAGTGCTAAAGCAGATGCTGGGGTTAATGCATTTTGTAAGGCATAGGTTAAAGAGCCTTCTCCAACATTAAAAATTGTGGCATAGGAAGACACAACTATTTCTTTTGCAGCGACACCAAAAATCAAGCCGGTGTTTATTCTCCAATCCCATCCCAAGTGATTGGTTAAAGGTTCAAACACTCTCCCTATAGAAGCGGCAAAACTACTGTTTATATCTGTTCCAAAATTAGGGAAGAAAGATAAAAGCCAAATTAGTACGGTGGCTATTAAAATTATGCCTCCAGCTTTTTGTAAAAAGTGCTTTCCTCTGTTCCATGTATAAATGGATAAATTTTTTAAAGTAGGCATCCTAAACCTCGGCAGTTCTATGATGAAGGGGATATCTTCTGATTGGGTAATGAATCTTTGTAAAAATTTTGAGGATATTAAGACTAACGCTATACTCGATAAATAGACTAGCAGCATTATAGTGGCTGCATGTGTTGAAAAGAATGCACTTATTAAAAGAATGTAAACGGGTAACCTTGCACTACACGATGCAAAGGGAAGGCTAAGAATTAAAGCCAATCTTTCTTTTTTATTGGCAATCGTTTTAGTAGAGATAATGGCTGGAACGTTACAACCAAAACCTAAAATAATAGACATAAAAGATCTACCACTTAATCCAAAATTCCTGGCAATTCTGTCAACTAAAAAGGCCGCCCTTGGTAAATATCCCGATTCTTCCAAGAATCCTAAGAAGAAAAATAAGATAAAAATCTGTGGAATAAAAACTAAAACACCACCAACGCCAGCTATAACCCCATCAACTAGTAGTGATTCCAACCAAGGAATAGTTACAAATTCGCTGATAGAATTACCCAAAAAAGTAAAAGCCGAATCCAGCAAATCCGATAACGGTTGAGCGAGGCTGAATGTTAGAGAAAACACTGCAAACAAAGCAAAAACATATATCAATATTCCCAAAATCTTATGTGTAAAAACGTGGTCTAAAATATCTCTCAAAGACCAGTCTATACCCTCTTTTATTATCGAAGAACTAACTAGATAAGAAATGAAATTAAACTTCCAATTTAAATATTTGTTTTTAAGTTCTTCTATATCAAAATTTTCTTTTAACTCAGTCAAAAAATCTTTTGGAAGTTCTAAATCCTCACTTCCGAACTCTAGAAAGTATATTGATAACCAACTACTATCTATATAATTTTGATATTTTGAACTTATTTTAGGATACTTTGAAACTTTGTCTTGAAAAAAATTGATAAAATTCTCTATTTCTTCTGGATACATTATTTTCTTTTTTGTAAGATTTTTTTCTTTTGAAAGCTTATATGCTTCTTCTAAAAGTTCTTCCTTGCCTTCACCTGTTTTGGCGGAAGTCAATATGACAGGGATGTTTAAAGTTTTGGAAATTGGGGATGGATCGATGATTCGTCCTTTATCCCGAGCTTCATCTACGGAGTTTATAACCAAAATAGTCTTCACACCTATTTCTATAAGTTGAAACAATAAAAACATAGAACTTTCCAAGTTCAAGGCATCTGCTACGACAATTACTATCTCTGAAGTATTACTTATTAAGTAATCCTTAGCGACTCTCTCATCTTCACTTTTGGCTGAAAGCGTATAAACACCTGGAAGATCGACTAATTTAAAGGTTTTCCCTTTATACTTAAAACTTCCTATTTTCTTCTCTACTGTAACCCCTGGCCAATTGGCAACATATTGTTTTGTGCCCGTTAAAAGGTTGAATAGAGAAGTCTTTCCAACGTTAGGATTTCCAATTATTGAAATCTCAGCTTCCTTGTCAACGGTTTCAACGTTATCTTTGAGGGTATCCTTGCTCATTCAAGCTCCTCCCTGTATTAAA
>Ga0182240_100449_pt1 | contig 13363 bp, 11 predicted proteins | sample hydfrates4_PW_90_FD_145594 | JGI IMG/M metagenome (GOLD analysis project Ga0182240, IMG submission 145594) | Subsurface microbial communities from deep shales in Texas, USA - hydraulic fracturing test 4_PW_90 | ecosystem: Environmental > Aquatic > Deep subsurface > Shale gas/oil reservoir >...
GGATGTGGTGCTTCTCTTGGACTCCATAACCCGACTTGCAAGGGCGTCCAACCTCGTGGAACCTCCCTCGGGTAGAACCCTTTCTGGAGGTATGGATCCTGCTGCACTGTACTTCCCCAAGCGCTTCTTTGGTGCTGCGCGCAACATAGAGGAGGGCGGAAGCCTCACGATAATTGGCACGGCATTGGTGGATACGGGCAGTAGAATGGACGAAGTAATATACGAAGAGTTCAAGGGCACGGGCAACATGGAGGTCCACCTTTCCAGGAAGCTGTCCGAGCAGCGCATCTTCCCTGCCATAGACATAACCCGCTCGGGCACCCGGCGAGAGGAGCTCTTGATGGAACCCGATGAGCTTCAGAGGGTATGGCTCCTTAGAAGGAGGATTGCCAACGTCGACGAGGCGGAAGTTCTGAACTTGATAATGAGCAAACTCAAGGCCACGTCGAGCAATGAAGAATTTCTTGCAACAATTAAGATAAATTGATAAGCTGAGCAAGGCCCATATTTTGAGAGGAGGAGCAATATGAGAGGCCAAAATTCCCGCAAGGCAAGTTTCCTATCTAGCAGGGTGGGTTTCTACCTGGTGATAACTACGATGTTGAGTATAACAGCGTTGGTTACCATCATAGCAGGACAGAGAGCACGAGTCGAAGTGCTACCCATCTTGGCCCAACCATCCTCCATCAGTGATAATTTAAGTCCAGAAACCTTCATCGTCTTAAACGTCTCCAGTGACGTTTCTGCGGGGTATGATTTGGCCTCATCAGAAGAAGGTTCTTCATTCAAAGCTGCAGAGGGAATAGGACCTCTTCCTGCCTCTCCATCCATTTTTGACGATAATGTGAAGCTCGAGGAGGTTCAGCCTGAGGAGCTAGAACAAAAAGCAGCAGAAAAGCCCCAAAGTGTTGCCTCTCAGGAAGAGGTGATACTTGAGGAGGTAAAACCCTCTGAAGACAGTCTGCCGGCTGAGGAAGAGGAGAAAAGGTGGATAGAGTACTACGTGAGCCCTGGAGATACCCTTTATGACCTGGGTAAGAGGTATTCCATATCCCCAGACCTCATAGCCAAAGCCAATGACCTGAAAAATCCAGATAGGCTTTCAGAGGGACAGGAGCTTTTGATTCCCCTGAGCCCTGATGACGTGGAGGCCACAAAAGAGGAAGTTAAGGCCAGAAAGGAAAAAGATTCAAAGACCGAGGCAAGGAAGGTAGAGGTAACATCCTATACCGTGAGGGAAGGAGACAGCCTCTGGTCCATAGCGAACAAGTTCAATTTGGACATAAACACCCTCTTCGGATGCAACGAAATGAAAAACCCCAACTACCTCAGAGTGGGTATGACCCTCAGGATTCCCAACCAGGACGGTATCTTCTATAAGGTTAAGGATGGAGATACGCTTGCCAAGATAGCGAGCAAATACGGAACCACGGTAGCATTGATACAGCAGGCCAATGGCTTCGAGGGGGCCAACATAGCCAAGGGTGTTGAGATCTTCATTCCCGGAGCCAAGCCAGTGGTTTCGGTTTATTCCGCCGCTAAGTCATCCGTGTCCAGTTCGAGAACCCTCTTTACATGGCCTCTTAGGGGCAGGATAACCAGCTCCTTTGGGTGGAGAAGGCACCCCATAACCAAGCGGAGGGATTTCCACACCGGTATTGACATCGCGAGACCCTACGGTACCATCATTCGCGCTGCCGCAGCCGGAAGGGTCGTTTATGCCGGATGGATGGGAGGATATGGCCGAGTTGTGGTCATAGATCATGGTAAAGGGTACTCCACTTTGTACGCTCATTGCAGCAGGTTGTTGGTCCGCAAAGGACAACGAGTTTCCTCTGGCCAGGCGATAGGCAAGGTGGGTGCAAGCGGAAGGGCCACAGGTTCGCACTTCCATTTCGAGGTTCGCTACAAAAACAAGCCCATAAATCCCATGAAGGTGTTAAGATAGGACGGGACAATTGTTTTTATTGCATCTTTGAACTATAGGGCGTTGGGTGTGCTGGGCCAGATGTTATTCTGGTCCAGTTTTGATATAAGATAAAATTGTTTTGGGAGGAGCGTTTTCATGCCAAAATACATATTTGTAACAGGTGGGGTAGTTTCATCCCTTGGGAAAGGAATAACAGCAGCATCTTTAGGTGTCCTTCTGAAGAGAAGGGGGTACAAGGTCTCCATCATAAAGATGGATCCCTACATAAACGTGGACGCCGGAACCATGAACCCCTTTCAGCATGGAGAGGTGTTCGTGACTGATGACGGTTCTGAAACCGACTTGGACTTGGGCCATTATGAGCGGTTCATTGACGAATCTTTAAGTACCCTCAACACGGTCACTACGGGAAAGATATATTCTTCGGTCATATCGAAGGAACGAAGCGGCAAGTACTTAGGAGCGACAGTTCAGGTAATTCCCCATGTTACCAACGAGATACAGGAAAGCATCCTGAAAGTTGATGGCGACGTGGACGTGGTCATAGCGGAGATAGGCGGCACGGTGGGAGACATAGAGGGTCTTCCCTTTTTGGAGGCCATCCGCCAGATGGCCAACAGGGTGGGGAGGAACAACGTGCTCTACTGCCACGTTACCCTGGTGCCGTACATAGCTGCGGCGGGAGAGCTCAAGACCAAGCCTACCCAGCACAGCGTGAACGAGCTGAGAAGGATAGGCATACAGCCGGATGTCATAGTTTGCCGGTCTCAAATGAGGCTGGAAAGGAGCACCAAAGAAAAAATCGCCCTCTTCTGCAGCGTTCCACAGAAGTATGTTGTAGAAGCCATAGACGCGCCTACTATTTACGCCGTACCCCTCCAGCTCAAGGAGCAGAAGTTCGACTCCATAATCCTTGAAAAACTGGGCCTGCCGACCAACGAGGAACCTTACCTGGACGACTGGAAGGGGTTCGTGCATTCCTACATGAACCCGGAAAAAGAGGTAGAGATCGCTATGGTGGGTAAGTACGTAAGTCACAAGGATGCCTATCTTAGCGTCGTGGAGGCTCTGACCCACGCTGGCACCTCTTTGAACCTTAGGGTCAAGCTTCGTCCAGTGGAGGCCGAGGACGTGGAGAAGCACGGCGCGGAGGAGATACTGAAGGGCGTTCAGGGAGTTTTGGTTCCGGGAGGTTTTGGATCCAGAGGTGCAGAGGGCAAGATAGAGGCCGCAAGGTACGCCAGGGAGAATGGCATTCCCTATTTTGGGCTGTGTCTTGGCATGCAGATAGCAGCCATCGAGTTTGCCAGGAACGTTTGTGACATAGCAGGTGCCAACAGCGTCGAGTTTGACCCAGGGACGCCTAACCCCGTTATACATCTTATGGACGAGCAGAAAAACGTCGTGGACCTAGGGGGCACGATGCGCCTTGGGCTTTACCCCTGCGAGCTGGAAGAAGGGACAAAGGTAAGGGAAGCCTACGGGGAAAAGCTCATTTATGAAAGGCACAGGCATCGCTACGAATTCAACAACGAATACAGGGAGAGGTTTGAGTCCTGCGGCATGAGAATAGCGGGAATTTGCCCTGGCAGAGACCTGGTTGAGATCATAGAATTAAAGGACCACCCATGGTACGTAGGGGTCCAGTTCCATCCCGAGTTTAAGTCGCGGCCAGTAAGGCCCCATCCTCTTTTCAGAGGATTCGTGGAAGCCGCGTCAAAACAGGGAAGATAAGGAGGGGTAGAAGATGATGAAGAAGGTTTTTATGCTGATTTGCTTGATTTTTGTCCTTGTCATTGCCCAGGCGGCGATGGCGGAAGAGGAGGCCCCGCTGCCCCTCAAGGCGCAGGAGAGAATGGAGATGGTCCTATACGGTGAGCCCATGACTGGAGGATTGATCGAGAGATTGGGCAAGGTGGAGAAGGACCTTTTCGGCCGCGAGCTTCCCGGGAGCATTTCCGAGAGGCAGAGCGGACTTTTGAACTTCATAGAGAACGGTACCTTGGGAAATCCCTCCATGCTTTTCAAGCTTTCCGTCGCTGAGTGGTCGGTAAACCACAAAGTGAACCCAGAAAGCCCCGTAAGCACAAGGATAGATGCCCTGGAGACTTTGCTTGAGGGAAAACCACAAGTCGATAAACCTCTGGCCATGAGGCTTGAGAGGATGTTATCTTTGCTCTTCCCTGATACCCTTACCTGGACAGAGGTGGAACTTCCGGCCAATACGGTCTTCAAGGCCGCCTTTACCCAGACTATAAGCCCGGCAGTCGCAAAGAAGGGTGATCAGGTCAAACTGGCCTTGGCCCAGGACTTGGTGGTAGACGGAAACTTGGTAGCACCAAGGGGAAGCCTGGTGTTTGCCGAGATAGACAACGTAAAGCCTCCTAGGAGTTTTGGTAGGCCTTCTGAAATAACCTTTGCCTTCAAGCATCTAGTTCCCTTGGGGCCCGAGGTGGTTCCTGTGTTCATGGGAGACAAGGCCATATCCGTCAACAAGGACAACAAGACCATGGCAATAGCTGCTGGAACCAGCGTAGTGGGACTTGTAGCCCTTGGTCCCGTAGGGCTTGCTGGAGGGTTTTTCGTCAAGGGGGATGCCAAGGAGATCCCCGCTGGCACTAATATCTACCTTGAGACCTCCCAGGTGGTTGCAGTCCACGCTTGGCCAGTACCTCCAGGACTTCAGGGTATGATAAAAGAAGCAGAAGATATGCCTGTTCCGAGCGATTCAGCTACTAGCGAAGAGACGCTTTCAGAGGGGAAAAATGCAGATGAAGCGAAAGATTAAAAAGATCGTAGCAGTATGCGGCCTTTTCTTGGCCTTGATATCTGGAGTCGCCTCGGCCGTAGATTTAAAGGATCTGATTGGGGTCGTAGGTGGTGGACTCATTGTCAGTGCCCTGGGGAGCCAGCTGAACGACTTCATCAACACCATAACCTTCAACAAGGGAGTGGGGACCAACGAGGAGACCAAAGTGGTACCCATAGTGTCGGTGGGCAGTGGAGTTGCCATTGGTGCCGCCCAGGTGGCTGGTCCCAAGGACGCTGTTGCTAAGGTCCAGGCCGTGGCCCAGCTTGAGGTTACCTTTCAGGACAGGATAAGAATAAAGGTATTGATACCCATAGACTCCAAAAATCCTCTGGAGCGCTTCAGAAGGGTCCAGCAGGTAGGGGTATCGGCCATCATCGACTACAAGCTATAAGGTACTGGCAGTCGTTCTGACATGAACTGGAAGAAAGCCTTACCGCTGGTTGTGCTAGCCCTTTCTGTCCTATGGGCCGTTATGCTCTACAGGGACCTCAATGTTACGCCAGGGGAACGAAAGGACAAAGAGGTTCCAGACGTGACCTTGGAGGATGTGGAGGTCCAGAGGGATATATCGGGGGACCTTTGGACCCTCCATGCGGAGAGGGCCCAACGCTTCGGGGACAAGAACAACCTTGAGTTGATAAAGGTAAAATCGGTCACGAAAGATGGCGCTCTGTGGTTCATGGACGCTCCCAGGGGCACGGTCACCGATGATGGCAAGGTGGCTGAACTTTGGAATGTGAAGGGACGGGCAGAAAAGTTCAATCCTCCCTTCAGCTGGAAGGGCAAGAAAGCCCAGTGGAACCAGGAGGGAAACTGTTGGCTTTTTCCCGAGGGGCTGTCCATTGAGGGCAGGGACTTTTTCGCGGAAGGATCTTTGGGTGTAGTAGAGATGAGTGGGAAGGTAACCTTGGAAGGTGGGGCGTACGCGAGATGGGAAGACCAGCGATGAAGATTTTTTTGAGCTTTATCCTTGTGGCGGCTGTGATGCTTGTTCCGACTGTTGTGATGGCTTCTCCTAACGGTGAAGTGGTGCTTGAGGGAGACTCGGTCACGTACGAACAGGAATCAGGCTTAGCTTATGCTGAAGGAAACGTAAAGATAAGGTACTCTGACATACGAGTTTGGGCCGTCAAGGCATCATACGACACTCGGTCGAGCAAGGTTGAGGCTTTGGGAACCAAAGAAAGTCCCATCGTCATAATCCAGGGCGCCCAGCGCCTGGAGGGTCAAACCCTCAAACTGGACCTTACCACTGGCGAGGGAACCCTCACCGAAGCCCATGGAAGTTACCCTGCAGAAAGGGGCAACGTCTACGCCAAAGGTGGCGTGGTTGCCACCATAAAGACCAAATCCCTGGCGGAAGCTGGATGGGTGAATAAGGTCCCTCCTATTTCCAAGATAAAGAGTGACAGGGTCTACAAGTGGGAAAGGACTACCTTGACTACCTGTCCGGAGCCCGTTCCTCACTACAGTCTCAAGACAAAGAAGATCATAGTGTTCCCTGGCTACAGGGCTGTGGTCACAAAGCCCAGGGTGTACATCAAGGAACATTTCCTCTTTACTTATCCTTTTGACTATATAGTTCCCCTAACAGAGAAAGAGGAAGCTTCTCCTCTTATGCCTACCTTTGTGTACGACTCTGACAAGGGCGTAGGTCTTTCCATAGGAAGCGTCTACAAGGCAGGGGATGTATACGGCAGATGGAAGGCTTACTACTGGTCGAAGAAAGATTTCGAGGGGGCACTGCAGGCCTATTGGGCAGCGACCAATAATTTGAAGCTTTTCGCCGAAGGAGATTATAGTTGGGACTCCGACAGGGATGAGAAGCGATTCAGGCCCAAGTGGGGGGCCGTATACGACGACGGCAGTTGGTACGCAAGGCTTTGGTGGTCCCAGGCCGAGAATGTCACGGTCGAGAAGGCCCTGGGGGACACCTTCAAGGGCACGTTATGGAGGAAACCGGAGTTTGAGGTGCGAAGCCCTAGTTACGAGCTTGAGAGCATAAAGAGCAAGGTGACGTTGCGCGGCCTTTGGGGGGAGTATGAGACCTCTGCGTACGACGGAAGCGATGAAGTGTCCATAAAGCGCACAGCTTTGGGTGCGTCCCTTTCGGGAGGGACATCCCTTGGGGACGTAAGGCCTTATTGGTACGCCAGTCAGTGGCATTACGACTACAGTGGAGCTGGTGACACTCAGGACGTGACCTATGTCAGGGCTGGCGTGGCCTGGAGTTTAGGCAAGGTGGATTTCGCCAGTACTTGGGCGAGAAGGTGGGTATGGGGCGATTCTCCCATGTCCTGGGATGACTATTCAGATTCAGAGGCCTTCTACCAGAAGGTGTCCTTCCCCTTGAGTGAAACCTGGAGAGCTACGGTGCGTTGGGGGTATAACCTTAGGTCCGAGGATCTAGAGGAAATGTACTATCGCCTGGGATATTCCAACAACTGCTGCTACAGGTTCAGCGTGGAATACAGGGATGACCTGACCAACGAAAACGACGACTGGGCAGGATTTGTCTTCGTCCTGGACGCTTTCCCCAGCAACCCCTTCTTTTTCAACACGCGATCTATCCAGGAGTTCGATAAGTGATGGAGATGCTTAAAAACGTAAAAATAGGGGTTATATACGGAGGGGATAGCCCAGAACGTGAAGTTTCCCTCGCAAGTGGTACGGCGGTACTTAAGGCGTTGGAGGAGCTTGATTTGAAAGTGGAGCCTCTTTTGGTTTCCTCTGCGCTTGATGCCGTGTCTAAAGTTCAGTCTTCAAGATGTGACGTTTTCTTTGTCGCCCTTCATGGCAGCTGGGGAGAGGACGGAAGGCTTCAGGGAGCCTTGGATCTTTTGGGCAAAAAATATACAGGGTCAGGACACGAAAGCTGCGCCCTCGCCATGGATAAAAGGGTGAGCAAGGCCATATTTGAAAGCTGCAAAATCCCAACAGCACCTTATGTCGTCCTCCAAAGGGACAAATTCCTGGGGAATCTGAACCAAAAGCTTGAGGAGCTTTTGTGCCTTTGGCAGGCAGTGGTTGTTAAGCCCTCGGGGTGTGGCAGCACGGTGGGTGTTACCATTGCCCGCGACGTTGAAACTATATGTAAGGGGATACGTGAGGCCAGCCAGTACGATCAGGTGCTTTTGGTTGAAAAATACATCCCCGGCAGGGAGATAACCGTGACAGTGTGGGAAGAGGAAGGGAAGGTAGAAGCCCTTCCGATCGTGGAGATCATACCGAAGGAAGGATTTTACGATTATAGGGCCAAGTACACTTCTGGGATCACTAGGTATCAGTGTCCAGCGGATCTTCCTGATGAAGTGGGGGCTCGCGTAAAGGAAGTGGCTGTTGCATCCCACCTTGCACTGGGGTGTCGAGTTTACAGCAGGGTAGACATCCGGCTTTCGGAAGATGGAACACCTTACGTTCTGGAAGTGAACACTGCCCCCGGCATGACCGCCACCAGCTTGGTGCCTAAAGCAGCTAGTGCCAAGGGGTGGTCCTTCCCGGAACTTGTAGCAAGAATAGTGATAAATTCCCTTAGAAAATACAAGTGAGGGGTAGATTTTCCTACCCCCTCACTTGTGCCTAATTTTAGACTTTTATGTCCTTGATCATGAGTTTTCTGATTCCCTTGGGGACTTTGACCTCCACCTTTTCACCTGGAGCTTTACCTATTATGGCCTGTCCTACGGGGCTTGCGACGGAAATCTTGCCCGCCTTGGGGTCAGCCTCCTCCGAGCCTACGATGGTGTACTTAAGTTCCTTTGACGTGTCCAGGTCCAGGAGGGTGACAGTGGTTCCCAAGCTCACCTTGCTTGCGTCAATGTCTGCTTCGTCGACTATCCTCGCCTTGCCTAGCTGATATTCCAGCCACTGGATCCTGCTTTCAAGTTTTGCCTGGGCGTCCTTTGCAGCGTGGTACTCGGCGTTTTCACTGAGGTCCCCGAAACTGCGGGCCTCTTCCAGCATTTTGGATATTTCCTGCCTGCCCTCACTTCTCAGTCTTACTAGCTCCGCCTTTAGTTTTTCATACCCTTCCCTGGTTAGGACTATGTAATCGGCAAGAGTCTGTTCAGTCATATAACCAACTCCCCTCAAGAGGCTAATCCCATTTGGTGGAGGTATTTTATCAGACAATTTCGCAAACAGCAAGAAAAGTTTCAATTTATGTGTTGCAGGGTAGTGGTATCGCCCCCGTGAGTAAGGGATGACATTTCTTTTCCATCGTTCGACATAGGATATTTTGTATAGTGGGGGTTGACAGGTCCAAAGGGTGGGGGTATAAATTCATTTAAAATAAAAATTCATGTGCCAAAGGCGATGAAGGGGACGAGTACCTGAAATCGAGCGACCAGAGAGGGAAACCAAAAGCTGAGAGGTTTCCTCCGCAACGAGCAGGGAAAACCACCCTGGAGCTGGGTCCGAAGCCCACCTAAAGGGATAAGGATACCGGGGTTCGCCCCTTACAGCGAGAAAGAGAGCCGGTCCTGCTTTTGGGGCCGGAACTGGAGTGGAACCGCGGAAGTCTTTTCCGTCTCCTAGGAGGCGGAAAAGACTTTTTTATATATAGGCTGCGGCAAGGAGGGAGGAAAAAGAAAATGGCTGGACTGCTCGAAAGGTACAGAAAATACTTTCCTATAACCGATGATACGCCTATCGAGACCTTGGGGGAGGGAGAAACGCCCCTAGTGAAACTCAATAAAATAGGCTCCGAGTTGGGAGTGGAGCTCTACGGGAAATATGAGGGCGCCAATCCTACAGGTTCCTTCAAGGATCGGGGTATGGTTTTGGCCATGGCCAAGGCAGCAGAAGGTGGGGCTAAGGCCGTGATATGTGCATCGACGGGGAACACTTCTGCCTCTGCTGCAGCCTATGCCGCAAGGTTTGGCCTCAAATGTTATGTTTTACTGCCCGCGGGCAAGGTTGCCATGGGGAAGCTGTCCCAGGCTTTGGTGTATGGGGCTAAGGTCATAGCCATAAGGGGTAATTTCGACCGTGCGTTGGAACTGGCCAGGAAAGCCTCCAGCGAGATGGGTCTTGCCATAGTCAACTCGGTAAATCCATACAGGCTTTGGGGTCAGCGCAGCGGTGCTTGGGAGGTATGCGATGAACTTGGTGTTTCTCCAGATTGGATGGTGCTTCCCGTAGGGAACGCTGGAAACATAACGGCCTATTGGACTGGTTTCGTGCAGTACAAAAATGAGGGCAAGATAAAAAAGGTTCCCCAAATGGTGGGCATCCAGGCCCAGGGAGCCTCGCCCCTTGTTTCGGGTGAAAGTTTTCCGAATCCTGAGACCGTGGCAACTGCAATACGCATAGGGCATCCGGTGAACGGCAAGAAAGCTACCTGGGCAGTCAGGATGTCCGGCGGGTTCTTTTCCGCCGTCTCCGATGAGGAGATACTCCTTGCCCAGAAAGAGCTGGCCTCAAAGGAGGGAGTTTTCGCAGAACCTGCTTCCTGCGCTCCCCTTGCAGGGCTCAAGAAGGCAAAGAGGGAGGGCAAACTTCCCGAGGGTATAAAGGTGGTTATGGTGTTGACCGGGAACGGCCTCAAAGACCCTCAGGTGATCCTTTCAGGTCAGGAGGAAATTTGTGAGATAGACGGTGACGAATCCCAGTTGAGGGAGGTGCTGAGCCAGTGATGGAACCTATCTTCAGGGTGAAAGTTCCAGCCACTTCGGCCAATCTCGGTTCAGGTTTCGACACCATGGGCCTTGCTCTGAGTTTGTACAACTTCTACGACGTTCTGGCCCTTGATGAACCAGGAGCCTACAAGGTGGAGGTTTATGGAGAAGGGGCAGCTGAACTGGAAAAGGCAGACGTGAACCTGATAATAAAAAGCTACGAACAGGCCTGCAGCGAATGGGGCATGGAAAGCCCCGGGTTGACCATAAGATGCCTGAACGCTATCCCCTTCTATCGAGGGCTCGGAAGCAGCGCAAGCGCCATAGCCGGAGGGGTAATGATAGCCAACGCCCTCAGGGAGGATCCCTTGAGCGTTGAGGAGCTCCTTCCTCTCATGGTCAGGATGGAGGGGCATCCGGACAACATAGTTCCGTGCTGCCTTGGAGGCATGGTGGTAAGCTGCATGAACGGCACCCAGCTACGCTATGTGAGGTTGCCGTCACCTCCAAAGGAGATAAGCGCGGTAGTTGCAGTCCCTGAAGTGCATGTGAGTACAAAGGACGCAAGGCAGGCCCTTCCCGCGCAGATAAGCCACGAGGACGCCGTCTTTTCCCTCAATAGGGCAGCCCTTCTTGCTGCTTCCTGGGCCGTAGGTAAGTGGGAAAACTTGACCTGGGCAATGGACGACAGGCTCCATCAGCCTTTCAGGGCCAAGCTCTTTCCGGGAGGCGAGGAGATACTGGAGGAGGTAAAGAAGGTCAGAGGATGCCTTGGGGTAGCTATAAGCGGCTCTGGCCCCAGCATGCTTGCTCTCACTCACGGTTCGCCCCGGGAGGTAGCCGAGGCCATGTGCAGGCTTTTCACCAAGAACAACTTGCGGTCTCGTTTCTTTGTTCTATCTGTCGACGAAGATGGGGCCACCATAGAGAAGGTCGCAGAAGAGGAGGAGGTTGTGGCATGAGGCTTCAGGTGATGAAGTTCGGAGGGTCCTCCGTAGCGACGCCAGAGAGGATGGCGCTGGTCGCATCGAAGATAAAAAAGTTTCATCAGGAAGTGGGTCGCACTGTAGTGGTAGTATCGGCGATGGGGGACACCACCGACAGACTGCTTCAACTTGCCAGAGAGTTCTGCACTGCATCCAGGCATAGGGAGATAGATCAGTTGGTAGCCACTGGAGAACAGCAGAGTACAGCCCTTTTGGCAATGGCCTTGGAAAGGGAGGGGTTAAAGGCTCAATCTCTCTCGGGGGCTTTAGTGGGTATAAAGGCCAGAGGTCCCTATACGGATGGCAGGATAAATGGTATAGATCCTAAAAACGTAATAAACATACTCGAAGATGGAGCGATTCCGGTCGTAGCAGGTTTTCAGGCTGTCAACGAAAAGGGAGACATCGTGACGTTGGGGAGGGGTGGATCGGACCTGTCTGCGGTAGCCTTGGCGGCGGCGCTGGATGCTGAAAAGTGCTGCATATTTACCGATGTAGCAGGGATTTACACCGCCGATCCGAGGATGGTGCCCGCTGCGAGGAAGTTGGAAAAAATATCTTACGAGGAGTGCATGGAGATGGCCTCCATGGGGGCCAAGGTGATGCAGGCAAGAAGTGTAGAACTAGCTGAAAGGTATGATGTGTCAGTCTACGTGGCTTCTAGCTTCAGTGAAGAGAGGGGGACATGGATCGTGCGAGAGGACGTAAAGGAAAACTTCTTGGTGAAAGCTGTAGCCAGCGATACTAACGTTGCCAAGGTGGCCCTTCTGGGCGTTCCTGATGTGCCGGGTATGGCGGCGGAGGTGTTTCAGGCCTTATCCTCCGGTGGGGTGAGTGCCGAAATGATCATACAGAGCGTGATGAGGGGGCAGATAAACGACATTGCTTTTTTGGTCAAAAAGGAAAGCCTTGGAGATGCCATAGATATCTGCCGAGATATAGCCAGAAAGATAAAAGCCCAAGGGGTGGCTTTCGACACGGAAATAGGCAAGGTCTCCATCATAGGAGCGGGCATAACGAGCCATCCCGAGGTGCCAGCACGGATGTTTGCTGCTCTTGCGTCCGAGGGGATAAACCTGGACATGATATCTTCAACGGCCTTGTCCATAACCTGTGTGGTGGGAGCCAAGGACGTGGAAAAAGCGGCCAAGACGCTCCACAAGGTCTTCATAGAGGAGGGTAAATAGCCATGAGGGTAGCGGTACTTGGGGCGACAGGTCTGGTAGGTTCGGAAATGATAAAGGTCCTCGAAGAGAGGGCTTTCCCGGTGGACGAACTGGTACCCTTGGCATCGGAGCGATCAGCGGGGAAAGAAGTATTTTTTAAGGGTAAGCCCTATGAAGTGAGGGCCGTGGAAGAAGGGGCTTTTGAAGGGGTAGACCTTGCTCTATTCTCCGCAGGGTCTGGCCCATCCCGGAAATGGGCTCCCGTAGCGGTCTCTAAGGGTGCCGTTGTGGTGGATAACAGTTCCGCATGGAGGATGGAGGAAGATATCCCCCTGGTGGTCCCTGAGGTGAACCCTCATGCCTTGGAGGGGCACAAAGGCATCATTGCCAATCCAAATTGTGCTACCATACAGGCCGTTGTGGCTTTGAAACCTCTCCATGATTTCTTTGGACTGGAAAAGGTGCAGGTGGTCACCTTCCAGTCGGTCTCCGGTACGGGGCTTGAAGCCCTTGACGAGCTCAAGGAAGGAAGCTTGGCGGTCCTTGAAGGCTCCTCTCCAAAAAACTTCCTCTACCCCAAACCGATAGCTTTTAACGTCCTGCCTCATATAGGCAAGATAGATGAGAGGGGAATAAGTGAGGAAGAATACAAGATGATGAACGAGTCAAAGAAGATAATGGAGCTTCCAGAACTTGTGGTCAGCTGCACCGCCGTAAGGGTTCCGGTCTTCAGGGGGCATTCTGAGGCCATAGTGGCTACCTTCAAAGAGGAACCTTCGTTGCAGGATGCCTTCAAGGCCCTCTCAGAGGCTCCGGGAGTTTCCCTTATGGATGACCCGGGGTGCTCCTAC
>Ga0182240_100450_pt1 | contig 13360 bp, 9 predicted proteins | sample hydfrates4_PW_90_FD_145594 | JGI IMG/M metagenome (GOLD analysis project Ga0182240, IMG submission 145594) | Subsurface microbial communities from deep shales in Texas, USA - hydraulic fracturing test 4_PW_90 | ecosystem: Environmental > Aquatic > Deep subsurface > Shale gas/oil reservoir >...
CTTAATTAATTCCTTTAAAGATAAATTAACGAAGCACATAAAAAAGTTGTACAAAACAAAGATAAAAGAACAAGATGGCTACATATACATTCTGATGGAACACAAAAGCTACATTGAAGGGAAAGTAATCTTTCAACTGTTGAGATACATTACGAACATATGGGAAGAAAAATACGATCACAAAACAAAAAAGGTACCAATAATAATACCAATAGTAATATACCATGGGAGAGAAATCTGGAACGTAGAAACGAACTTATCAAATATGGTGCAAGGGATAGAAGATTTATCAGACGAACTAAAAACATACTTACCTACATACCGATATGAAATATGTGATTTCTCGATCAAAGGAAAAAAAAGGATAATAGGATTAACAGCGATGAAAGTTGCAATAGAAGCAATGAGAGCAGGAACGGCAATGACCAAAGAAGAATTTAAAGAAAGATTAAGAAGGGTATTTGAATACATAAAACAACTACCAGAAGAAGAGGTACATGAATGGTTTGAAGAGTGTATGGTCTATTTACTAAACGTAAGGGAAGATGTAACGATAGAGGAGATATTAAAAGTACAAAAAGAAATAATGCCTGGAAGGGGTGAAATAGTTATGACAATAGCTGAAAAGTTGAAGAATGAAGGAGAAAAAGAATTAATCATAGAAATTCTCAATCAAAGGTTTGGAGAAGATTTTGATAAAAGATTAGAAGAAAAGATCAGAAAAGCAAACGAAGAAACCATAAACCAAATAAAGAAAAACATTTTAAGTATTACATTAGACGAACTGAAAGAAATATTGAAGTAATGGTAGTAAGCAAAATACTATCTGATATTTTTAGATAGGTAACAGGGCAAAACCCTTTCCCATTTTCCTCATGGATGAGTTGGGGAGTAAAGTGGGAAAAGGCTTTTTTCTCATGGGTGGGCGGACACACTTTGTATAATCGGGTACACTTTTCGTTTGGTAAATGCAACTGCCTTAACTATTAATCAGATTTTATTATGTGTGGCTCATAGTAGTTCTCATTATATAAAAATATTTTATCGAAATTATTTTCTCCCTTAGTATATGAATTAAGTATTTCCCTTACATCTTTGATGTCATCTGCTAGAAAATACAGATCTTTAGATGGCTCGATTGATGTGATTATTAATAAATATATTTTATCAACTTTTTTCCTATAATGGGACAACTTGTTAATCTTTTTATTTATTATTTCTGGTAATTTCTCTTTATAATAATTAATCGAGACATAATTCCCTCCTCCTTCACGTATTTTAAGTTCCTCACTATAAAGTTCTTCTATTGGTTCACCTACTAAATATTTACATATTAAAGAATTTTTATTTGATTCACAGAATTCTTCAAACGAAGAATATTCCTTATTTCTTCTTGTTATTATATATTTTATGTATTCTTCAGTAAAGTCTTTAATAAATTGGCCATCTTTTATTTTGTTTTTACTGTTTTTTTGATTTCTTTTGCTTATATCAGAAGCTAAGCTATCAGAGAAAAAAAGCCAAATATCTATTTTAATATCTTCTTCCTCTAAGTATTTTTTTATGCTTTTATAAATCTTATATTCTAATTTTTCGCTTGCCTTCCTACTTTCATGAATAGTTTCTGTTATCTCTATCCCAATTTTTTGATTATCAAATTTAACTATGAAATCGGGAGATTCGCTACATTCTAATTGATAATTTTTTGGAAAAAGATACTCATGAAAAATTTTATGATAATGAAGGATAAAATGTTTTAATGACTTAAGTTCCTTTTTCTTATCGCTCATTTTTATCACCCCACTTTGTAGTAGCAATTCCCATACTTTTAAGTGTTTTAGAAAGTGTACCAACAATTGGTCCAACAGATGTTATTCCTGAGTTAGCCAGTTATAAAAACGTTGGAAACATGGTTAAAATTGTTTGCACCTCAGTTATTCTAATTTCGTATATTTTGCTTCTATTTCCTCCATTATTTCTTCCATTATCACAGGAGATAGAACAGGCTCATAGGGAGGAGGGGAACGCAGTTCTACTTCAATATTTCTTGTCCGAATGTGTTCTATGCTTGGTGAAACAAGGATAATAATTAAAAATACAATAAGAGATACATAAAGAGACCAGTTTATTTGAAGAGAAGGAAACCAGCCAGGAATAAATGGATGAAGCAGCAACAATGCAAAAATAAGCAGTAAAAGAATGGAAAATCCGATCCTTTTAGGCCAGCAATATAAAGGGGAATTTAACCACCATCGCCACCAGAGTGGCTTAATTCGATAGTTCCAGATATTACCAAGCAATTTACGAGCTGGTGAATTTATTGAGGATTTTGATTTTAATTTGATACATTCTTCAAGTTTTTCTTTTGCTGTAAAGAGGTCATTACTTTTAAGGTAGAAGTGCCCTAAAAAATACAGTACATAGGCTCTTATCTCTTTTCCCTGTTTTTGTTTTTTCGACAACGTTTCATTCATCTTTTCCAGGTTTCTTATGATTCTGGAGACTTCTTCTTGATACTTTTTATCTTCTGAATCCAAGGAGAATTCTACCTTAAGATAGTTAGCGTATATATCCCAGAGGAAATGTATTGGATTACCTATTTCCAAATACATTGCCTTTTTAAAGGATTCACTTGCAGCATCATAGTCTTTTTCTTCAATTTTGATTCTACCTTGTAAACTCAAGGCAGGAACAAGATTTCTCTCTATCTTGAGCGCGTTTTCAACATTTTCAGAAGCCTCTTTGAGATTCCCAAGTTTAAAGAATAATTCTCCTAAGAGAGTGTATGCCAAGGCAAACTGTGGATTCATCTCTATGGCTTTATCAAGAGCCTTTAGCGCCTCTTCATGCTTCCCAAGCTTAGCAAGTGCAACACCTCTGTGGAACCAGGCTTCAGCATCCTGTGGATTTATCTCAATGACTTTCACGAAAGCCTCTACCGCTTCTTGATTTCTCTCGAGTTTGATAAGTGTAAAACCTTTGCCGAACCAAGCTCCGGCATACTGTTGATCTATCTCGATGGCTTCAGAGAAAGACTTTAGCGCCTCTTCATACCTCCCAAGCCTGCTAAGTTCAACACCTTTGTTGAACCAGGCTCCTGCAAACTTTGGATCTATCTCGATGGCTTTCTCGTAAGCCTTTAACGCCTCTTCATACCTCCCAAGCTTGTCAAGCGCAACACCTTTGGCGAACCAGGCTCCCGCAAACTGTGGATCTAGCTCGATGACTTCATCAAAAGCCATTAGCGCCTCTTCATACCTCCCAAGCTTGCCAAGCGCAACACCTTTGTTGAACCAAGCTCCCGCAAACTGTGGATCTATCTCGATGGCTTTCTCGCAAGCTTTCAGAGCCTCTTTATGTCTTCCAAGCTTGCCAAGCGCGACACCTTTGTAGAACCAGGCTCCCACAAACTGTGGATTTAGCTCGATGGCTTTTTCGCAAGCCTTCAGCACCTCTTTATGTCTCCCGAGTTCGCTAAGTTCAACACCTTTGTTGAACCAGGCTCCTGCAAACTGTGGATCTAGCTCGATGGCTTTCTCGTATGCCTCTATCGCCTCTTTATGTCTCCCGAGTTCGCTAAGTTCAACACCTTTGTAGAACCAGGCTTCGGTAAACTGTGGATTTATCTCGATAGCTTTCTCAAAAGCCTTTAGCGCATCTTCATATCTGCCAAGCTTGATAAGTGCAACGCCTTTATCGAACCATTTCATTTCACTCATTCTGTTCTTCCCGCCCTCCTTTACTTTGTGGTCAGCCTTTCCACAAGATCGGCCTTTTCTTTTTCAAGCAAAGCATTTCATATATCGCCCTTCAGATGAAAGAAGTTTGCAAGCTTGTGGATTTGGGGAAACTTGAATTTTTCTTTTATTCATTGTTAGATGAAGTGGCCTCTTCTTTTTTAACAAAGTCATATTTCCCCAACCTTAGCAATGCCAAAATCAATAAATGCATGTAGTTAATATTATATTCTTGAAATGACATAAGTGAGTGAGCAACTTTATGCCTTAAATTATACCCAGCTTTTTCTACAAGCAAAAATTTAAAAAATAATAAGTCATTTTTATCAAAAATTTTCTTGATAGGTTCTTCATACAAAAGGGCATGAATGTCTTTCTCTCTTGTAATATTTCTACCCGATTGTGTACCGTCTTTAGTCATGTAAAAAGTAGTTATGTCAGAAAATTGACAAATATCTCTTATCAATCCTTCAAATTTGAGAGTAAGAGAATCGATGCTTAAGACCAAATTAGGTGAATAATTTGTATTGGAAAAACAATATTGCATTTGAAGGAAATATTCATGTAGAGATGGAGCTATCAAACTTAGCCAATTATATTCTATTTTCTGGTTTGCCACTTTTTTAGAAATGTTTTTACCATACCAAGAATGCCTCTTTAAGAACCTTAAAATAACGTCAGAAGATAGTTTGTTTTCTCGAATTGCGGTAAAGAATATTTCGTTTATTAAATGAATTTTGTTTAACTTAAGTTTCATGTCATATAGTTGAAGTATCTCATAATACTTCTTTTCTTCTTCATCAACAAAATGTTGAACTAGGTGACCACTTTGATCGATTTCTCTTGTTGAGGATAGGTGTAGTATACCGAAATTTTCACCGAGCTTTTCAGCGATCTCTTGCATGTCTTTGTATTTTGGAAGAAGATTTTTATCAAACATTAAGAATTTTATAATCTCGTCTGTATCATTTTGGACTACTTTTTCAGCAACCTCTCTATAAAACTTAATTTGTTCTGTTTGATTGATTTCTTTTTTAAATTCTTCTAATTTCATCGAGCTTTTAAGCTCAGAGTATTTCTTTTCCAGTTCATTGATTTTATCCTTGTCTTTGATTTTTCTGTAGTTTTCTAAAGCACTTTGACAAAAAACCAAAGAAGATAAATTATTATCCTTCTCCGCTTCTTTCATTAAAGTTTCATAAGATTCTGCGATCCGCCTCCTCTGATCATGTGTCTTTTTTTCTAATTTATGATCAACTTTTTCTCCCAGTTCAAGCATATCTATTGCGCCATGAATGTTTCCTGATTCAACTAAGGATTCTGATATTTGCCAACATATATTTTCAAAACCAAGAAAATCTTCCTTAGAAAATCTCCTTTTAGCCTTTAGCATCAACTCAATTAGATTTCCTCTTAAAGCAAATGAAGAACTGCTTTTGAAATTGAATGTGGTTACTAATCTCTTTAATTCTGCTTTGATTTCATCTGTTTTATATTTTATCTGGAAAGCAATAGAGTAAGCACTTTTCATTGCTTCCTGAACATCTAAGCCATAATGCTTATCTGGTTCTTTTTTATCCTTTGCTTCATAAATTTTGACAAGTTCCAGATAAGAATCTACTGCCATTTTTGCATATTTAACATGTTTCTTCGGACTACACCAAAGAATATGAGAATAACGGGCTTTAAGTAGGGGATTGGAGCTACTGTCTAACCTTCCAATAAGATATTCATATGTTCTATCATCAAATCTATCTAAACTAGGATATTCGGTAACTTCTCCTTCACCATTAGTCCTAGTAAACATTGACTTAAGTTTGCCATCTTTTACCATAAAATTGAAAAAATCTACTTCCCATTGAGCCTTTTCGGCTTCATTATATTTATTTTCATTATCTTTCAAATCTCTCAATTTTTGAAATAAATTCCCAATTTGTTGAGAGTTATAATCTGTAGCATTTTTCTCCAAATGATTGTAGAGAGATTTAAGATCAGTAAAAGTTTCCATGTTATTTTCTCCTAGTTAAATATGCATGGATGTGAAATTTAAAAAATGGTAATAAAATCTGTCTTTTGATCTTTTTTTATTATTTCTTTGTAAAGAGATGCCCTAATGCTAAAATAGTACCAGGATGATTAGCGAGGGAAGATTCCTTCCCCCCTGCAAGGCCTTTTGGCCGTTGCCTAAAAAGCTTGTTTCCTGACTTAGCAGTCAACTTGCTAACCGATTACTACATCACCTTTGATTAGGCCATCAACAAGGCTATTTTTCATTGGTGGATGCTCATAGAGTGCGAGGTTGCCTTTGACGGCTAAGGTTGGGTATCTTCTATGATATTTGATGATACAATATAAGCATAAACAACTATTTTCTTTAAAAAATGAGTGGGTAGTAAAACGCTTATAGTGTCTGAAATTTTAAATTCGTTCTAAAGCTTGTTCTCTACCCATCTTCCGCCCATAACTCCAATACTTGATTGACCTTTCAAGGCCGTATGAGAAGAAAACGCCCTAGAAGGGACCTAAGAATGAAGGCGAATTTTTTAACAATAATAAAGCGAGGTGAAAAATATGATCCTAACTATCATTACAAAATACAAAATCAAGAACTGAGAGTTCACAGCAATTATACAGCAAAAAATATTAAAAAGAAAAAGAACTCAGTAGATTATGTAAGATGTTCTTGAAAAGATTGTTAGCTCATAAATCGATGTCGTATCTTTCAACGTATTTTATCCCTGGTGAAGCCCTTTCTCTCCTCCTTATATGGGCAGAGAGTGGAGTGAAAAGGTAAAAACCTTTTTTTCATGGGCGGGAAGTGGGGCAAAACTTTTTCCTCTTTCCTTAGGGGGGGACAGCGGTGTGAAAAAGTAAAAAAGCTTCCTTTTCCCTATGGGTGGGCTGCGGGGGAAGGGCGCTATAAAACTTATTATACAGAAGTTACGTGAGAAGAAATAACACACCTTCAAAAACATATGGTATAATATAAATAGTTAATATAAATAATTAATATAAACAGTCCAACAAACTATCGTGTAACCAAAAGGGGGAGCTAATGAAAGGCACCAACATAACCCGGAACCGTCAGGACATTATCTTCAAAAAGATGTCGGAGCTATTCAAAGATGAAACCCTCGAATATTATGAATTAAACTTACCAAAGATAATCTCAGTCAAACCAACAGAACTACCAGTAATAAACGTATCAGACAGAAACATGGATTTTGTATTCGAACTAGAAGACAACTCACTATTACACTTAGAATTTCAAACCACGTGGAAGAAAGCAGACTTACTAAGATTTGCACAATACGACATAGCGTTATACCAAAAAGAAAGAAGAAAGATAAACACGGTAGTAATATACTCAGGGAAATACGAAAGTGCAGAAAATGAATTGGACATGGGTTCAAATAAATACAAAGTACAACAAGTATTCATGATAAAATACGATGGAATAAAAAGGTACAAAGAAATAAAAGGAAAGATAGAAAAAAAAGAACCACTAACGGATAAAGATTCAATGGATTTAGTATTCTTACCCTTGATGAGAAATGAAAAAAGCGAAGAAGAAGTGACAAAAGAAGCATTAGAGTTAGCGATCGAGATACCAGATGAAAATAAAAAAGAAGCGGTAATAGGATCGTTATTAGGGTTCTCAGACAATTATGTAAGAGAAGAGTACCTAAACAAACTGAAAGAGGTGATACGAATGACAAAGATAGGAGCCTCATTATTTGAAGAAGGCGTGGAAAAAGGGAAAAGAGAAGGAGAAAGAAAAGGAAAACTTGAAGAAAGAAAAGAATTAATAATTGAGATTCTGAACCAAAGGTTTGGAGAAGATTTTGATAAAAGATTAGAAGAAAAGATCAGAAAAGCAAATGAAGAAACCATAAACCAAATAAAGAAAAATATTCTAAGTATTACACTAGAAGAACTAAAAGGGTTATTGAAATAATTTCTGAAAAGACGCCCTTCATGGGCGTTTTTTCAATTAAAAACTGTTGCTAATTTTAATGAACATTTGTTATTGCTAACGATAACCTCACGTATCCTAGGCCATCAATATCGCTATACTTATGTATCTACCTTTGCTTCCTTTATCCTTCCTTTTGATTGATACCAAGTTTCTCTTCTATCTTCCTTGCTTGATAGGTGAAGGAAGAATAACTTCCTTTGTATCCTTCTTCACAGATGAGTTCGTATATACGCCTTTTCATTAACTTTTGGTTCTTGCGCTGCTTTGAATTGTACTCTAACAAATGTTTGATACGTTTTTCAAAATCACCATTTACTGGTTTATCTCTAACAACGTTCATATGATACTTCTGTTCTGGGTTCTTGATAGCTCTTTTAACCGTCGCTCTGTGTATCCCCATTTCTTTTGCTATCGCTCTTTGACTTTTGTGTTTGTTAAAATACAAAAATCTTATATAATTGTATTGTATCTTCCCTATCACCTTTCTTTTCCTCCTGTACAATTTTTTGTTCAAATTTATTATACAGGATTTGTACAATAGGGTGGTACACTTTTCGGGTTTTTTTTATCAATGGTTAGATTAATTAACCCCAGGTGATACAATGGCTAAAAATCACTTAAAAGAGGATGAGGGGGATGGAAAAAATAGTTAATTTGTTGGATGAGAACTTAGAATACGTTAAGCATGAGGTATCAGGAGATAAAATAACGATTTAGATGAAATCACCTAAGAAAGAAATGATCTGCCTATATTGAGGCAAGTCAACTACAAAAACATATTAGCTGTGAATTGACCATTCAGATGTACCCACTTATTGAAAGCATAATAAACCTTCGTAAATGAATTTAAATATCTGTTAGAATCAAAGAACGTTGAAAGAGTTGAACCATTTCTTATCATTCATTTTATTTTCCCACCCTCTTTTGCTTTGTGGTCAGCTTTTCTACAAGATCAACCTTTCTTTTTTTTGCTTTCGCGTGGCAAATAACGTTTCCACCATTAAAAAGGCCTGAGCAAAAGTGGAAGATTTAGTTGAGTGCCAAAGGCACAAAATCAGACATACTCTGTGCAAACAATAAGCTGGTAATCATATTTCACCTCGTGTCTTTAGGAATTCTTCTATTAGCTCTTTAATCACAATTGATTTATAAACTATTCCTAAATCTAACATTTGAGTAGTGGCTACCACTGGTATTTTCCCTGTTGGGATGTCAATAAGTTCAATGGTATTCAAGTCTTTTCTTGTAAAAACAGACGCTACAACTCCCAAGAAGAAAATACGACTACCTGCTATCAAGCCTTTACCTTTGGGAGAATAACTCCCTATATTACAAAGAAAAACCGGACTTCCATTTGACCCTGGAAAGATTGACGCATCAATTAGGAATGCGAGTTTTCCTTCAAAATCTATAGAAATAGGCGTTTAGGAAGGCTTGCTTCAATTCTTACTGTAGTAAACAGTATATTTTCAAATATTGATTCTGGTTTAATCATCGTATGTTCCTCCTCTTATTTGTCGCCCTTTCGTATTACGTTCCCTGCATAAGCTAACTTCCAATAGGCAATATCCTTAAGGTATAACAATAGCGTATATGCCGTGTTATCTGAAGTGACTTAATTCTTATGTTGCAACACTTTTTTTGTTAAATTATACCATTTAATCAAATTTTGTAAGGTATAGATTCCAGAGAGGTTGAGATGTTTAAGTTTTCTTGATTTGGTGTAAATTAACTTTCGGTAGAATGCGCCGATTCCCATAAAAGGAACTGGGAACATTTTCATCATTTTTATGTTTGAATTTGGAGATAAATCTATAAACCATCCATCATCCCGAGGAAATAATATTTGGTAAGCTTCCAAAGCATTTGGTATCTCTTCAATAGGGATTCCTGTTTTTCGGGATAACGCTTCGTATTCTTTATCTTCATAATCTTTTAAAATGAACCCTCCAAATACCCACATAAACCATTGCCAGAAGACAGGATACTTATGAAAATATTTATGTTTAGAAATTTTGTTTAAACCTTCTTTAAATGAGGTAGGTAACAAATCCAATGATGAAATATCAAAACCTAATATCTTTTCATAGGTATTCTCGGTTTTACTCAGATCTCCAGCATCTTTGTAAAGCATATAATCTATCGCGTTTTTTAATATAGCTAATCTTGCTCGATGTTCTATAAATGTGGATATCTGAATATCATTATAACTGCATTTATAGTAAGTATCATCATAGATTTCCCTCGGTAAACCATCATATTCATTATCAAAAGTGTTGCCTATAAGTTCGTTTCCACATCTTGCTGAAATACGTGGAAATTTTTGAAAGGTGGTGTATAATGTATCTACTTTTTGAATAATATTTTCAGTAAAGAATATCCCACTGTTTACTTTAAAATGATAATCTAATAACACTTTAAACCTTTTTTTGTCTGGATGGGAGTTTTTCTTTTGGCTTAAGCGTTTCAATAAATTACGTTCAACCCAATAGGAGTATCTCCAAGTTGAAATATCCACATCTTCAATAGGTGTATTGTTTATAAGTTCAGACAAAACTTTTTTAGACTCGCTTAAATTGGGAATTACTACTAAATCTATATTTAGTCTTTTAGCTATCTCTTTGTAAAAATCTACATTTTTATTCCCATTACTAGCAATAAATATTCCATTATCAATATTTACATAATCCATCCACCCACGCACTTTAAATACATCGGGAAATCCCCAATCACCAGATTTTACTTCAAGAAGCTTGATCTCAGGTGGACGTAAGGAATAATCTGTTGCAATAATATCCAATTCCAAAACCTCTTTACCTTTACTTTCTTTTTCAACGATATTTCTTTCAATGTAATTTCCGCCTGACTGAAAAAATGCAGAAATGTATTCTTCAAACTCCTTTCCTTTTGGCAAATCAGGTAAACTAACAGCCATCATTTTCACCTCCTGAGTTTGACAGTTTCCTCTTCTCTATGATATTTAATAATCCAATATAAGCAAAAACAACCATTTTCTTTAAAAAATGAGTGGGTTGTAGGACGCTTATAGTCTCTGAACTTTAGAAGCTCTAAAACACCTATTACATCATGGCTTTAAAAAAAGATCCTTTTCAAATAACCCTTCTACTGCCGCAACCTTATTCAGCATTTGAAACTCTTTTTTACTAATTCTCTGCAAAGCAGGACTTTTTATCTTATTCTCTAACCATGGTAAAAACCTACTCTCATTTTCAACATTTTTCTATTTCTAAATTTTTTATTCATCCTTTTTAACGATATTATATGAAGCTAATTGTATTAAGATCAAGAGTAGTAGTTGAGCGTTTTCTTTTGTAAAAGCTTCTAATGATAAAAGTCCATGAGCAATATCATTCCGATAGTTGTCTCCTCTAATATCGCAAAGAAATATCTCAATAAATTTCAAAAAGTCTTTGTCTATCCCTTCTATTTGAGATAAAGTTGCTAAAATATCAGATAGCATTCTTTCACGCATCTCATTATTTTTATAAGAAAATGTTGATAAACCCAGTTTCCCCAGTAAATCCCTCAGTACCCTTTCTATTTGAAATACCAAAATGTGAATAGCAGCTACATATTCTTTCTTTTCGTAAGCTCGAAGACCGTGTTTAATAATTTCTATTCTCTTGTCATCTATTATTCCAGATGATGATAAATATTGAGTCAAAGAATCAATATATTTTGGGTGTTCTTTTTCAAGTAATATAAATATTTCATTTAATAACATAGAAACGATTATTCGGTATCTCATTTGAAAATTTAGTATCGTATCATATTCCAATTTTTCACCTTCTTCAGAAATATGTTTAACACAAATATTTCCTTTCATTAGTGATAATAGAGCAATATGCTGAAAAACAAATTATTTTGCCTGCTCGATTGCTTCTTGTTTTGCTTCTTCATAGGAAGGAATAAGGTTCATATCTAAACTCATTATATTGAATATTTCTATTGTCTCACGTCCTTCATACATTCTTAAATATTCATCTATTTCCTCTCTTGGTAGTCTTGCCTCTGCCAGTATTATTTCATATTCTGTCTTTAATGCAGCCTCATTCGCCTCTTGTATTTTGACTTTTAATTCCTGCACTTTTTCAGGAAAATTACCTAAATCCATATATGCTTGCAGTGCCTTTTCATAAAGGCTTGCAGCAATCATGTTCCCGTTGGGATAATTCACTTTTTTCCACTCAGCTTCTTCAATAAAAGACTCAGCAATTCTGATTTTTATTTTCTGGCGTTCATCTTCATTTTTTCTAATTTGCCATATTATAGCTAATAGCTCTAAAAAACTTCGCTGTAAATGAAAACTATCTGGAATATTTTGAACATAATCAGTAATAGCGGCTTCTATTGTTGAAATAAGATATTCGTAATTTATTTGATCTCCTATCTTTCTTTCCCGATTCAAAATTGACCCAATTATTTCAAGCAAGTATCGAAATCTTCTTTTTTCTTCCATTTGTTTTATGAATTCATAATGCTTTTTCAAAATTTCATCTATTAAGCTCTGGTCTTTTATCATTAAAGCGATTGCGATAGCTCTATCCAGGGAGTCAGCGAGTTCATGATCCCATTCGTTAGTAAAATAAATTGGACAACAATTAAGATAGGCACTTACAGCCAAACGAGCATAATTAACATCTCTTTCAAGTTCCCATATAACATCACTATATCTAGCTTTTAATATGGGATTATTAGTAACATTCGCCCTGTTTTTATAATACTCAATGGCTTCTTTGGGGAAATGCTTTTCTAAATCAGGATATTTCCACTTTTCTCCTTTATCAGTAGTTCCACTCATCATGGAATCAAATCTTTTTTCTGGAGAGTGATGTGTAGAAAGATCGAAAATCAATATTTCTTTCCTTAAATCTTCAAGTTTATCTTTCTCACCACTTTTCTCGTATTTTTCAAAGGCAACTTTTGTTTCCTTTATCCTTCTTTTTGATTGATACCAAGTTTCTCTTCTATCTTCCTTGCTTGATAGTTCTTTTAACCGTTGCTCTGTGTATCCCTATTTCTTTTGCTATCGCTCTTTGACTTTTGTGTTTGTTAAAATACAAAAATCCTACAATTTTTTATCCAAATTCATTATACAGGATTTGTGTGATAGGGTGGTACACTTTTCGTTTAGTAAGTGGATAAAACTATATTTATTATATTACTTCATTATGATTTTCTATATATAGTATTTATCATTTTGTATAACCATTATGTTGTGGTACAATTGAATTGAGTAAATAAGAAAGGAGGTGAATTTTATGCCTATAGGAACAAGATATAAAACAGGTGAAAAATCTCCTGCAAATGCTTATTACAAGTGGGTGGAATATACTGATGGAACAAGAACACCTCTACCTACTGATGAAGAAATGGAAATTTATTTAGAAACTGATGAAACATTTCCACCAATCAATTCTTGTGATAAAGCTGCAATTTGGGAAATGACCTCGTACGAATGATTTTTTGATTTGAACTAAGCAGCAGACGATCTTTTTTATTCAAATCGTCTGCTCTTTGATTTTTTAATCATTACTTTTATCTATATTTTTTATTCTTTCTAATTCTTTATCATGTTCGTCTCTTAGAGAATATCTATCTTCCCCTATCATTGCTAGTCTAT
>Ga0182240_100452_pt1 | contig 13300 bp, 16 predicted proteins | sample hydfrates4_PW_90_FD_145594 | JGI IMG/M metagenome (GOLD analysis project Ga0182240, IMG submission 145594) | Subsurface microbial communities from deep shales in Texas, USA - hydraulic fracturing test 4_PW_90 | ecosystem: Environmental > Aquatic > Deep subsurface > Shale gas/oil reservoir >...
TTTTAAAATGCTTTTAAAAAGGTCTTTTTGTCATGCGCATTTTTATTTTTCTGCCTACCTTACTTGCATATCTTTACATACCGCCCTGCAATTTACATTTGGGAATTAATGTTTGTCGAATATACTCATATTTTGTTTAATTATCTTGTTCCTAACTGGAGCTGCACTATTTCCACAAGATCAGCTATAAAGCCGCCGATCAGGGGTAAGTTTAAGGAGACCAGGCGCTGCAAAGCAATAACCAATATAGCGCCCAAAATGGCAAACCCTACAGCGATTCCCAGCCCGCGGGCCACTCCGCTGATGAAATTGACGTACAGAAGTTTCCAGGGACTTTCCAGTATCTTCACATACTCTGCCAGTTTCATCCGCTCCATGTTCTGGGCCAGCTCTTTTATTCTTTTTTCCAGAGCATTTAATTCTCTGCTGTGCTTATCGTCCATACTGCCCCTCCCAATAATTATCCCCGCCTGGCTAAAAAAAAATGAGCGGGGTGCTCTTACGCCCCCGCACTAAGTGACAAATATATTTAAGTGAAACCGGGACGCTAGGCCTGGGCAACCTGCCCACCGCCTCTTTCCTCTCTTAATTTCAACTCCAACCAAACCGGGCTGGCTGTGAAGATGGAAGAATATGCCCCGCTGGTAACTCCAATTAACATGGCCAGAACAAAATTGTGAATGGTAGGTCCTCCCAATAAAAGGAGAGCCACAAGTACGAAAACCACGGTTAGCACAGTGTTGATCGAGCGTACCACAGTCTGCCAGATGCTCCTGTTGACCATGTCCTCCAGGTCTTCTCCCCTTTGCCGGAAGTGAAGGTTTTCCCGGATGCGGTCAAAAATGATGATGGTATCGTTAATGGAATAACCGATTATGGTGAGGACCGCCGCCACAAAGGCGCTGTTCACCTCTATTTGCAATAATGAGAATATTCCCAGCACCACCAGAACATCATGCAGGATGGCAACGATTGCCGCTATCCCCTGTTTAAATTCAAAACGTATGGAAATGTACACCAGAATGAGGGCGGATGCTATAACCAGCGCCAGCAATGCATTCCGAAGTAATTCATTGCTAATTACCGGACCCACCCTTTCATTGCGCAGCAAGTCCAGTTCACCCACATTTTCCCGCAAGGCGGATATGAGCGCGCTGCTCTGTTCCTCATTGAGCTCCCGGGTGCGGATCAGGAAATCGGTTTCGCCGCTCTTCTGGATACTTTTGGCTGATGCCAGTCCCTGTCCGGTTACAACATCGCGCACTTCATTAATGGCGGTGGGCTCTTTAAATCTTACTTCCACCAGGCTGCCACCGGTAAAATCAATGCCTAAATTAAGACCTTGCAGCATAAGGGATATCAATCCAGGCACCAATACAGCCAGGGAAATTATATACCATATTTTACGCAGCTTGACAAAATGAAATGACATTTATACTCCCCCTTATGCCCCGTACATCTTTGTGTTTTTCACTATATTTCCCCCCGCCACCAAATGCAGCATCCACCTGGTGAGGGTGATGGCGGTGAGCATGCTGGCAAGAATACCTATGCTCAGGGTGACGGCAAAACCGCGAAAGACCGCAGTACCGAAGTAATAGAGCACCGCGGCCACCAGCAGGGTAGTGACATTGGCGTCGAATACGGCTACGAAACCCCTCTTAAAACCGGCATCGATGGCGGGACGTAGCCCCTTACCGGTGCGCAGTTCCTCTTTTATTCGCTCAAATATTATTACATTGGCGTCCACCGCTATACCAAGGGATAATAGGAAACCCGCTATCCCAGGCAGTGTCATAACGGCGTTGATGCCGATGAACACCCCTAGCACAAGCAGTGTATAGACCACCAGCGCGAGGTTGGCCAGCAGCCCCGGCACCCGGTAATAAACCGCCATAAAGACAAGTATAGCTGCCAGGCCCACAATACCAGCTTTAACTGAACTGTTCAGGGAATCCTCACCCAGCTGCGGGCCTACGGAACGTTTTTCCAGCACTTCAAGCTTCACCGGCAGTGCCCCGGACTGCAGCAATATAGCCATCCTTGCTGCTTCGTCCAGACTGGAGTAGCCGGTTATTTCAGCTTTCCCGCTGGGGATGGGCTCATTAACGGTGGGATTTTGCAGCATATTGCCGTCCAGGTAAATTCCCAGGGGTCTACCCACATTCTCCGTTGTTATTCTGGCGAATTCTTCAGTCCCCTTTTCCGTAAAGGTAAGGTTTACCGTTACCCTGCCACTGGTGGGGTCCCGCACCGCCTGGGCGTCCTTCAGCTCACCACCGGTCAAAACCGTTTCACCTTCGGCATTTTTGAATTCCAAGTAGGCCGGCTTGATCATATCCTGCACGGCCTGCTCGGGGTCCTCTATCCCGGCCAGTTCCACAATGAGACGCTTGTCCCCCTGTAGTTGAATGACGGGTTCGGCTACTCCCAGCTGGTTGACCCTTTCCTCAATGATTCCCTTGGCCTTGCGCATGGAATCGGCGGTAACCTGTGCTTCTTCGGTTTCTTCGGCCTCAAGCACCACGTGCACACCGCCCTGCAGGTCCAGTCCCAAGGTTATATTTTCCTGCACCCAGGGTAACTGTTCATTATCCTGGAACATTTTCAGCGGTAGCACCGCTGTTACTCCCACCGCGGCCACAGCCAGAACAATGACCGAAAGAATAATTAACTTGCTCCATCGCATCTCCGCTTTTCCCCCTCAGTGCATTTTTTACAGTAACTTGGCTTCGTTGATAACCAGTTCAAATTTACAATCCAAGAAGTTTGCTGCCCTGCGGCACAAAACCATGCGGCTTAAAAAAATTTCAAAGTATTCCATGACAGTAGAAATTTCTGTATCAATCTTTAAATCCATGGTGATACGCCTGCCTTCGCTATCCACTGAGAGAAGCGCGTGTTCCGCGGCGTAATTGACTCTATCATGGATATCAAAAGTAGCGAAATCCCGGTTACGCACCCTGGACCTGTGAACATCGGACTTGTCCGCCAGTATCAGGGCGGCGGATACATTACTCACCGGCTGGCCGTATTGCTCTTCATGATTGGCAATGGCCGAAATGACCGTTGAAAGTTCATCGGGCTCCATCCCCATGCGCAGAAGTATGGGGGCACACAACGTGGCACCGGAAATACCGTGGTCATTTCTGCTCACTACATTTCCGATGTCATGCAAGTAACCCGCAATTGCCGCCAGTTCAGCTTCCCGCCGGGAATGGTTCAGCTTGAGCAAAACATTTTTAGCCAGGTCTGAAACAAGGTTGATATGCCTGTAGCTATGATCGGTAAAACCCATTACACCAAGGTATTCGTTGCCTTTGCGGATAAAGCTGTTTATATACGGATCTCCTTTTACGTCTTCTAGTGTGACCAAAGCTATATCCCCCTGTTACAATATGTGGTTTTTGATCCCTTAAACTACGAAAAAAGAGTAGACTTCGGCCTACCCTTTTTTACGGCACTTACTCGTCGTCTTCCCCTTTTTGGCTGCTGGACCGAACCTGTGATATGGCATTTTTGAGTATTTCAATCCTTACATTATCAGCCACTCTCAGGACCAGGGAATCCTCCTTTACCTTTACTATGGTACCGTAAATTCCACCGATGGTGATTACAGCATCATTAACCCTGAGGTTTTTCACCATTTGCTGGTGCTCCTTCTGTTTCTTTTGCTGGGGCCTGATGAGTAAAAACCAAAGCAGCGCGAATAAACCCACAATGTAAAGAATGCCAATAATATTACTGTCCATAAAAATTTACCTCCTTTCCCGCAAATAATTTAGTAATTCGTGATGTTTAGCGGTTTCCCTTCTATCAAAGTAATTTTATTCATCGTTTGAGTACGATTCCAGGAACCGGTTCTTGTATTCGGTGAAATTACCCTCTTCAATGGCCCTTCTTATATTGGTCATCAGTACTGCCAAAAAGTAAAGATTATGTATGGTGGTGAGACGGATGCCCAATATTTCATTGGCCTTAATTAAATGCCTGATGTAGGCCCGGGAGTAGTTACGGCAGGTATAACAACCGCAGTGTGGGTCCAGGGGCCTGAAGTCCTCGGCGTAAGCTGCATTGCGTACCACCAGTTTTCCCCTTTGGGTGAAAACCGTACCGTTGCGGGCGATCCTGGTGGGTAAGACACAGTCAAACATGTCCACACCCCTGCTTACCGCCTCCAGCAAACAATCCGGTGATCCCACTCCCATTAGATAGCGGGGGCGTTCGTAAGGTAGAAGAGGAACAGTGTAGTCCAGCACTTCATACATGAGTGGCTTTGGTTCCCCCACGCTGAGCCCCCCTATACCGTAACCGGGAAAGTCCAGCTCCACCAATTCCCGGGCGCTTTTTTGCCGCAGTTCTTTGAAGACACCCCCCTGTACAATGCCAAAGACCGCCTGGTATTTATGACGGTGAAACTCCCTGCAACGCTCAGCCCAGGCAGTGGTGCGGTTAACTGCTTTCAGCGCGGTTTCTTCGCTGCAGGGATAAGGGGCGCACTCGTCAAAGGCCATTGCTATGTCCGAGCCCAGACGCATTTGTATTTCCATGGCCTTTTCAGGGCTAATAAAATGCTTGGAACCGTCTATGTGACTGCGAAAGGTAACCCCTTCATTGGCAACCCGGCGCAGCGGGCCCAGGCTGAAGACCTGGAAACCACCGCTGTCGGTGAGGATGGGCCCGTACCAGTTCATAAAACGGTGCAGTCCGCCGGCTTTTTCTATTAGTTTATCCCCGGGACGCAGATAAAGGTGGTATGTATTACTCAGTATAATGCGTCCACCTATATCGTAAACCTCTTCCGGCGTCATTGTTTTCACCGTGGCCTGGGTACCCACCGGCATGAAAACCGGGGTCTGCACTCTACCATGTGCGGTTTCCAGAAGCCCCAGACGCGCGGCTGTGTGGTTATCATTTTGTAAGACTCTAAATTTTAGTGACATAAGTCCCCCTAAATAATCAGCATGGCGTCACCGAAACTAAAAAAGCGGTATCTCATTTCCACCGCCATTCTGTATGCCTCTAAAATCTTTTCCCTCCCGGCAAAGGCCGCCACCATCATAATCAATGTGCTGCGGGGCAAGTGAAAATTTGTCACCAGCCCGTCTATGGCCTTGAAGGTGTAACCGGGATAGATAAAAATGTCCGTCCAACCCGAGCAGGGTTTTATGCAGCCGTATGTACCTGCGGCGGACTCCAGGCAGCGGGTGGTAGTGGTACCCACGGCAATTATTCTGCCGCCCCTTTGTTTGGCGGCCTCAATGGCCGCTGCCGTGCGCTCCGGAATTTCATAATACTCGGCGTGCATGTGGTGCTCCTCTATATTTTCCACCTGCACGGGGCGAAATGTTCCCAACCCCACGTGCAGCAGGAGGGGAACAACACTAACACCCTTTTCCCGGATAGCCTTTAATAGTTCACCAGTGAAATGCAGGCCGGCGGTGGGCGCGGCCACCGAACCGGGTTTGCTGGCGTATACTGTTTGGTAGCGGGAAGGGTCCTCCGGCTGTTTCTTTATGTAAGGTGGCAAGGGCATGGAACCCACACGTTCTAGTATATCCTGCCAGGAACCGGAAAAATCAAATTCTACTATCCGCCCCCCGGCGGGAGTATGCCCCAATATCAAAGCAGACAAGTCCCGGTGAAAGATAATGCGCTCTCCGGTTCTCGCTTTGCGACCGGGACGAACCAATACTTCCCAGCGATTGGAGTCCAGAGGACTTAATAATAATACCTCAATAGAAGCCCCGGTGGCTTCCCTTTTCCCCTGCAGGCGAGCCGGGATAACCTTGCTTTCATTGATTACCAGGGTATCCCCCGGTTTTAAATAGTCCACAATGTCCTGAAAATGACGATGCTCTATTTCTGAAATATCACGCTTTACCACCATGAGCCGGGATTGATCCCGGTGAGGTACCGGTTCCTGAGCGATTAAATCTTCCGGCAGATAATAATCAAATTGGGATAATTTCAATGTATTTTTCACCTTACCAGCTATTTTCCATAATTATTGACTATAGAAACGCCTGTATAATAGTATTGCAAAATATCACGGTAGTTATAACCTTCCCCGGCCATCCCCCTGGCACCCCACTGGGAAAGTCCGAGCCCATGGCCCCAACCGTTACCCCTAAGGGTTACCTGGGAAAGGCGACCCTGTTCATCCACTTTCTTTTCAAGGGAAAACATGGCGCTCTTTAGCCCCAGGGCGTAACGGACATTATCCCCGTTGGCCACCGAAATGGTCTTGGGGCTTCCGTTTTCACCAATTCCTGTAATACATAGTCTTTTAACCCTTTTGCCGGAGGAGGTAAATTCCTCCACCTGGATGTCGGAGACAACCTGGAAATTATGATTCTGTTGGGCCAACTTATTAACCAGTTCCTGCTGGGAATAAGTTACACTCCAGTTGTAGTGCGGGTTGTCGTTGTTCTTATCCAGGGGATCCGGCTTTGCTCGCATATAAGGTAATTCAGCATTCCAAATATCTTCACTGTTTTCAGTATAACCCCCGCTGGAGGCGTGAAAGAAAGCAAAAATGGGCCGCCCCCTGAAAATCATTACCTCTCCCCGAGTGGCATTTACCCCCTGCACCCCGGTACTGTGTTCCGTGGTATGTCCTTTATATACCTGGCTGTTCTGGGTGGCCAATATATCATAGCCGTGGACAGAATAGTTACCCAGGCTGGAGATGAGATATGTCCTTGCCGCCACTGCCTGGGCTTTTATGGCTTCCAGTGGGAAAGAGGCTTGCATTTCCGCCGATACAACCCCGTACAGGTATTCTTCTATCCCCAACTGATTGATTACCGTTAAACCGCCTCCGGTATTGCGGAACTCAAAATCCCCCCGGTATGTGTTGGATGAATCTCCGGCACTAACATCCACCAGGTTCAGCCCGCTTTCAGGGCGTAGGGCGGCCAGGTTATCCTTTCCCTGCGCCCAAAGCTCAAAAAGGCGGCCACCGGAATACCTGATATCATTTTCGGCACTCTGAATGGCCAACTCCTCAGCGGAATCCTTTTGCACCAGAGAGCCGTTTCCCGACATTATGTGCACCCGGTCCTTTATGGCCTCCAGGTTGAGCGGGCCCACAAAACTTCCCTGTGGCTCATTTCCCGCCAGTATATTTATGCGGTTGCCGGAAACTTGCAGCGAATACCTTTTTCCCTCATCGGGAAGGGTGATTATTTTCCCGGAAGAATTGTCCACCAAACGGTATTTGCCGTTGACCATAAAGGATGCACCGGTTATTTTTTGCGCCAGGCAAACTCGAACGGTCTGAGGTATTACCTGTACTTCCGCCTCCGCGGTGGGAAGCGGGCCGGCAACAATGAAAAGAGACAGTAAAAGGACCGTCATTACCTTGAGTATTTTTCTATAGGTGACTATTATATCCGGCATAAAAATCGAACCTCCCCGGAATGCTGCTAAAAGCACACCCGAAGGAAGTTCGACAATAATCTACCGGTTTCCTGCCTAGAAAGGATCTCCAATAGAAATTTGATGCAAGACTCCCAGTTCAGATCAGCGACGGAAGAAAATATTCATAAAAAGTGTAAGAAGTAAACTTAGCAGCAGCATAGTGGCCAGGGGGAAGTATACCCTCAAGTTACCCCTTTGAAAGGAGATATCCCCCGGAAGTTTGCCGATGAAGCCAAGGCTGCCGCCGGCCATCAGGAGCCCTCCCAGCACCGCCAGTACCACCCCGAGCAGCAAAATGGCCTTACCCAGCGAAACTAAATCCGGCATTACGCACCACCTTCTTTGGATTTATAATACCTTTCCTTTTCACTGTAGATGCAGCCGCAATACTGCTGCCTGTACATGCCCAGTTCCTTGGAACTGGCCGTGGCCCCCTTGAAGCCAGGACGAAAGTCACGGTAAAAGAAAGGAATTCCCTTTTCCTGGCCGGCGGCCTCACCGGCCTCTTTAATCAGGTCGTGCTTCTGAAAGGGACTAACCAGCAAAGTGGTAGTAAAGGCGTCGAACTTGCCCCGTTTGGCCACCGAAGCCGCCCGCTGCAGGCGCATGGAATAGCAGAATTTGCAGCGCACCGATTCCCGGTATACCATCCTTTGCAGGAATTCTTCCAGGGGATAATCATCATCGAATATAACATTAAGGCCTATTTCACCGGCGTACTGTTCCAGTGTATCGCGCCTCTTTTTCCATTCGGTATAAGGGTGAATATTGGGGTTATAAAAGTAGCCATAGACCTCTATGCCTTCTTCCCGTAGAGAATCCACGGGATAGATGGAGCAGGGGCCGCAGCATGTGTGCAGCAACAGACGCACCTAACACCCCTCCTTCTAACAAGTTCGGGGTCAGACCCTTAACTTATTTATTTGCCAGGAACTAACAACTCTAATTCTAAAAGGCTCTCTCGCAATAACATTTATTATCTACATGCAACCTAGTTCTTCCGTTCAATGCGCTTCACCAATATAATTACCTATTCCTTCTCGTTTAACCCGCTAAAGAGATTTTGTTCTTTATTAATTTCTATTCCCAGGTGGCGGAAGGCGGAGGGGGTTGCTACTCTACCCCGCGGGGTTCGGGATAGGAGCCCCAGTTGAATGAGGTATGGTTCATATACGTCTTCCAGGGTACCTGCTTCTTCGCCCACTGATACCGCCAGTGTATCCAGGCCCACGGGACCCCCGTTGAACCGCCCGGTAAGGGCGTGCAATATGTTGCGGTCGATGCCGTCCAGCCCCAGGGGGTCTACTTCAAAGAAGTCCAGGGCATCCAGGGCTACCTCTTTAGAGATGTTCCCCGCGGCCTTAACTTGAGCATAATCCCTTACCCGTTTCAACAGGCGATTGGCAACCCTGGGGGTGCCCCGGGAGCGCCTGGCAATTTCCTCGGCTCCGGGGGGATCTATTTCCACCGCCAGAATGCGGGCGGCGCGAGTTATTATTTCCATTAAATCCTGCCAGTTGTAATATTCGAGCCTGCTAATAACACCAAAACGATCCCGCAGGGGCGACGTAAGGAGGCCCGCCCGGGTGGTGGCCCCAATGAGAGTAAATTTAGGCAGGTCCAGCCGGATGGACCTGGCACCGGGGCCCTTTCCGATGATAATGTCCAGAGAATAGTCCTCCATGGCCGGGTAAAGTATTTCCTCCACGGTGCGGCTGAGACGGTGAACCTCGTCTATGAATAATACATCCCCGGCCTCCAGGTTGGTAAGGATTGCGGCCAGATCCCCCGGCCTCTCCACCGCAGGGCCGGAGGTAACCCGTATATTGACTCCCATTTCATTGGCAATTATGTGGGCCATGGTGGTTTTCCCCAGTCCGGGGGGGCCAAGGAGCAGAACGTGGTCCAGGGCTTCCCCCCTTCCCTTGGCGGCCTGGATGAAGATGTCTATGGTTTCCTTAACTTTTTGTTGGCCTATATACTCCCTAAGCTTGCGGGGACGAAGACTTATTTCGGTATCCATATCTTCTTCCCGCACCACCGCGGATATTAGTCTGTCATCTTCACCCAATTAAAAACATCCTTTCATTATATAATAAACTATTCTATAAACTGTCCAGTAGTTTAAGACTATCCTTAATAATTTCTTCCAGGGCCAGGTCTTTACCCCTTTTATCCATGGTTTTGGCCACCGCCGATCTGGCCTCGGGCTGGCGGTACCCTAGGCTCACCAGGGCGGCCACCGCCTCCTCCCCGGCGTTTGAGACTCCGGCAATTTGCTGCTGCCCGGGTGATTCCGGCAACCCTATTTTGTCCTTTAACTCCAGCACGATGCGCCTTGAGGTTTTTTTCCCCACACCGGGAGCTTTGGCCAGAAGCGCAGCATTTTCTTCGGCCACGGCGGACCGGAATATATCTGGGGTGAAGCTGGATAAGATCGCCAGGGCCCCCTTGGGTCCCACACCGCTTACGCTGATCAGGCTGGTAAACAGTGAGAGTTCATCCCGGGATGAGAAGCCGTAGAGTTGCATTTCATCATCTTTTACCACCAGGCGGGTAAAAAGCTTTACATTTTCACCGGGAGAAGGCATACGACCCAGCGTGGAACCGGAGGTAAACACCCTGTAGCCCACACCACCCACATCTACCACGACAGCCCCGGGTTCCGTAAAGGCCAATTTTCCCTTTAAGAAAGCTAACACAGCAATCCCCCCAGACCTGTGTGGTAATGGGCATGACAGATACTGATGGCCAGGGCATCGGCAACATCATCGGGTCGGGGTATTTCCGGCAGGTTAAGTATCGTTTTTACCATAAATTGTACCTGTTCCTTATTTGCCCTGCCGTTTCCGGCTACCGCTTGTTTTACCTGCAGGGGGGTATACTCGTGTACCTTCAGGCCGCGGTGGGCTGCGGCCAGCATGATTACACCCCGGGCTTGTCCCACGGCCATGGCCGTACGAGCATTTTTATTAAAAAAAAGTGCCTCCACGGTAAAATGCTCCGGCCTGTGGGACCGGAGGACTTCCGTAACCCCTGCATAAAGTAACCTGAGCCTTTCTGCAAGGGGCAGCTTGGAGGATGTTCTGATGCAGTTGTAATCCACGGGTTGAAAACTGTTTCCCCGGTAACGCACAATACCATATCCGGTAATAGCGGTACCAGGATCAATCCCCATTATTAGCATTGTTCACACTCCCCATTAAATGGTAGCACATAGACACCTACCAAGCAACTGGTTAAATAACCGGCAAAAACAAAAACTGCCGCTGTCAAGCTAGATAACAGCCTAACGCGCGGCAGACCCCTGTTTCATTTCATCAATGCTGTCCAGGGCTGTGTTCATAAGTTGTTCATTGGGGAATTCAAATTGCCTGCGCAGTTCCAGTTTAGCTGAAGCAGCTTGCTTATCAAAATCCATAGCCTGCTCTAGTTTTACGCGATATTCAGAAGGCAAGCTGTCCATTGAAATATTCCTTTCCACCCGCAATAAACTCTCATTGTATCCCAGGGGGCCTTCATAAACTGCCAGCATGTTCTGGTAAATCCCCAGGTGCCTGTATTCCTTGTGACGATCACACAGGTCTTCCACGGACCGGCTTAGTTCTATAATTCCCCCGCTGAGCCTGTTAATTTCCCAACCTGCTTCGGGAGAGTATAACTCCTTGACCTGTTTTTCCGTCAAACCCCGCAGTTCATTATTTGCCGGGCCCTGAAACTCGGTCATGACATCGCCGCAGGCGTATTGGGTCTCTATCCTGACTATTGTACCGGGTTTAATCAGAGGATCGCTTCCCGCTGAACCGCTTACAATTTGCTGGTAGACTGTAGAGACGGGTTTTTCCGCCGGCGGGAAAAAGTATGTAACTGAAAAATAGGTTACGGAAGCTACAATTAAGATCAAAGCTATGGCCGAGCCTAAAAATAAAAAGCGTCGAAACATGCCCAAAACCTCCTTTGCAAAAGCAGACCTTTCGTCCATTATTTCCCGTTTGGGCATGTTTTAAACTAAATTACGGGGTTACTAAGGCCTTAGTAACCCCGTGAGTTTATTCTTCAAAGTTTGTATATACCTCTTGCACGTCATCGTGGTCTTCCAGCAGATCGATCAACTTATTCATATTTTCAGCGTTTTTGCCCTCCAGTTTAACGGTATTTTGGGGCACCATTGTCACTTCAGCCTCCTCTACTGGAACACCGTTATCCTCCAAGTAACGGCGTACTTCGGGCAAGCTTTCAGGGGGACAGGTGATCTCAAAGACCTCTTCTTCGGCCTTAAGGTCGTCGGCACCGGCCTCAAGGACCATAAGCATCAGATCGTCTTCGCTTTGACCGACGTCCCTTTTAACAATAATTATCCCCTGTTTTTCAAAAATCCAGGATACACAGCCGCTCTCCCCTAGATTGCCGCCGTATTTGGAGAAAAAATGTCTTATTTCACCTGCGGTGCGATTTCTGTTATCGGTGAGAATATCCAGGAGTACCGCCACCCCGCCGGGACCGTAGCCTTCATAGGTTACTTCTTCGTAATTAGCTCCTTCCAGTTCACCGGTCCCACGCATAATTGCCCGCTGTATATTGTCATTGGGTATATTGGCCTCTTTAGCCTTTTGAATGGCATTTTTCAGCTGCAGGTTTACCTCCGGATCCCCGCCACCGTTTTTTGCGGCTACAATTATCTCCTTTGCAATTCTGGTAAAGAGCTTGCCCCTTTGGGCATCAACCTTTGCCTTTTTTCTTTTTATATTTGCCCATTTGGAATGTCCGGCCATGCTTTCACGTCTCCTTTCTCGATATTTAATTTTATCACAATACTGCCCGGCCCATAAAGAATGCCTGGCTAAAAAGCCAGGCATTCTGTTACTCTTAATCTATGTCCCAGAGAGGGGGTACTGCCGGCAGCTGTTTTTTATGCAAGCTCTTGCGGGCCAGTTCATCCACCTTCTCTTTAACCCTGTCGGGCGCCTTACCGGTCTTTATATACTCATCCAGCTCACGGTAACTGAAACCCATCTCTTCCTCATCACTCTGCCCCAGCCACAGGCCGGCGGAAGGTTCCTTCTCAATAACCGGTTCGGGGACCCCCAATACCCTGCCCAACTCCGATACTTCTTGCTTAATAAGATTGGCAATGGGCAGCAAATCTGCCCCACCGTCTCCATACTTGGTAAAATAACCTACGGTCAGCTCACTCTTGTTACCCGTACCCACAACCAGTGACTGTCTCCTGGCCGCGAAGAAGTACAGGGTGGTCATGCGCAACCGCGGTTTTATGTTGGCCAAGGACATATCTCTCTTGGCAGGATCATAAGGCTCATCATCCAACAATTGAACCAATTCGTCAAAAGGCTTGTCCAGCCTGACAAGCTTGTAGGGAACGTTAAAATGCTCCGCCACTAAGCGAGCGTCTTTTTCATCCTGAGGATCGCTATGACAAGGCATAATAACACCGAATGTATTAACGGGACACGCTCTCTTGCAGAGGGCGGCAGTAACGGCAGAGTCAATACCACCACTTAAACCGACAACAAATCCCTGTGCGTTTCTCTCTGTCGCCTCGTTTTCCAACCAGTCGACAATCTTCTCTGCCAACCCCTCCATTCCCAAACTAATCCCCCCAATTTTTAAAACATATCGTAATTTTTTTCTTATTTTTCACCTTAAATATATTAACATATTATAAGCAAACAAGGCAACTAACCCACTGGCACCCTCAATAAATCAACACAAGTGCCAGACACTTTTGTTGAACATAAACAAAGCCCTCCGGATAAAATCCGGAGGGCTTTAAAAATAAGCTCTGGCGACGACCTACTCTCCCGGGGGCAAAGCCCCAAGTACCATCGGCACTGGTGAGCTTAACTACCGTGTTCGG
>Ga0182240_100453_pt1 | contig 13254 bp, 13 predicted proteins | sample hydfrates4_PW_90_FD_145594 | JGI IMG/M metagenome (GOLD analysis project Ga0182240, IMG submission 145594) | Subsurface microbial communities from deep shales in Texas, USA - hydraulic fracturing test 4_PW_90 | ecosystem: Environmental > Aquatic > Deep subsurface > Shale gas/oil reservoir >...
GCGAGTTCCTAATAGAGAGCGGTTACATCTTCAAGGAAGCCCCGGACAGCATGGCAGAGTTCATGCGCCTGGTGGCCGAAAGGGAAATAGCTGCCCTGGGGATCAAAATAGATAGATACCACTCCAAAATTCCGGAAAGCTGCATAAAGGAAGCAGACAAGCTGGGACTCCCCTTGATAGAGATTCCCCTTAAATACCGTTGGATAGACATAAACGAGATAGTTTACGGATACATACTGAAGGAAAAGGAAGGGAACAAAAACCAAAAGGGTGTAGCTTTACAGGAGATATTCAGCGAGACTTGGGATAACCACTCATTGCTTGCCAACCTGGCTTCCAGTATCAACTGTCCCTTGGCGATTAAGGCTTTCGACCTCAACATAAATAACTACTACGAAATCGATGGCTCCGTACATGACTCGGAAAGATCCGAGGCTGTTTTCTCCCTCCCACCTCTGAGCGAAAAAGAGATGCCCTCCCAAGGTGCAGTGACCATACATGTAAGGGAGACATTGATAGAGGGAGAAAAAAGGCATGTAGCTCTATTTACTTTGAGCTCCCAGCCTCCAATTGAGATGGCCCTCATCTTACCTCCAGGAGAACAGTACCCATCGATCAAACATGAAAGGATGGCCATAAGGGCCTTAGGGATCCTAAGGGGTAACAGTTTCGAGGCAAGATTGCACAACAACGCCCTATCAGCCCAAAGGGACCAGTTCCTGCAAAACCTGTGCCTAGGAACCTACAACAACGAGGAGATGGTTATGCATAGGGCCAAGGAATTCAAGATAGACATGCCAGAGGAGGCCATTGTCCTTCTAACGTGCTCAACAAAGGACACTTACGCTCCCCCTCTGTGGCGTCCCCCTTTTCCTTTGAGCTACAAACATGCCAACCAATGGATAAGCATCGCAAGCACCACAGAGTACAAAGCATACCGGGAGGATCTGCAAAAAGCCGCCAAAGACGAAAGGCTATGGATCGCAGCGGGGAGCACGGTTAAAAAATGGGACAACATAAAGCTATCCTATGAAGAGGCCAAAAGGGCTATTGATTGGCTGAGAAAATTTAAACCTGTCCCAGGAATATACATATACGGAGAACTGGCCATGCACACCCTACTCAATCGGCTGGCTTCTCTTCCTGAGGCAAAAGGCCTTTGGAAGCGGTATTGGGCTCCAGTCCTTTACGAGAACTCTGCAAGACGAGCAGTACCTCTGTCGGAAGTGGCAAAAGCCCTGATATCCTCCGACTTTAACATAAAGGAGTGCGCAAGCTCCCTGCACCTTCACTACAACACGGTGAGAAACTACATCAAGGAACTTGAGGATGTGCTTCAGGTAGACTTGAACAATAGGCTCCACAGGTTGGCCATAACCTTGGGTTACTACATCCACACTTTACGGGACAATACCCCATGGGATGATACGTAATATTTATCGAGACAACAAATGGGGGGCTATGCCCCCCATTTGTTTGACGAATTAAGAACTTTTCTTCTTATAAGGGATTCGCTTTGCAGGCTCAAAGGGGCATTTGCCTTCCTTCAATATCCAATCCTTGTAAACTCCCACGTTTCGATCCTCTATGTGATCGAATATCATGGGGGATTTGGTGCCGTGGCTGACATATTTTATTGGATCTGGATCCAGCTTTGCGGAGATTATTTCATCATTACCTCTGGCCTGTGCCAATTTCCATCCCGTGGGGTCTATTATCATGGAGCTACCGAAGAAGCTGTTGCCCGAACCATCCACTCCCACCGAGTTGATGGCCACATAATACACGTGATTGTCGTAGGCCCTGGCCTGGTTCACAAACTGCCAAATATCGTAAGTGCGAAGCAAGGCAGAAGGTCTCACTATGACCTCGGCCCCCATGAGGGTCTCCGTTGTCGCAAGATCGGGAAAATCACCATCATAGCATATGGTAAGTCCTATCTTGGCAAATTTGGTCTCCACAACTACAGGTTTGTCTCCAGCTGTGGTCCACCCTCCACCTTCCTTTCTCTCCGTTGGGAAGGGATGGGTCTTGTCATAGATGTCACCCACTATGTTGCCGTTATCCTCTATAACCATGCAGGAATTGTAAACTATATCCTTGGAAGGCCCCCTCCGATAAGTGGGCCAAACCACATGAACGCCTAACTTAGCTGCCGCTTCCTGGATTGGCTCGGTTATAGGACCTGGAACGTCGCTTACGGCCTCCCAGAGAGATTCGATAGTCTCTTCCTGTGTAGCCTTGGGAAGAGGAGTAAAGCCCGTGGTTATGGTCTCTGGAAAGACCACTAGATCTGCTTCATGTTCCTTGACTGCCTTCTCAAGGAAGACTAAGGCCTTTTCTATGTTGGCCTTGACATCCATGGGCTTTATGGTGAACTGGCATCCTGCAACTATAAATTCCTTCACTTACCTTTCCTCCCTTCAAAGTGAAAACACATAGTCTTAGAAACTAACCGGCAGGTAGGAGCCGATTATGTATATGATGCCCACCACGAGCATGACCGCCGTGGAATAACCGATAATGTCTCTTGCCTTCAGCCCCGTGATTCCGAGCAGCGCTATGGCCCAGAAGGGCTGAAGCATGTTGGACCAACAGTTACCCCAAGCCTGGGCAGTAGCGACCTTGACAACGTCGACGCCCAACATCTGGGCAGACTTTACAGCAATAGGACCTTGCACCGCCCACTGACCGCCGCCGCTGGGCACGAAGAGGTTTACTATGGATGAGGTTATGAAGGTCCACATGGGCAACGTCCTGGGAGTGGAGAAGGAAACGATCCAACCTGCAAACACGTCCACAAGTCCGCTGTGTCGAATCATGCCCATGATCCCAGCATAGAACGGGAACTGCAGGATGATTCCGGCTACGCTTTTGGCGGAATCCGATACGGCCTTTACGTAGCTGGCTACGGTCCTGTGAAGTATCATGCCCAGGAACAGGAAGATGGCGTTTACTATGTTAAGATTCAGGTCAAAGCCCTTGGTAGCGAAGTGATAGACTATGTAAGCCACGCCCAAGGCACAGATTAGGTAGTTCACTATGATACTGTGATTCAAACGGTCGCCTATTGTTGGATTTTGAGGCTTCTTGACGTGAGTCACATGCTGTTCCTTCAAAAATTTAACCGTTTCGGTATCCAGTTCCTGAAGCTCTTCCTCTTTAGGAGCCATTTTCGCTATGATGAACGCGGGCAGAAAGGCCGTCAATATCATCACGAACAGGTTCATGGGGGTAAGTATACTTTGAGATACGGGAATTACGCCTATTTCTTTCTCCAAGAAGTGGCCAGGTGTAGCTATAAGCAGCTGAACAGAACCGGAAAAACCAGCATGCCATACCATCTGGCCAAGGTATGCAGCAGCGCCCAGAAGACCGTAGCTGAACTTGACTCCTTTAGCATACAGCTTTTTCGCAACCTCTCTAGCGAATATTGAAGCAAGGATCAAGGACAGTCCCCAATGTATCATGGCGGAGACACACGCCAGCATTGCAACCCAAAATGCACCGGATTTTCCGTCTTTTGGTTTGTCTGCCAGCTTATCGACGAACTTATGGACGCTGGGTGCAGCAACAAGCGCTGCAGGAGTAATGACCATTAGGCACATTTGCATGGAGAAGGGCAATAAACTCCAAAATCCCTTGTACCAGTTTATCACCATTTGCATTACTGATTGATGGGTTATGGTCACACCCAATATGAAAGAAATAAACGTCAGTATGATCGCAAAAATGAACGGGTCCGGAAGATATTTCATAGAAAGCCTTGCTAGCACATCTCCTAGCCTTTTAATCATAACAACATTCCACCTCCGTCTGAATATTTAGCCTAAAACCCAAGCCGCAACCTTTCCTTTTTAATTTGCTCCCCACTTGACCTCCTTTCCAGTTTTTTTGCATACCAAACAACTCCCCACCTTCATTCTATAGAGAAACACCACCTCATTGACTGTCATCCCTTGACATGCTCAGGGTTTGTTTGTTGTCAACCTTATTAGGCAATTAAAAAAGGGCGAGCCTACTCTTAGGCTCGCCCTTACTCTCTCTGATCTCTTGGGCTTATATAACATTCTCCTCTTTTAAGGTCTTTATTTCCTCAACGGACAAACCAGCGTAAAGACCTAAAACATTTTCATTATCCTCTCCGAGAACTGGAGCAGGTTTTTCTATCTTGCCAGGGGTCTTTGACAGCTTAATGGGACAACCAGGCATCTTCAAGCTGCCTGCGACAGGATGTTCTACTTCCACTATCATTTCCCTCTCGAGTACTTGTGGATCCTTTACGACCTGCTCTATGTTGTTGATGGGCCCACAAGGCACCCCGACAGCCCGCAGCCTCTCGATCCAGGCCGAAGTGGTATCTTGGGCCATTATATCTTCAAGAATTGGCTCCAACTCCTCCCAATTGTCATTCCTCGCTGCGTTACTTTCGAAACGGCTGTCCTTCGCCAGTTCGGGACGATCCACCAGCTCACAGAAACGCCTCCAAATGTCGTCGTTCCCCACAGCGATGTTTACGAAGCCGTCACTGGTTTTGAATGTAGCGAAAGGAGCAATGGAAGGATGCCTATTTCCTATGGGAGTGGGGACCTTACCTGTCACAAAGTAACGGGATATGGCGTTCTCCAATATGGCAACCTGACAATCAAGCATGGCGACATCGACCATCTGACCTTCGCCCGTCTTTTCACGGTGATGGAGAGCAGCAAGTATTCCAATGGCACAAAATACCCCTGCAAAAATATCTGCGATGGAACTTCCTACCTTGGTAGGGTGTTGAGCGTCAGGTCCCGTGATGCTCATGATTCCCCCCATTCCTTGAACTATAAGGTCATAAGCAGGAAGCTGGGAATAAGGCCCTGTATATCCAAAACCGCTGGAAGAAGCGTAAATAAGCCTAGGATTTAGCTCCTTCAAAGTTTCGTAGCCCAGCCCTAATTTATCCATGACGCCTGGCCTGAAGTTCTCCACCACCACGTCGAAATGGGGAACCATCTTCTTGACGATCTCAACAGCCCTTTTGTCCTTCAGGTTCAGAGTTATACTCTTTTTGTTCCTGTTTATGCTCATGAAATAAGCGCTTTCCTCACCAATGAACGGCCCAAAGGCTCTGGAATCATCTCCTGCACCAGGCCTTTCTACTTTGACAACTTCTGCACCCAAATCAGCTAAAATCATTGTGCAGAATGGACCAGCCAAAACTCGCGTGAAATCAAGTATTCTTATGCCCTCCAAAGCCTTCAAAGAAATCACCCTTCCCCCGTAAGATTTCACCACCTAAACATTTTAGCGACCCATTCTGGCGTTGTAGCTGTCAAATCCTAACAAAAAAATGTCTTTTTACTTGTTGCCCCGAATCATATCAACCCTCTCGTTGATAGCCTCCCAAAGAGACCTAGCTTCCTTTATACCCACGATGTAGCGCCTTCCATCCGTCATTCGGATATCCAAGGCCTCGGTTACGCCCACGCTGTAGAGCCACCCCTTGTATATCCTCTTCAAACCCACAGAGTGCCAAGGTATCTTGGTTAAAGATACCGATTGGATCTCCGACAAAGGAATGCAGCGCTTGACCAATCCAGGCCCCATACGAACCTCTAAAGCATCCTCAGCCAATGTTACCTTTATAGAAGTAAAAAACACCAATGTGAAGCCTAAAAGAGCTGCTGAGACCACTAAAACTGCGTAAGGAAAACTGTCATCAGAAGTTTTCAGTGCCCAAGCCTGTATTACAATGGCGACGAAAACGAGCACAAAAACAGCCCTAAGTCCCCATCCTTGCTGAACATATGTGCGCTTTCCCATGTTAATCCCTCCACAAGTGCATAGTTAGAGTATTTTACCATAGGAACAAAACGAGAGATAAGAAAGGATTGCAATCTCACGCCCTGCAATCAATAGCAGTGTGATATAATTTTATCGTGCTAAACACTAAGAAGAGGAGGAAAGCAAAGATGAGCGGAGTCTACAAAATAATAGAAATAATAGGTTGCAGCAGCACATCCTGGGAAGACGCAGTAAAGACGGCCGTGGAAACTGCATCCAAAAGCCTTCAAGACCTCAGGATTGCTGAAGTGGTAGCGCAAGACGTAACCATAAAGGACGGAAAGGTGGACCAATATCGGGTCAAAATTAAACTATCTTTCAAATACCACTAACAATCAACAATGACATTGGTACCCAACAATAAGTATCCAAGGGTGGTAGGCACCTTATCGATGTAGAGGGCCTCTCCTTCATATTTGAGTCCCTTCTGGACCCATAGTTTTATCTCCTGTGACTTCACAAGAGAATAGTTTTCTGTGTCTTTTGGCTTGCCACCCTGCACGAGGGCTACATAGTTGGCCCTTCAACCAGAACCTATATTCTGCAAACTAATGTAACCTTCGTTCCCCATCTTGGCCATCGCTTTCCTGGCCTCATCGGAAAAAACGACCTCCTGCGCCAAGACAGGAGACACGAAAACAAGAACGAAAGCGAACATCAATATAACGGCCTTCAACTTCATGATCCATTGCCACCTACCTCTCAACAAATCTCCATCAAAAACGCCTTTCTTTCCTTATCTCCTCATATGCGGCCTGAATATCTTGGAACTTCTTCGTGGCTAGATCTATAAATTCTTCGTCAAAATCCTGACCTATGAACCTATCGGGATGATATTTGGCCACAAGCTCCTTGTAACGCTTCTTTATTGTCTCTACGTCCGCACTTCTGGAAAGTCCCATAACTTGGTAAGGATCTCTAAAAGAGTGCCTACTGCCTGTGGAGCTATTTCCTCCATTTTCGTGACCTTCATTCCAAGCTCTTCGGTAGGCTCCACCGGCATTGATCCGTGCCTGCCTCAATATGGCAGCCAGTACCTTGAAGCCAAAAAACAACAATAAAATGGGAAAGGCCAACCTCAAAAGCCTTAAAACAAACAGCATCCTTTACCCTCCAGGCACTATTACTCTTTTTGGAGCTCCCTTATCTCCTTGCGAAGTTTCTCGATCTGCTCCGTGGTATCCTCTATATCCTTTTTGATCTTCTGCAGCCATTCTTTTCTCTTAGTTTGGTCGATCTCACCAGCTTTTTCCCCACTCTCAAGGAGGGAAAGCTTCTTTTCCTGTATTTTTAGCCAATCCATTAACTTCTTCTCTCTATCGATCAGTTCCTTGATTCTTTCTGCATCTTCATCGTCTCTTACAAACGCTCTGCTCATGGCTTCCCCCTCCTCTCCCGGAATTTTATCATCTAAAAACACATTGTGTGGTAGCTTTTACTGCATTTATTCCCATTGAAATTATAGGATATCCAATTATTACAGACCGCAGGAAAGATTGTTCCAAAAGGTTCGGAAGACCCTTGCAGCTTTTTTTATCCTAGCCTTGCATTCTGGGGTAATTCGATAGGAAAAATCAAAGGATTCCCCTGTAACGGATATCAACCATCCCTCGGGGGCCTGGCCGACCAACTGTTCAGCCAAGGAGAGCACATTAGCTGGGCCAAAAGTGTGCATGTTCAGCCCCTCAGCTTTCATGTCCTTAGGGATTACCTTCTCGAAAAGGAACCCTTCGGGATAGGGTTTCAAAGATGCATCGCAAAAAAACAACACCTGGTACCCTTGAACCTCTAGAAGCACCTCAGGGACCAACTGATGTCCTCTCCACAACTTTACTTCTGCTCCACTGCTTTTGATGATGCGGGCCACAAGCCCTGCAAGCAAGTGGCCCGCTCCATCATCCTGCCTGGAGACGTTTCCGTATCCCAGGACGAAAACCTTCATGTTCTTACCCTCAGGTTAACCCTTGTAAACCTTGCGGAGAACATCTCCATTATCATCCACTATTGAAAGCTCCAAAGGCATCTTGCCCACCGCATGAGTGGAGCAAGAGAGACAAGGATCATAACACCTGATCAAGTGCTCCATCCTGTTCATTACACCCTCTGGAACGTTATCTCCCTTTATGTGTGCCTTGGCAATGGCTTCTACTCCCTTGTTCATTGCAAAATTGTTGTGTCCTGTGGCTACTATTAGATTGACATCTGTTATGGCTCCACTCTCGTCCACCTTGTAGTGATGGATCAACGTCCCTCTGGGTGCTTCTATAACGCCAATACCTTCGGGGTAGAGCTCATTAGAGGTTATCCTGAGATCGCTTCCGGTTATATCCGGATCTTGCAGCAGTTCCTCAATGCGCTCTACGCCATAGAGTGCCTCAATAAGCCTAGCGTAGTGATAGTAGAGGACGTCGTGAACTATGCCTTCCTCACCAGCCTGCCTATAAAGGCTAAGCTCTTCAGAAGCCTCAGGAGTTGAGATGTCATCGCACACGTTGAGCCTACCTAGAGGACCTACCCTGTAGCTTCCGTTGGGGTACCCCAATGGACGGTAGAAGGGGAACTTAAGGTAGCTCCACGGCTCCACGTGTTCTCCGATGTATTCTGCGTACGCCCAATCGGGAAATTCATCGATTATTCTTCCTCTTGCTCCCTTGAGCCTTATATCTCCATCGTAAAGTTCAAGGAATCCATCGGCAACCAGTCCCATGTAGGAGGTTTTCATGGGCGCAAATTTGGATACTTCTTCCTTGTGTTCCTCAAGATACCCTTTCACCAAGCTCAAGGCATCCTTCACGTATCCTTTCATAACAGGGATCTCTTTGAGGTAGAAGTCCCTTTCGCTCTCCTTTAGGCTCCTGTTGACTCCACCTGGAATGCTGTGCCAGGGATGAACCTTCTTACCTCCCAAGGTCTTTATTATCTCCTGGCCAAACTTCCTGAGCATAATGCCTTTAGTGGCTATCTCAGGAAACTTCGCTGCCACGCCTGCCACGTTCCTTATGGCTGGGTCTGCATCGAAACCAAAGAGAAGATCGGGACTCGAAAGATGGAAGAAGCTCAGCGCATGGGACTGCACAAACTGCCCCATGTGAAGTAGTTCCCTCAGCTTGTGAGCCGTCGGAGTAATCTGCACACCCAAAATTGCATCGCAAGCCTTCGCTGAAGCCAAGTGATGGCTGACCGGGCATATGCCGCATATCCTAGGAGTAATCTCTGGCATCTCCCTGAAATCTCGCCCCTTAGTAAAGGCTTCGAAGCCTCGGAACTGTGTTACATGAAACCGGGCCGTTGTGACGTTTCCATTCTCATCAAGATGTACCGTAATCTTTCCGTGCCCTTCTATCCTCGTAATGGGATTAACTTCTATTTTACGAACCGTACCCATTTTAACAGCCCCCTTTAGTCATACCGCATCATGTCTGCGGGCACTTTAGGAATCCTACCCTCAAGCAACTCCTGGAAAACCCACAGTATGGTATCCGCATCGGGCGGGCATCCTGGGACATAAACGTCCACCTTTACCACTTGGTCAATAGGAATGGCCTTGGGCAGCAGTTCAGGAATGTCCTCTCCCGGGATCACTCCTTTGGGATTAACGGTGCTGACCGTATCTATGTACGCTTTTTCAAGGACTTCCTTAGTGGGCATGAAGTTACGCATGGTGTTGATGCCTCCAAAGACAGCGCAGTCTCCCCATGCCACCAATATATCACACTGTTCCCGCATCTTCTTTGCCAAGTGGACTTCCTCGTCGTTTCCCAGAGCTCCGGAGATGACACCCACATCTACTTTAGGTATCTCCTTGGAATCCACTACAGGAGAATACATTATATCTACCTTCTCCAACAAACTCACGATTCTCTCGTCGACATCGAGAAAGGACATGTGGCAGCCCGCACAGGCCTCCAACCAAACGGTAGCAAGCTTAGCCTTGGCCATTACAAAGACACCTCCTCCAGCTCAACTATTTGAGCATTCTGGGGAGCTTTCTCACTCCCGAAAAGTTGCTCACAGGGAACAGCCTTAGGGCTGCCCAACTCCACACCAAGGGCAGATGCAAATTCCTGGATGACCGAAGCCAGGCCTCGTACCTCACCCTTGGGAGGAACCACTACATTCAATCTTCTTCTCTCACCCTCGATGGTGCAGAAGTGACCGCTTCTTTCGTACCATGCAGGCGCAGGAAGGAGCACGTCGGCCATATTCACTAGGGGATGGACCAAGTAAGGCGTCTGCACCACCACGAACTTAGTCCTGGATATTGCCGCTAGGGAATCTTCGTCCTCTGGGATCATTCCCGTAGAGAACACGTACATGAAGTCCAGATCTTCCTTGCCCAACCAAGCTTCATCAGCCAAAACGGTATTGACCGTACCCAAGCTGTTGCTGCTGACGACCAGAGGAACCACGCCTATGCCGTCCTCAAAGAAAGCCTTGGATGCTATGGCAAGGTTTACCGCCGCCTGGACCACCAAGGGATTCTTTGAAACGTTGCTTCCTAGGACAAATACTGGTTTTTTAGCCTTCGAGAGCTTGAGGACCAGCTGTTCTACCTCATCTACGTCCATGTCCACCAAGGACGCAGTCTGCTGGACGTATTTCCTGTAATCATTCAATGCCTCAGTCCCTTTGCCAAGGTCCTCTTCGGACATCCTCAAAGCGATTATTGCCTTGGTAAGGGAGTCAAGCAAGGCCGGATCCCCACATTCTGAGAGCAGCCTTATATCTACATCGGTGATACCTTCGAAGGGGTTATCCCAGCTGGAGACGTTGATTAGGGAGGCTTCGTTCTTTAGAACTCCTACCCTCATGTAGCTTGCAACCACCGGTGCCTCCTCGTCGGGATTGGCACATAGATTGACTATACAGTCGCTTTCCAGGATGTTATGAGCTGCAGTGAATGGTCTCACTCCCTGTTTCCTGAAGGGCTCAAACCCTTTCATGAAACCTCTCAATATATCACCGTCAAAAGTGTCCAGTCTCTTCATTCCAAGGGAATCCCTGAAGAGAGCACTGAATACAGAAAGCTCCTCGTCAGTGCATATGCTTGAGACCAAGGCTCCTGCCTTGTCAGCTTCGTGAGCCGCCTTGAAGTTTTCTGCCACCAGAGAGAGAGCTTCCTCCCAAGTTGCCTCTCTGTAGTGGACGCCTTCCCTTATCATGGGAACGTGGATCCGGTCTCTTTCAGTGGACCTGGGCAGCTCCAATCTTCCCTTGTAACAAAGCTGGCCACCGTCGGGTTGGTCAGTTGTAGTGCCCTCTACACGAACTACGCTACCAGTTCTCACGTATGCCTTTATCTTGCAACCTACTCCGCACAAGGGACATACGCTTTCTACTATGTCATCGCAGTCGCTACGCCGCCCCCTGTAAGCAAATTCCCTTATGGTAATGGTTCCGGTGGGGCAGACCTGGGCACAGGCCCCGCAGCTAACACAGGTATCGCTCTCTCCCAGTTTTTTACCCAAATCGGAAATAACCTTGGCGTTCCAACCCCTGTCCTTCAAGTCAAGGGTGTGAGCACCTACTTTTTCTGCACAAACTCTTATACAGCGCAGGCAGAGAATGCAGCGGTTGTGGTCCACCTGGTACTCGGGGTGGGTAGCGTCATTTTCAAAATCCGAGTAGAGGAAGGGATACCTAACATGATCCATACCGTGCTCTATGGCCAAACGCTGGAGTTCACAGTCTCCGCTCTGGGAACAGTACATGCAGAAGTGGTTTCTGCCCGCAAAGAGGAGTTCCAAAACCTGCCTCCTATAGTTGTGCAGGGTCTCGGTCTTGGTGTGCACCACCATGCCGTCTTGAGCAGGAGTGGTGCAAGCGGTAAGGAGCTTGGGATTCTTCTCAACCTCGACAACACACATTCTGCACGATCCTATGGGAGTCAAGCCCTCAAGGAAACAAAGGGTTGGTATGTCTATGCCATTTTTCCTTGCAACCCCAAGGATGGTATCTCCATGGGTGCCTTTGCAAACCTTTCCATCTATGGTTAAGGTAATCTCTTTCATAATTTCTTCCTCCCCGCTGCCTCAGTCTTTATATACCGCATTGAACGGGCAAACCTCTAAACAAGAACCACACTTTATGCAGCGCTCCTGATCGATCTCGTAGGGCGTCTGGCGATCGCCGGAAATGCAGTTGACAGGACAGTTCTTGGCGCAAAGGCCACACCTTCTGCACTTCTCGCTCTCTATGTTGTAGGTTATGAGAGCCGTGCAAACCTTGGCCGGACACTTCTTGTCCCTTATGTGCGCTTCGTATTCATGACGGAAGTACTTAAGGGTAGTAAGTACTGGGTTGGGCGCCGTCTGCCCTAGGCCGCAGAGGGACATCCTTCTTACCATGTGGGCGAGTTCCTCAAGAGTATTGAGGTCTTCCATGGTGCCTTCCCCATTGGTGATCTTTTCCAATAGAAGGAGCATCTGCTTGGTACCCTCTCTACAAGGAACGCATTTACCGCAGGACTCCCTCTGGGTAAATTCCAGGAAGAACTTGGCAACATCCACCATACAAGTATCTTCGTCCATTACCACAAGACCTCCTGATCCCATTATGGCTCCCGCGCCAGTCAGAGATTCGTAATCCACTGGAAGGTCTAGATGGTCCTTGGTCAAGCATCCTCCGGAGGGTCCACCTATCTGGACCGCCTTGAACTCTTTGTCGCCGAGAATTCCTCCGCCGAGTTCGAAGACGATCTCTCTTATGGTTATACCCATGGGAACCTCTATCAGACCAGTGTTCTTGACTTTACCTGTGAGGGCGAACACCTTGGTTCCCTTGGAGCTCTCGGTACCTATGGAGCTGTACCAATCAGCACCGTTCAATATTATCTGGGGTACGTTTGCCCATGTCTCAACGTTGTTTATGTTGGTAGGCTTGCCCCACAATCCTGCCTGAGCAGGGAATGGCGGCCTTGGGCGAGGCATCCCGCGCTTACCTTCAATGGACGCCATAAGGGCCGTCTCCTCTCCGCAAACGAAAGCCCCCGCCCCTTCCTTGATGTGAAGATGGAAGGAAAAGCCAGTGTTCATAATGTTGCCCCCAAGCAGTCCATACTCTTCCGCCTGCTTTATGGCATTCTTTAGCCTCTTTATGGCAAGAGGATATTCAGCTCGGCAGTAGATATATCCTTCATCGGCGCCGATGGCGTATGCACCAAGAAGCATACCCTCTATGACAGCGTGAGGGTCCCCTTCCAACACTGAACGATCCATGAAGGCCCCTGGGTCTCCCTCGTCAGCGTTACAGATTATGTACTTTTTGTCTCCTGCAGCCTTCCTAGCAAACTCCCACTTAAGCCCAGTGGGGAATCCAGCGCCACCTCTCCCTCGCAAACCTGAACGCTTCACCTCTTCCAGAACCTCTTCAGGGGTCATCTGCGTCAAGGCTTTGGCCAAAGCCTGGTAGCCGTCTCTTGCAATGTAC
>Ga0182240_100454_pt1 | contig 13226 bp, 12 predicted proteins | sample hydfrates4_PW_90_FD_145594 | JGI IMG/M metagenome (GOLD analysis project Ga0182240, IMG submission 145594) | Subsurface microbial communities from deep shales in Texas, USA - hydraulic fracturing test 4_PW_90 | ecosystem: Environmental > Aquatic > Deep subsurface > Shale gas/oil reservoir >...
TGCTCCTACAGCGTGCCAAGTGAGGCGGCGGGAACGGACCCCGTCTTCGTTGGTAGGGTAAGGAAGGAACCCCTTTGTGAAAGGTCCCTGTCCCTGTGGGTGGTGGCGGACAACATAAGGAAAGGGGCGGCGCTTAACGCAGTCCAGATAGCAGAGGAACTCATAAGGAAAGGACTTATATAGTAGTTGTGTGGTGCCTTTGGGCTTCTCATAAGGTAAAATAAAATAGATCCTCAGGAGAGGTGGATAATCTTTAAAGAAGGGTGAGCATGTCCTATGCGTAAAAGTCTTGTTTTGTTGATAGCGTTCGTTTTGGTGTTTTTTTCTGCGGTCGTTTCCCTTGCGGGAGCCATGGAGCTATTTGCTGACAAGTTGGTTTACGATCCCGATGACGGTACGATAACTGCAGAAGGAAATGTAAACGTGAAAGGAGTGGACATGTTCGCCGAGGCTGTGAAGGGGAAGGCCTCCGCTGATGGAAGCAAGATGGAACTTCAAGAAAAGGTGAGGATCCGCTCCATCAAGGACCCCATGCTCATAGAGTGCGCCAAGGCTCAAGCGATTTTGACCGAGCATGGGCGGAAAGTGACCTGCTGGGAAGTTCAAAGGTTCGTTCATGAAGCAAGAGGGGTCACCATGAGTGCAGAAAAGGTGGTGGGGCTTCTTAAAGACGGAGCCTTTGAGAACATAAAGGCCACGGGGAACGTAAAGGCCCAGATGAAGGACAAAAACAAGAAAACCGTGACAGTGACCTCGAAGAGTGCCTATTACGACAGCAAGAAGGGGACGGTTCTTTTTCAGGGCGAGGCTTTTGCTGTGACTGAGGACAGGACCGTTGAAGCTGATAAGTTCACCTACTATCTTGCCGATGGAAAAATAAAGGCTGAGGGCTCCACCAAAACGGTCTTCATCCTTAAAGATCAGGAGAAAGAGTAATGGCTGAGAAGTATCTATGGGCCCGGGGGCTTTCCAAGTCGTACAAGGGCCGGAAGGTGGTTTCCTCCGTGGATATCACAGTGAGGCAGGGTGAGATAGTTGGCCTTTTGGGCCCCAACGGAGCAGGAAAGACCACTACTTTCTACATGGTTCTGGGACTTGTCAAACCTGATGGTGGCAGGGTTCTCATAAACAACGAGGACATAACGGACCTTCCCATGTACAGGAGGGCAAGATGCGGCATAGGTTATCTGCCTCAGGAAGCCTCCATCTTCAGGAACCTCACTGTGAAGGAAAACCTTGAGCTGGTCCTGGAGGAGAGGGGCATCACTGGCAAGGAAAAAGAAGAAGAGGTAGACAGGTTGATAGAAGAGTTCAGCTTGGGGCATGTAGCCCACATCCCAGGATATGCCTTAAGCGGGGGAGAAAGGCGCAGGGTGGAGATAGCCAGGACTTTGGCCATTGAGCCTGCCTTCATACTTCTTGATGAGCCCTTCAGTGGTATCGATCCCATAGCGGTTTACGACATACAGCAGATAATATTGGAGATACGCACCAAGGGGTACGGCATACTTCTGACGGACCACAGCGTTAGGGAGACCTTGGCCATAACCGACCGAACGTACCTTATCCACCAGGGCAAGATCCTGATAGAGGGTACTCCGTCGGAGGTCGCTGAGAGCGAAGTTGCAAGGAAGTTTTATTTGGGCGAGCGCTTCTCCTGGTGAAGCCATGGGATGGTGTGCCAGGCCTTTTGGCGGATCTTCTTTTCTATCATGTCCACAGCCTCTGCCACTGGCTCTGATAGGCCTTGGCCTAATGCAAGGCTGTAAGGTTGTATGGCTATCAGAACTATCTCCACGAGGTTTCTGTATGGCTCAAGCATTAACCCCAGCGGCAGGCCGTGGGAAGAGAAGTTTACCGATTCTTCTTCGTCCAGTGACAACAAGAAGGTGGAGCCTGGCTCTGCTCCAAGGTCGGCAGCGTCAACCACAAGAAGAGTCTTGGTGGTTTGCGGATCTATGGTTTTCAAGAAGTTTTCTGGGGTTAGGCCACACTCGTAGGCGGTGCAAAAAGGTGGAGGGTCTTGCTGTATCTTTCTTGCCAGCACTACTCCGGCTGCATCGTCGCCAAGAAGTTCATTGCCAAGTCCCCAGATGAGTGTATTATTTCTCATGTTGCTATCAATCCTTTCTTCGTCAAGTTTAAGAGGAGGTTCTTAAATGTCTTCCCGAAGTTCCAGCATGGTTCGCCACTCCATAAAGATGATGGCCGGAACCTTTGTGAGCAGGATATTGGGCCTTTTGAGGGAGGTCTTGATAGCCTCTCTCTTTGGGGCCACTGGGAAACTGGATGCTTTCCTGGTGGCCTATACCCTGGCAAACCTCACCAGGCGCCTTTTGGCTGAGGGGGCCCTTTCTGCCGCGTTCGTGCCGGTTTTCTCTCAGTTGCTCAAAAAAGAAGGCAAAGGCCGTGCTTTCTCTCTGGCCTCCCAGATATTAACCGTATTGCTGGTTGTAACTATTCCTTTGATAATTCTAGGAGCCATCCTTGCACCGAAGCTGGTGTCTATCTTGGCGCCAGGCTTTGGCTCTTTTTACTCTGAGCTGGCTAGTCAGCTTACCGTTCTGATGCTTCCTTTTCTTCTGTTCATATCTGTCGCAGCTTTGGCCATGGGCATACTGAACTCCCTCGGGTGTTTTTTCGTGCCCGCCGTGGCTCCTGCGCTCAGCAACGTGGTATTCATAGTCCTTGTTGTAATTTTAGCACCAAAGATGGAAATTTACAGTTTGGCATGGGCCGTGTTGGCTGGAGGGTTCGCTCAATGCGCTCTCCAATGGTTCTGGATAAGGCGTTGGAATTTCACTCTCTTGCCCGCAGTGCCTGACAGAAAGGATGAATCTCTTAAAAAGACGTTGCGCCTGTTCTTGCCCTATGCCGCGGGGCTTTCTATAACCCAACTGATTCCCGTTTTCAGCAGGATCTTGGGCTCTTTCCTTCAGGAAGGGTCCATCTCCGTGTTGAATTATGCCGACAGAGTGCTTCAACTTCCCTTGGGGCTTTTCATCATAGCCATTTCTCAAGCAGTGTTGCCTCTTTTCGCCCATCTTGCCATGGAGGACGAAGATTCCTTTAGAAAAGGACTGGAGGAGGCTTTGCAGTTTGCCCTTTTCATAGTAGCCCCAGTGGTGGTGGGAATGGTGTTGCTCAGTGAGGAAATTGTACATTTTCTGTTCTTCCGGGGTGCCTTCGGTACGTGGGCGTGGAAGGGCACCTCGTGGGCGCTTTTGTTGTTCGTGCTGGGACTGCCGGGCACCTCTTGCCTTACCGTGCTTTTGAGGGCCTTCTACGCCAAGGGGTGCTCCAGGGAACCTGTAATAATATCGGTTTTCAGCGTTGTACTTTACGTAGCTTTCGGTTTTCTGCTCATGAAGCCCTACTCCTATGGAGGATTGGCTGCAGCGTCTTCTATATCCTTTACCCTCACAGCTGTTCTGGGAGGCGCTCTCCTTGCCAAAAGGGGTATAAAGGTGAACCCCTTCAATGTTTCTTGGCTTGCGAAAATTTCTCCGGGGCTTGTCTTGATGGGCGCTACGGTGTATTTTCTCAAAGTACTTTGGGTTTACCCCTTAAATGGCAGCCTTCTCGGAAAAGGGCTTTGGATGGTGGCTGCTACTGCTTCAGGGGCCCTCTCTTATGGAGTTGTGACATGGATTGCAAGGTGCAGGGAGTGGGAGTGGATCCTTGGAGCTTTAGGTAAAACCTCAAAGAATAAGGGCGAATAAACGACGAAAAGGAGGCAGCATGCTGTGATAAGAAAGGCGGCGTTACCTTTTTTGATGTTCTTGATTCTGTTTGGCATGTTTTCCTCAGGTGCCTTTGCGGTGCAGGAGGATTTGGAGAGGTTGCTGGAGGAAAGAACAGCGGTACTGTATGTTGAGGGCCAGAAGCTGGGGAACTTGATAATAGGTGCCCGGGCCAAGCTGGAGTTCATATACGTCGACGCTCCTCTGGTGAGGGCTGTGAAGGAGAGCGACAGGGCCCCCTCTTGGTTGGAATGGCACGTCAACAAATACGGTTCAGATGAAGCCAAGGGCAAGAGCCTTTTTATCTTGAGGGTGGAAACTTTCAAGCCCTTTACTTTGGTACCGGAGATGATAACCATAAACGATCTAAAGCTCAGCGATGAAAACGTCCTGACTAGAAAGGAGTTCGCTCCCCTAGGGGAGCTTCCAAGCTCCTTCAGTGGTGCTTTGGTGTTGGCGATTCCAAGGGAACTCGTGAGGCCTGGCCAAGAGGTCAAGTTCAGTTGCGGAGGTGGCGAGGTAACATGGGTTGCACCAAAGAAGTAAAACTGACTCACGTTTACAGGTGCCCTTCCTGTGGTAACAGGTTCTCTTCATCGAGCCCAACTTTTCGGTGTCCCAAGTGCAGGAGCAAGTTTCTGATCCACGAGGAAGGACCCCCTCTCAAGAGGGCGAAAAACTGCAGGGGCTCCTGTTCTGGATGCAGTGGATGCGGAGGTTAAGATTCAGATGATTACCTTAGGTATAGAGACTAGCTGTGACGACACGGGCCTGGCTCTGCTTGAAGGGCCCCGGAGGGTGCTGGCTGACGTCTTGCACAGCCAGGTGGAGGTCCATGCCCCCTTTGGAGGGGTCGTTCCGGAGGTGGCTTCCAGGCTGCATCAAGATGCCTTTCTGCCTCTTTTGATGAGGCTGTTGGAGTCCGCTCAGATCAAGGACCCCAAAAAGGAAATAGATCTTATAGCGGTGACCGTGGGGCCAGGCCTTATGGGGTCTCTTTTGGTGGGAGTGATGTCAGCAAAAGGGCTTGCTCAGGCGTGGGGTGTGCCCATAGTGGGAGTCAACCATCTGGAAGGCCATATCTTCGCCAACGTAATGGCCCATGGAGAATTGGTCCCTCCCTTTTTAAGCTTGGTGGTTTCTGGCGGCCACACGGAAATATACGAAGTACTGGACTACGGAAACTACAACCTCCTGGGCAGGACGAGGGATGATGCAGCCGGAGAGTGCTTCGACAAGGTGGCTAAGTTGTTGGACCTTCCTTATCCTGGAGGCCCCATAATAGACAAGCTGGCCCAAAAAGGTAACTCTACGACCTTTGATTTCCCTGTGCCCCTATCGAACTCAGGGGAGGTTGAGTTCAGCTTCAGTGGTCTTAAGACGGCGGTCCTATGGGCGATAAAGAAGCTGAAAGCGAAAGGTCAAGCTATACCCGTGGAAGATATCTGCGCTTCCTTTCAACGTGCCGTAGTTGAGTCCCTAGTGGGAAAAGTCAGGCTGGCGGTAAAGAAAACTGGCATAAGGAAGGTTGCTATATCGGGTGGTGTTGCGGCGAATTCAGCCCTAAGGGAGGCCCTGAGAAAGGAAAGAGACATAGAGGCCTTTATTCCCCCGGTGAAGATGTGTACCGATAATGGCATAATGATCGCAGCTGCTGGCTACAACAGGTACATGAGGGGACACGTGGACGACCTTCGCATAAACCCCAATCCTTCCATGAGTTTATAAAAACAAGCAAAACAAAGAGAAAAAAAGCATAATAAAAAGAAATATTGGCTACGCGGGGAATAATCGACTTTATTTCCCGTTTAACACTCTTGAGTAGCCGCTTCCTTGCATGTACTATCATTCGCGGTCAGGTTAGCACTCACAGCTAGCGAGTGCTAATATAGAAAGAAGATCCGTAGAAACATTAAAGAATACAAGATAAGGAGGGAATAGCGAAATGAAGCTTAAGCCACTTGGTGACAGGATAGTTGTAAAGGTTGTAACTCAAGAAGAGAAGACTAAAGGTGGAATAGTCCTTCCCGATACCGCAAAGGAGAAGCCTCAGGAAGGCGAGGTAATCGCTGTAGGTACCGGCAGGGTGCTTGATAACGGTCAGAGATTGCCTCTCGAGGTAAAAGTTGGAGATCGCGTGATCTTCAGCAAGTACGGCGGTACTGAAGTTAAGGTAGAAGGTGACGAGTACCTCATCTTGAGTGAAAGGGATATATTGGCCATCCTTGAGAAATAATCTGCTTGGGGATAATTTTTAAAAGACCGAAAGGAGGAAGTAGCAATGCCAAAGATGCTTGCTTTTAACGAAGAAGCCCGTAGAGCTTTAGAGCGTGGTATTAACAAAGTTGCAGATACAGTAGGTGTTACCCTTGGTCCAAAGGGTCGCAACGTAGTCCTGGAGAAGAAGTTCGGTTCTCCCACGATAACCAATGACGGTGTAACCATCGCCAAGGAGATAGAGCTTGAGGATCCCTTTGAGAACATGGGAGTTCAGCTGCTCAAGGAAGTTGCTTCTAAGACCAACGATGTCGCTGGTGACGGTACTACGACTGCTACCATTCTCGCTAGGGCAATGATAAACGAAGGTATGAAGAACGTTGCCGCTGGCGCCAATGGTATGCTCATGCGCAGAGGTATAGAGAAGGCTGTTGACGTCGTGGTCGATGAGCTAAAGAAACTTGCTATTCCCGTCAAGGAAAAAGAGAAGATTGCCCAGGTTGCAGCCATATCCGCTAATGACAAGGCTGTTGGTGAGCTGATCGCCGAGGCCATGGAAAAGGTTGGAGAAGAGGGCGTTATCACTGTAGAGGATAGCCAGACCGTGGGGACCACCCTTGAGGTTGTTGAGGGTCTCCAGTTCGATAAAGGCTACGTGAGCCCATACATGATGACCGATGCCGAGAGGATGGAGGCAAGCCTCGAGGATGCTTACATCCTTATCCACGATGGTAAGATAAGCAGCGTCAAGGACCTCATTCCTCTCCTTGAGAAGGTTGTACAGACCGGTAAGCCTCTGTTGATAATCGCTGAGGACATAGAGGGCGAGGCCCTTGCCACCTTGGTGGTCAACAAGCTCCGTGGCGTGATGCAGGTTGTCGCCGTAAAGGCTCCTGGCTTCGGTGAGAGAAGGAAAGCCATGCTCCAGGATATAGCCATAGTGACCGGTGGCCAGGTCATCTCCGAGGATGTGGGCATCAAGCTTGAGAACGCTGATCTATCCATGCTCGGTCGCGCTAAGAAGGTCCGCGTGACCAAGGAAGAGACCACCATCGTAGAGGGTGCCGGTGATCCTGATGCCATAAGGAAGAGGGCTGCCCAAATCAAGGCCGAACTTGAGGAGTCCACTTCCGAGTACGACAAGGAAAAACTTCAGGAGCGCCTTGCCAAGCTTGTCGGTGGCGTGGCTGTGATCCAGGTTGGTGCCGCTACTGAGACTGAGCAGAAGGAGCTCAAGCACAGGATCGAGGACGCTCTCAACGCTACCCGCGCGGCGGTAGAAGAGGGTATAGTAGCTGGCGGTGGCGTGGCTCTCTTGAATGCCTCCGAGGCTCTGGACAAATTCATTGAGGAGCTCGAGGGCGACGAGAGGACCGGTGCCATGATAGTGAAGAAAGCTCTTACCGCTCCTGTGTACCTCATCGCCACTAACGCTGGTTATCAGGGCGATGTGGTCATAGAGAAGGTCAAGAGCCTCAAGAAGGGCCACGGCCTCAATGCTGCTACCGGCGAGTACGAGGACCTCGTGAAGGCCGGTATCATCGACCCAGTGAAGGTCACCCGCAGTGCCCTTCAGAACGCTGGCTCCATCGCGGCCATGGTCTTGACGACCGAAGCCTTGGTCGCCGATAAGCCGAAGAAAGAAAACGAGAACCCCATGCCAGCAGCAGGTATGGACTACTAGTAAAGTAAAAAGACCTAGAAGGGGCCTTCCTCGGAAGGTCCCTTTTCTTTTTATGGGGGTTTTCTGATAAACTTTACATGATGCAATATTTCGATCAGGAGGATAGAGCCACAATGGGAAATTCAACTTCGGCAATTGAGGAAAAGGTTATAGTTCTAGACTGCGGTTCTCAGTACACTCAGCTCATAGCCAGGAGGATAAGGGAGCTTGGCGTTTACAGTGAAATACTTCCTTGGGATACCCCTTACGAGGAAATAGCGCAACAATCCCCTAAGGGTATAGTGATTTCAGGAGGTCCCTCCTCCGTTAGAGAGGAGGATTCCCCGACGGTCCCAGAGGACGTATTGAGTGGTAAAGTTCCCGTACTTGGAATATGTTACGGCATGCAGCTTATTGCTCACATGTTGGGTGGAGTGGTCAAGAAAGGGCCCTTCGCCGAGTACGGTAAGGCCACGGTTAATGTGACCGATCCAAATGCCGACATTTTCTATGGAGTTTCCTCCCCCCTTCAGGTATGGATGAGCCACTGGGACTACGTGGAACAGCCCCCCAAAGGTTTCAAAGTGGCAGCCAGGAGCGAATCGGGAATGATAGCGTCCATATATAACGATGACCTGAATGTATGGGCTCTTCAATTTCATCCCGAGGTGTGGCACACCCAGCAGGGCAGCAAAATATTGGAAAACTTCCTTTTTAAGATATGTAAATGCAAGGGGCTTTGGGACCTAGAGGGCTGGATAGACATGATGACAAAACAAATAAAAGAGACCGTAGGGCAAGACAAGGTCATATGTGGCCTTTCTGGCGGAGTGGACTCCACAGTGGCTGCAGTTTTGACCCACAAGGCCATAGGGGACAACCTTGAATGTATTTTCGTAGACAACGGTCTCTTGAGGATGAACGAGGCCCAGGAAGTGTTGAAAGTCTACGAGGATCTGCATCTGAAGGTCCATGCCGTAGATGCCAGAGAGGAGTTCCTTAGCGCCCTGAAAGGTGTAACGGATCCGGAAAGAAAGAGGAAGATTATCGGTGAAATATTCATAAGGGTCTTCGAGAAAAAAGCCAACGAGATAGGTGGCGCCAAGTGGCTGCTTCAGGGTACGGTGTACCCCGATGTGATAGAAAGCGGGAAGAAAGGTAAGGACGCTGCCGTCATAAAGAGCCACCACAACGTGGGGGGCTTGCCGGAGGAGATGGATTTAAAGGTCTTAGAACCCCTTAGAGATCTCTTCAAGGACGAGGTCAGAAGAATAGGGGCCATGCTGGATGTGCCCGAGGTCATTTTGAAACGGCACCCATTCCCAGGGCCCGGACTGGCGGTTAGATGTTTGGGTGAGATCACTCCTGAACGCCTTGATACGCTGAGGAAGGCTGACAAAATCTTCTTGGAAGAAATAAGAAAAGAGGGGCTTTACGACGAGATCTGGCAGGCTTTCTGTGTTCTGCTGCCAGTAAAGACCGTGGGCGTTATGGGAGACGTAAGAACCTACGCAGAGATAGTGGGTCTGAGGGCAGTGAGTTCTCAGGATGGCATGACCGCTGATTGGGTCAAGCTCCCCATGGAACTTTTGGACAGGGTCTCTCGGCGCATCTGTAATGAGGTTCCTGGCGCGAACAGGGTGGTCTACGATGTCACCAGCAAACCGCCTTCCACGATAGAGTGGGAGTAATTGGTTGTTGTTAATCCAAAGCTGGAGGGGGCAACATAGATGAACAAAGACGTAACCTTGCTGAAGGGGAAAAACATACGGAGAAGCTACGGGCCTTTCGTCGTGGCGTTCTCCTTGATGGCCCTTTTGACGTACAAGGTTGCCTTTCCTTTGTTTCGCCCTCTGGCTTGGTCGGCGCTATTGGCCTTTTTTGCGTATCCAGTTTATAGGTGGTTACACCAGGGCCTCATGAAAGGAAAGCATGAAAACGTGGCAGCCGCCCTCACCACCGCTCTTATAGTGCTTCTTTTAGTGGTGCCTGCGGGGTTTTTGGCCACCCTTCTGGCCAAAGAGGGAATAAAAGTCTACGGCCAGATAGTAGACCTCTTATCTGGGAGCAAGGCTGTGGATTTCGCCTCCATATCCGAAAGGTTACCTCAGTGGTTGGAGACCAAGGGCATAAACATCAGTGCTCACTTAAGTTTTCTGGGAGATATACTCAAGCAGGCAGGAAGGTTTTTGGCAACCCAGATAGCTTCCTTGTCAAGGAATCTTTTGGGCAACACTTTAAGGATGATCTATCAGCTTATTGCCATCACCGTGGCTACTTTCTTCTTTCTGAGGGACGGTCATATTGTACTGGATTTCATCGAAGATATATTGCCCCTCTCCGAAGAGGAGAAGGTCTCGTTGTTTACGCGGGCCAAGAGGTTGCTTCAGGCGGTGGTGTACGGGATCACCTTTACTGCGGGTATTCAGGCTACCTTGGGTGGTTTGGCCTGGTGGAAAGCAGGTCTTGAAGCTCCAGTGATTTTCGGGGCCATAATGTTTGTTCTGGCAATGATTCCTTTCGTGGGTACCCCCCTGGTGCTTTTGCCAGGGGCAGCTTACCTTGCCTTGACCGGTAGCTGGAAGGAGGCCATATATCTTGCCATATGGGCCCTAGCGGTGGTGAGTACAGTAGATAACTTCATCCGTCCCATATTCATTTCCGAAGGAAGCAGCATTCATATACTCATAGTGTTCATAGGTGTAGTTGGGGGCCTTGCTGCATGGGGGTTCATAGGTTTGTTCCTTGGCCCCCTGATAATAAGCCTCTTCATTTTCTTCCTTGATAGTTACAGGAAGCTCTGGCAGGTGAGCGCCTCAAGTTCGAAGGGACCTTCGAAAGAAAAACCTTAAAGGGGGAGTGTTCTTGCCTTTCTTGATAGGGGTAAGCGGCTGGAAAGATTCCGGTAAGACGACCTTGTGCAAGAAGCTCGTGGAACTTTTGCTCGCGAGGGGATGGAAAGTTGGTTTTATAAAGCATACGGAAAAGGAAGTATGTCCAACAAGTCGAAGTGATTCGCAGATCCTCTCTGACGCCCTGGGTGAATCCGTCCTGTGGGGGAAAGATGGAGTCGTACATGTTCAAAAAGATAAGGAGGTTAGCCTTGGCAAGATAGTTTCCCGCCTGTACCCGGGTTACGACATAGTACTACTGGAGGGAGGCAAGGCTATGTCCCTGCCCAAAATATGGGTTAAATCTTCCAGACCCCCTGAGGATGTACCAGGGATAGTGGCGTGTTATGGCGAGGGCCTCTACGAGGGGGCAGCTCCCAGCTTCTCCTTCGGCCAAGAAGAGGAACTGGCCGAGTTCATTGAGGGCATTTTGCGCAAGAACGTCCAAAGGTTGGAAATTTACGCAGAAAGCAGAAAGATTCCGCTAAAGAAGTTTGTTGGGGATTTCATAGAGGGAGCCATTCGCGGTATGCTCTCATCTTTGAAACAAAAACCAGAAGATAGGGAAAATATAAACATTTTTATTAAGGCGAAAAAATGAAGTAAAATATATGTTCGAAGCGTGATTTCTACTTGTGCACCAAAGCCTTGAAAGTTATAATGAAGTTCGCTCTAATGCCCGCCTTAGGCGGGCAGCCCTTTTGTTATGAAGACTTTATGAAAATAGATACGTAAGGGAGGTACATGTAGGATGGAAACGCAGGTTGTTCTAATAAGTGGCGTGGCGGGCATCATAGCTTTGCTTTACGCCGTTGTGGCTACGGGCAAGATCAAGGCCTTTGAGGTCACAAACGAGAAAGTGCTTGAGCTTTCCAACATAATCCAAAGAGGCGCCATGGCTTTCTTGTCCAGAGAGTACAAGGCCCTTGTCCCCTTTGTAGTGGTCGTAGCAGCTATTTTGGGGTACAAGATAGGCTTTGCCTCGGCAGTTTCTTTCTTGCTGGGAGCCTTATGTAGTGCTCTGGCGGGTTTCATAGGCATGAGGGTCGCAACGGGCGCCAACGGAAAGACAGCTTTTGCTGCTTCCAAGGGCGTTAACCCTGCGCTCAGGATAGCCTTCATGGGTGGAACCGTTATGGGTATGTCCGTGGTGGGCATTGGAATTATAGGCATCCTGGTTTGTTACTATCTTTATGGTGATCCTGCAGTTATAACGGGATTCGGTTTCGGTGCTAGCTCTATAGCCCTCTTTGCTCGTGTGGGTGGTGGAATCTACACCAAGGCAGCGGACGTGGGTGCCGATTTGGTTGGTAAGGTAGAAGCCGGTATCCCTGAGGACGATCCCCGTAACCCTGCAGTCATAGCTGACAACGTGGGTGACAACGTAGGTGACATTGCAGGAATGGGAGCCGACCTCTTTGAGTCCTACGTTAACTCAGTCATAGCGGCTATGGCCATAGGTATAGCGACCTTCGGCAGCTTGGGAGTTGCCTATCCTCTTCTTTTGGCTGCTTTGGGTATAGTTTCCGCCGTGATAGGGACCTTTTTCGTAAGGGTCAAGGAAGGAGGAGATCCTCAGGTTGCCCTCAGGAAGGGAACCCTTGTTACTGGAGTATTGATAATAGTCGGTTCTTATTTCCTCACGCAGAAGATGTTCGGTGACATAACTCTGTTCTGGGCAGTCACTGCAGGTGTCGCTGTTGGTGTGGTGATTGGTCTCATAACTGAAATTTACACTTCTTCATCTTTCAATCCTGTAAAGCAGATCGCAGCTTCTTCCGAGACAGGAACAGCCACCAACATATTGGCCGGGTTAGGCGTTGGCATGAAGTCAACTGCTTTGCCGGTTCTGCTCATATGCGGAGCCATACTGGTGGGAGTCAAGTTCGGTGGTCTTTTTGGCATAGCCTGTGCTGCCGTTGGAATGCTTTCCATTACAGGTATGACCCTCAGCGTCGACGCTTATGGTCCTATTTCCGACAACGCGGGCGGTATAGCCGAGATGAGCCACATGCCTCCTGAGGTTAGAAAAATAACGGACCGCTTGGATGCCGTTGGTAACACCACCGCAGCCATAGGAAAAGGTTTGGCTATAGGAAGTGCCGCCCTTACAGCTCTGGCTCTCTTTGCGGCTTACGCAACTGCTGTGGGGCTTGAGTCTATCGACCTCAACGACCCAAAGGTCATGGTGGGTCTATTTATAGGCGGTATGCTGCCCTTCCTGTTCAGTGCCATGACCATCCAAGCGGTGGGTCGTGCTGCTTCTAAGATGATCGATGAGGTAAGAAGACAGTTCAGGGAAGTTCCTGGGATACTTGAGGGTACCGGTCAGCCGGAGTACGAAAAGTGCATAGATATCTCTACTGCGGCCTCTCTGAAGGAAATGATCGTACCAGGCCTTTTGGCGGTCATCTGCCCTGTAGTTGTAGGAATGGTCCTTGGTGCAGAGGCCCTTGGAGGTCTTTTGGGTGGCGCCATAGTCACGGGAGTAATGATGGCCATATTTATGTCCAATGCCGGTGGCGCGTGGGACAATGCCAAAAAGTTCATTGAAGAAGGCCATCATGGCGGCAAGGGTTCTGGCGCCCATGCAGCTGCGGTCGTAGGAGATACGGTGGGCGACCCCTTCAAGGACACTGCAGGTCCGAGCTTGAACATTTTGATAAAATTGATGTCTGTGGTAGCCTTAGTATTGGCACCGCTGTTTTAAAG
>Ga0182240_100455_pt1 | contig 13194 bp, 23 predicted proteins | sample hydfrates4_PW_90_FD_145594 | JGI IMG/M metagenome (GOLD analysis project Ga0182240, IMG submission 145594) | Subsurface microbial communities from deep shales in Texas, USA - hydraulic fracturing test 4_PW_90 | ecosystem: Environmental > Aquatic > Deep subsurface > Shale gas/oil reservoir >...
TATCTTTATTATGTAAAGGTTCTAAATAAAATTCAATAGATTGATTTTCAAAATCATATATATCATCTTTAAATATAGATACTAACTTATCTAAATAATTTTTATGAAGAAACATATCTGTATAAACTAAAAAATCAATATAACACCTATCCATTATTATTATATCATATTTTTTAGATAATTTATTTAACTGCTCAAAATGTTCTTTTAGCGCAAAATATTGCCAAACTTTTAATGCTTCTTTATTTTTTCTTAATTCATATAAATAAATATTCAAACTAACTAATAATTTTCGTGTAACTGAACTAGATTTTATTATTTTATATTTATTATCATATCTACTAGTTAAATAATCATATATTATATTAGCTAATGTCGATTTACCAGAACCTTGTACTCCTGAAAATGATATATACATCATATCACCTTCTTAATAACTCATCATTTTCATAAATATTTCCTATAACCTCCATATTATCACACATATCATTATTAAGAGTGTTTTCTTCGTAAAATCCCATCTTTCTTGTACCAAATATAATATTTACACTTTGAACAAACATATTTAGCATTATCATCTTCATCATAATATGTAAGTTTAAATCCATAATTTCCACAGTTTGGACATTCTATAGATTTAGCATAATTTATACAATCAAACTCATTCAATATTATCACCTACATTCTTTTTTATTAAATATATCATTATTATTTAATATATCATCCATAATAGATAAAAATTCATCAAAACTTTGCTTAATATCATCTTTATCAATTTTAATACCTTCACTATTACAAGTTATAGCTGTAATAATAAACAATGGTGCAGCAAATATTATATATAAAATTATTAATAAATAAATAATAACTCTTATTATATATAATGGTAAAAATATAACCACCATCATTATAATAGTAATTAAAGTTTGAATTTCCTCTTTCATTCATCATCACCATTTAACTCTCTTATTAATAAATATTGATACTTATAATCACTTTTTAATATTATAAATCTTAATGTAAATAAACTACCAACTAATCTAAATGGGAAATATTTATACATTTCAAATCCAGAACTAACTTCATATCCTTTAAATGGCTTATATGAATTCCAATTACAAACATCAATCCATTTTTGTATATTACCGTCATAATTATGCTCAGTCCAAACCTCCATAACTCCTTGTTTAGTTGCATCTTCTACTTCATAAAAATATTTTACATGAATTGACTGTCTCCATTTTGCCAATTCTACACCATATCTATCTAATATTTTTTCCTTAATATAACTTTCTATTTCTTCTTTGGTTTTATATTCCGTAAATACTAATGGAATATAATATTCAGGACTTTCTTTAAACTCCATTTTTGGTCGCTTTTTACAATAAAAAGAAAACTTCTTGTCAAACCATACTGAAACAAATATTCCTTTAAATTTACACTTAACTGGATAAATAATCATAATTTCACCAATACATACATTTTACTTTCATAATATAACCTTCACCTAATGTCAAAGTTATACTAATATCTTTAATCATTATATATTTCAGTCCCAATACATCATATGGTGTTGTAATCACCGAAAGTACTTTTTTCATACATATCTATATTATAATTAATTACCATTATATTTTCATTGTTATTTAAAATTTTTATCTTTACATCTTCTGACTTAATATTCACTTTGGTATTTTACATAATGATAAATTTATCTCTATATTATTAAAATTATAAACTGTATATATAGTAGGTTTTAAAAACATTAGTTTATATAATAAATTAAATGATTCTTCTAGTGTTATTGATTTTCCATATTGTTTTATATTTTTTATTTCTATATCATAGCTGTATTCTCTATTCAAATAATCTGGTGTATTTAATGAAACGTTTATTTCACATATTAAATTTTGATCAGCTAAAAAATTTTTTTAAATTACGCTCTATTATAGGATAGTATTCATCATAATGCTTTTTCATTGCAATAATATTCTCCCTATTAAACCTTATCATTTAGCATCACCTTTATCAATAAGTTCTATTATATAACATTCTCCATAATTCTTTAACTTATTTTTTAAGATTTTTATTTTTGTCGATTATTATTAAATGAGCTCTGGTATACTCCAATTCTTTGCATTATCTATGAAAAATTGTATCATTGTTTTATGTCCTGTACATAATATTACTTCATATTTTTTTAATTCATTATCTGAACTAATTAATGCAATAAATCAATATCTTCAGCTAATTCATCTGGTGTTCTATTATGAATATACTTTAAAGCCCCTATCAATAACTTATTATGTACAATATCTTCCTTCATTCTACCACTTTCAATTTCTTCCAATAAATAATCAAATAATTTATTTTAATAATCAAATAATTCCTTTTCATCTAAATTACTGTTACCATTTATTGATACAACTTCCAAATCAATATTATATTCAATTATATCATTATTAATTTTAACTTTTAACATTTTTATCACCATAATTTTCAATATAAGTATAATAATATTAAAAATTAACAATTAATAATAAATATATTATACACTTAAATAAAAATTACTATATAACATTTATCTAATTTTATGTACCATAATTTCATTACTAAAAATTATTGAATATTCAAATCCATTATCCGATTTTATATAAATTGTTCCTTGAGAAATAAATCCACTTTTTCTACATCATCCCTTGTCTCACCCCTATCTCGCAAATCACCATATAATGAAATAAACAAATTTTTCATAGAACTATGTGTTCCTATTGTATTTATTTTATATATAATAGAGCCCTCACTTCCCATAAATTCTTCATAAACTTCTTTATTTTATAATTTGTTTTCTAAACACCACTCTTCAAATGATTCTTTTCTATATTCAGATGGTTTATCAAACCAATATAATTTAACACCTCCCAAAATATTTATTATATCCTTAACTGCATCCTTTTCACTTTTCATTCCTAATGACATTCCCACATCACAAAATATTAATGCACCAGATATATGTATCCAATCACTCATAATCTTAACACCTCTTTATACAAATTAAATTCATTTATATTTAAAATTTCATAATAATATATACATACCTTTCTATATATAATTTTCTAAATTAAAACACATAATAAATTATTTTAACTTAATAACCGTATCATTTCCAAATAAACAATGCTCAACAATATCAGATATATCATTTAAAACACTTTTATCATTTAAATCAATACTAATATTACTACTAATACTACAAACAAATTTTTTATTATTATAACCAGATAATATATCAACTATATTTTCAAATTCTTCATCCAATTTGCTATCATATTTCACTTTAAATATTATCAATATGCCATTACCAAAAAACATTAATTTATAACTTATTAAATCGTTTAATAACGATACATCAATAATTTTACAAATATTTAATATATTATTGTCCCTAATCATTAAATCATTATATGTTATTAACTTATCACTACAATATATATAAATTTTTTCACTTAAATCTTCAAAAATATTTATATTATTATTATACTTTTCATCAATATTATTTTTTGAAAATGGTATTATTTTTTTAATAATACCCATTATATCACCACTATTACTTATCACCAAAAATTTCTTTATAAAAATATTTAATCAAATCAAAACCATTATATATACCATTCCTTTCAAGTTCTTTTTTACCTACCAATGTCATCTCTCTGAAAAAATATATAAATGCTACCATAATTATACCTGGAATAATACCATTCAAAAATCCTACTAATATAAATGGAGATAAAATAACCCAACAATATTTACTTACTGTTATTTTATAAAAAATATACCATAAATATACTACATTTAATATTCCTAATAAAATCCCTGCAGTTATTGTCAGAATATAATTATCCAAATACAATACCCCTACCAACAAAAATGAAATTATAAAAAATATTAATGTGTATTTTATAAATCCCATATTTATCACCATCTAATTTTATTATATTTTCATTTTGTATTATGTAAAACTAATTATATATACATTTCGTTACTATTTTACTTCCATTTATTACTTATAACATATATATGTTTCAAAGTCAATACTTACTATTTTTTAAAAAACTTAAAAAACGCTTCATTATTTTACTCCTTATTTTTATAAAACTTCATAATTCTAATTTTTTATAATTTTCAGTAAAACAAATCTAAAATAATATAATAATAATATTATTTATATTTTATTTCAAAGTACCACATATATAATGCAACTGAAATTAATACAATTAATGTAAATAATATTAAACACATTAACATAAATAATAAATCACCATTCATATTTATTCACTCCACCTTTCAACCCACTCTTCATTATACAAACATCTTACCTTATACTTAAAACAATCAACAATATATAATTCAATCATCTTACAAAATTTATAAATTTGTCCTTGTTTAAATAATATTAAATTATTTTTAACATTTATACTAAAATCAAAATTATATTTACACTTAAATAAATTCCTTAAAAATTCAACATCATCACTACAAAAACACTCTGTTGATAAAGATTGTCCTAAAACAAATTTCGAATTTTCATTCTTATAAATCCTTGTATATGACATATGTAAATGTCATCACCAATTAATATACCATCAAAAACACTCATAAATTTATCACCAATACTAATATCTAAACTACCACCATTTTTTAAAAATAATGTTTGCCAAGGTTTCCTAATAGATATATTATATTTTTTAAGATAATTACTAACTGTAACATAACTACACCCAATAACTTTCACTATATCAGTAATAGATAATTTTTCATTAACATACTTTTCATATAACCACTCTTTATCAATATACCATCTAAATTCATCAAAATAATAATTTTTATTTTTTATATAATCACCTTTAAAAATAAAAATAAAATAAAATTATAAAATTATTTTTTACCTATTACATGATATTCAATACCACTCATCTTTTTATATGCATCACAATGTTTCTTGAACCAGCAATACTTGCACTCATATTCACTTGGTGATGCTGGTGGATATTCATCCGAATCTAAATAATATTTAACAGATTTTATCTTACCCTCCAACTCATCAGTAAATGAATCAACATCCACACTAAATTTATCACTACATTTAACACCAAATTCATATTTTGTTCTATTTAAAATATATAATAAAAATCCTTCTCTAACATTTAATTTTGGATATGTATCAGCCAACATAACCATATAATAACTTACTTGTTTTCTATAATGTGGTGGTATATCACTTGGAAACCTTGTAACTGTCTTTTTATCAATGATATAAACTTTTCCTTCTTCCTCATCAAACCACAATTCATCTAATCTTCCCCTTATCATACCTTTATATGATACTGGGACTTCTGAACCATAAATACCAATAACTTTACTTCCATTCAATACCTTATATACACCATCAACTTCATCAAAAACAATTTTATGTCTATCAAAATCAACTAATTGTGGCTCACCATCTTTATCAATATACATATTACTTATTAATATTTCATGATATTTATGGCCTAAGAAAAAAATATTCCTTGTTTTTAAATCAATTTCAACACCATACTTATTATCCGTTTTACTTAAAATATTAAAATAACATCTTCTTAAACAAGGACTCAAAATATCAGATGTTCTTATACCACTTCTATCACCAGATTCATCAGCAGAAAATTTTTCAAACCTTTCAATGTATCTTTCCTCTAACATTTTCCTTAATGATTCCATATTATCACCAACAAAATTTAATAAATTCACTACATCACCAAATGATTTTAATTTATTCATTATATTTTACAGGATCTTTTACACCAGCATTATTAAACGCCTTAATTCTTTCAATACAACTTGGACATTTACCACAATGAAAATCATCTCCTTTATAACATGTCCATGTTTTAAAAAAATTCACACCTAACACACTACCCAATTTTACAATATCGCTTTTTAACATACCTATAAATGGTGCCTTTACTTTAACAGAATTATTTGTTCCCAATTCAGATGCTTTATTTAATTCTACAATATATTGTTGCCTACAATCTGGATATACCTCATAATCAGATAAATTTGCACCAAAATACACTTCATCAATTCCTAAATTTTCTGCCCAAGCAATTGCAATTGATAACATCATCATATTTCTATTTGGTACTACCGTATCTTTCGGATTACCATATAAATCAACATCACCTGTTAATGATGAATTTGATATTAATTTATTCACACAACTTAAATCTACAACATTCCATTCATCACACAATTCATCAGCCCAATATGCTGCATATAAAATTTCCTTCTTATGTCTTTGTCCATAATCAAAAGTCAATCCATATACACTATATTTCATCCTTTTTAATAAATGTAATAAAACAACACTATCAATACCACCACTTAATATTAAAACACATTTTTTATTTTCGCACATTATTTTTTTCACCTCATTCTTTTTAACAAAAAATAATATACAAAAACATATATATAAATCTTTCTATTAAAATTTAAAACCATGCATCAAGAGATTTAGTTTAATATCAAACAAAATTTATTTACCCCATTTATTAACCCATTCCTCATCATACAAACACCTAATCTTATACTTAAAACAATTAACAATATATGGCTCAATCATTTTACAAAATTCATAAACTTGATTTTGTTTATACAAACACATTTCATACCAACACCTATCACATTTAACTCTAAAATCAAAATTATATTTACTCTTAAATAAATCAATTAAATATTTAATCTCATCTATATTAAAACAATGTGTTGCAAACTTAACATAATAATCAATTTTCCTACAATCTAAACATCCATCACCCATCATCCAATTTGCTATCATTAATTCATCAAACCTAATATCCTTTGGAATAATTTTCTTACCTTCATCATTATACCATCTTTTGCGCTGTTCAGTGAAAAATGGATGACATTGTGTATATAAAACATATTTATCAGCATTATTATACTCTTTACCATAAATCACATATTTCCCACCTTTTCTAAAACTAACTTTGCATCTAATACCACATTTTTCAAATACATCTTTAATACACTCAATCCATTCCTCTTTACTAAAATGTTGTATAATACTAAAATATGAATTGTACTTCTTATTATTTGTTAATGTTCCATCACTTATTAATAATCCATCTAACATAGACATAAACTCATCACTAATATAAAAATCCAAACTTCCACCATACTTTAAAATTCCTACCTCCCACATCTCTCTAATAGATATATTATACTTATTTAAATATTTCCTAACAACACCAACATCACACCCAACAATTTTCGCTATATCAGTAATAGATAATTTTTCAATTTCATATTTTTCTATCAACCACTTATTATTAATATAGAAACGATTACCTATTTTACAAAAAGATTTACACTCATTCTTTATTTCATCAATTAAATTATATTCATTTATATTTCTTTTAATAAGACTAATACTACATCCAATTTCACATGCAATATCAAAATATTTCTTACCAGATAGTAATTGCTCTTTTAACCACTCTTTATCAATATATAACCTTTTACCATCCCTTATTATTAAATTATCAATATTTTTATTATTCAATTTAATCACCAAATATAGTTATTAAAAATAATATATAAATATAAAAATAATTATTTACCAAACCAATCATCCAATTTAAGTATCCTATTATCAGGTAATGCTGACAATAATCTTTTAATTGGAGCATATATTTGCTTATCCCAATAATATGAATAATCAATTTTTAATTTCTTTATATCGCTAATATCAAACACAGGCCACACATTTACTATTTCATCTTTCCACTTCCTATCTCTAATAAACATATATTTTACCCTATAATCAGTAAATTCATATCCCAAATCTTTCGCTATCATATATGCCTTTATATGTGGTGGTATTACTTTATAATCCTCTTTTGCTATTGACTTTGCAACTATCAAATCTTCATCATAATCACCCCTATACATCTTCATTTTATATTCTTTTAATTTCCTTTCTATCTCAACACGAGATAATTCATCTTTCATAATCCAATCTATTGCCCTATTTAACATATCTTTTGCAAATTTACAATAATCACTTCTTCTCAACTCAATTCCTCTATAATAATACTTTCCATTATAATCCATTGCAATATATCGCTTTTTAACACCTTTACCATCTTCATCACTTGTAAATAATACTTTATTAAATACATCCTCCAATTTAACAGCAAATGGATCTATTTGTTCATTTATTAAATCAACAATTGTATTCGCTACACTAATTAATGATTTTTCATCAACACTTTCAGAGCCAATAATATTTGATAATGAAACAAATTCAGAATCTGTATCACCATAAATAACTTGAGCACCAACATCATTTTCTAAATATTCTTTCATTTTCATCAAAACTTCTCTACCACCACCTGTAACTTGTCCTGCTTTATCTGGATTATAATACCTAAAAAATCTTAAACCAAGTAAACCATAATGACTATTTGCCAATATTTTATAAACCTGTTGTTCAATATCATATCTTTTTTCGCCCGTTTCTTTATACAATCTTTTCTTTTCTGCCCTCATATCTAAAAAATTCCTCATTAAATATGGAAATACTTCACCACTATATCCATCAATATCAATATTTTTATTAATAATTACATTAGGATATAATGAATTAACATCAACATAAACAACATTTTTATGTACTCCTGGTATAGGTTCTAAAACCAATGCTCCTTCATAATCAATTTTTTCACGCTCATTATCAGATGTTATTGCTACATAATTACCCAATTCACGCAATCTATTAATTACTGTATAATCACCAATTTTAATTGGTGACTTTTCTTCAATTGGTAAATTAACAAAATTACTTAACTCCATATCAATTATAGAAAAACCATATTTTTTATCAATATCCTTACATAACCAAACATCATATAAGTTATATTCTCTTAACTCATCTTCATTCATAAGAGATACCAATTTTTCCCTATGTTTTGGTATCTCATATCCCTCTTTTAATGATACCTCAGCCAATGAATAAGATGATAATCCTTTAATCGCTTCTTTATATTTTATAAACAAATCAAATGATTGACATAATGTAAAATACCTAAACTCTTCAAATAATCTAAATTCTCGTAACCTTTCTAATATATGTTTATAATCAAATTTAATATTCCATCCAGATACTATTGTAAAACAATTTCTTTTCATCATATTAATAAACTCTACCAACATTTCTTCCTCTGAATAATTAAACACATCATAATAATATTCATTACCATTAATATCATATGCACCTATACATAATATTTTATATTTACCATATTCTTTTGGAAAGCCCTTTGAATCATCAACCTCAATATCAACATATAAAACATTTTCCTTACTATAATCAAATTTTACAGATTTGTCTAAACACAACCTACGCCAATATTGAATATCACACTCACCAGTCAAATATCCTTCCTTACTAAATAATTTTTTTATTTCATACATACCATTTGGATTTACTAATTCAAATTTATAACACTCAACATCATCACCATTTTTTGTCCTAATTAAATATCCATCTTCATAATTCACAACATTATTATTTATATTTAATAATACACGACTTCGTTTGTTTTTTTCTACAAAACCATAATATAATTCATTTTTTAATTCTTTTGTATTTAATCTACCACTTTTATCAATATATTCAATATAATTATTATTATCAAAACTTTTAACCATTATACCGCTTTTTATATCAAAAACCATTCTTATCACCCAATAAAATAATATAACACAATTAATATATAAATATTTCTATAATCTATAAATTTAAATTTATTTTATCATATTAATTAGATTTATTGCATCACTTCCTACTAAATTTCTTAACCATCCACCACTTAACACATAAAAAGGACATTTATTGAAATCATCAAATGCACATATACCACTTTGCTTTAAACTTTTACATTTATAAAAATATCCTTTAGCACGCAATATAGATCGTATTTGACCTTTAGTTTTATCCTCTTTAAAATCATTCGCATACAATTTATATATTTTCAAAATTTCATCAACACTTAAACCACATGCTAAAAGCCAACTTGTCATAAATAACCTTCCCTGATGTGCTAACTCACCAGAACTTACAAGAAGTGCTAAACATTTTTCAACACATGCTGGATTCATATTAATTTCTTTTAAAAAATCACTTGTAATTTTAATATTATCAAATGATTTATCTCTAATTGTTTTAGATAAATCTATTAAATATTCACTTAACCATTCATTACAATTTGCACAATCACTATAACACTTCATACTTGCACTCATAGATACACATTTTTCCCAATCCCAATCACCATCAATTCTAATAGAATATAATTTAGTATCATTATGTCGTTTACCTGGTAACCTTGAAATCCTCTTAATATCACCAACAATTTTAAAATCAATTAAAGATACATCATTATCAAGTATTTCAGTAATAAATTTTCTAACAACCTCTTTATAAATATATTTACTTTTAAATTTAGTCATATTAAAATCACAATATAAATGATAACCATTACCTGTAAAATACCAACGCTGTTCAATACCACATTTTTCAAATTCTTTCAACACAACTTCCTTCTTTTCATCCAAAATACTCATTCTTTCTTCAAATGATAAACTTGTATCATGCTCATCTATATCAATAAAAATTGTATCAAAACAAATATTATCTTTTTGCCATTCACTAAAAATAGATGAATATACTATATCACTTTCAAATAATTTATATATGTTATTTACACGCTGCCTATAAAGACCAACTTCTCTTGGAAATATTTCTTTTACTCTATCTTTTCTTAACCATAATTCTATTTCCTCCTTTAATTTCATATAAACCACCAAAAAATAAAAAATATTTAAATATCACTTTCTTCCTCAATAATATTCTCTTTATATCTAAATATTTTTAAACTATATTTTTCAGATAAATCTAAAATATATCAGTATATGATAATTTTATAATAATGTACATTTTAATTTCACCATCATATAATAATTGCATATCAATAATAGATGTAGATAATAATTCATCATCACTATCTATATATAACAATCCAACAATACATTCCCAATATCATTTACTCTTGCTATTACATTTTCAAACATTTTAATCTTTTCATCAGCAATAATATCTTTCACAAGCATAATATTTGTTTCTTTTAAAAAATTCTTTTTCTCTATATCTACATAGTTCATTATTGCCATTTCTATCACCAATTATTTTTTCAAAATATATTATCATAATACTTATATAAATAATTTTCTATACCTAATAAAGAAATGTTTGATATTTATCATCAAATAATATTTCAACACTATATTCATCAAATACAATTTTTTCACCACAAGATAAATTATATAATAATATTTCCTCACCATCAGATACAATAATATTAAAAATCATATTTTTATTATCCTCACTTATACACAACTCTATCTTAATTTTTTCATCTTCATTTTTAAACACTTCAATATTAAATAAATTGTAATTCATAAATTTAAATGGATTATCCATTTTTATAGTGAGAATATTTCTATCAATTTTTTCATAAACCTTATCATTAACTGTAACTTTTATCAATTTCTTATCTTTTATTGTTAATTTATCTCCTATTACATATATCTTTAACATATATACACACACCACCAAATTCATTTTTACAAAAAATAATAATATAACTTAATATATATATTTTTCGCCACTATCTATAAATCAATTTTAACGCTTCTTGCTTTAATCCTTCAATTTTATCATCACTGATTAATCTATTATTCCATCTAATAGCAGATGTCACCATTTTAGATTCACTTTCTTTTACACCCCTTATTTTCATACACATATGTTGTGCCTCAATAATAACCAAAACAAATTTACAAGACATTTCATTTAAAATAAATTCAGATATTTCATTTGTTAATTGTTCCTGAATTTGTGGCTTACTTGCAAACTTTTTAACAATTCTTGCTAATTTACTTACACCAACAACTTTATCACCTGGTAAATATACAATATGACATTTACCAACAAAAGGTAACATATGATGACTACACATACTTGAAATTGAAATATCACGCAATACAATTAATTGATCATATACTTTATCACACCCAAATTCACCATCACCATTTTCAAATAACCTAACATCTTCCCATTTACTACATTCATACCATTCCTTATAAAAATTCATAACTCTTCTTGGAGTATTATTTAATTCTTCTTTATTAAACCAGCCTAATTCTTCATGCAATACACCAACCATGTCATTTAATATACTTTCTATTTTACTCCAATCTGGTGTTTCTCTTCCAGCATATTTTTTTAAGTAATAGTCGAGCTCTTCTTTAAACTCTGGATCATCTTTATATTCTTTATACGCCTTTTCCAATTCCTTTAATGATGGCATAAGTACCTCTGAGACATACTGCCCTCCATATTCTCCAAATCTTAATTCCATTTTATCACCTGCTTATTTTTTTATTTTATTTTTACGAATTATAATATTATTATTCTCTTATATATACTTTTTGATTTTAAAAATATTTCATTAAATTACTCATATGAAAAATACATTTTAGTAATTTCATATTCTTTCAATAAAACACCAACACGACCAAGTCCAGAATATAATATTGCCAAAATTCTCAATGTCAAATACCTATCAAAATTATTTTTAGTATAAATATTAATAATATTATTACCACTATTTTCTACCAAATCAATACCAATTTCTTCAAAATCAACCCTATATGACTTAAGTTTCAATTTTAAACTCTCAATAAAATCCATTATATCACCACACACTTTATAAAAAATTAAATTAGAAATGTTATCATTACTTTACAATAACCCAATTATTAGCCAATAAATCAGATTGTGATGCTATCCAAAGGAACAAATTTATTATCCACTGTCTTAATTCCTATCCATGCTAATAACTCATACTGCTTCTTATACTCATTATCTAATAATTCATATAAGCCTCTTCAAAAGTTAAATCATTTCTATCGACGATTTTACTTAGCATAATTTAGCCTCCACGAAACTTTTAACAAATTCCTCCATGTTGTCGGCTTTCATAAAACTTGTTCCAATAAGAGCTG
>Ga0182240_100456_pt1 | contig 13185 bp, 14 predicted proteins | sample hydfrates4_PW_90_FD_145594 | JGI IMG/M metagenome (GOLD analysis project Ga0182240, IMG submission 145594) | Subsurface microbial communities from deep shales in Texas, USA - hydraulic fracturing test 4_PW_90 | ecosystem: Environmental > Aquatic > Deep subsurface > Shale gas/oil reservoir >...
CTGCGGGCGTTTGTTTGAGTATGCTCCTAAATCGATCACTCCGTGTTGTGCTGTATCAACTGCAGTTAATAACCACTCCAAGACCCCAAGTAGATTATTTGTGTAATTTGACTTTGACGAAGACCTGACGTCGAATTAGCTCTTTCTTGTGGCTAGCAGACAAATATAACAGCCTCAAAAAGCTCCGGTATACCTTGTCCCGGGTTTCCACCGGTGCCGTTTGCGCAGCCGGCGCTGACTCTTTTTGTTTTATTACTGGGACATTAATTGATCCAGCGCCCAGCCAGTGCAAGTATGCATCTTTCCCGGTACTCTGCGTTACTGTCTTAAACGCACCTTCTTTTACTCTCATGCAGCTTGCCACGTATGAATTAAAGCCGCACCAATCGTCCTTACCACAGATGGGGCAGGGATGCGATGGTTTAGCTTTGATGAATTTTTCATACGAGTGATTGTAATGTTTGTTTTGCATTCCAAGCCCCTCCTGCAGTTTATTTCCGGTGAAAAAACAAAAGGAGAACGCCCCAGGGGTATTCCCTGGAATACGTTCTCCTTAGCTTTCTGGCCAAACTTAGTGATGCTTGGCACTGTTACTCTCAGGATACCGCCTTTACAAACACCGCAAAAGCGGCACCGTTATCCATAAGGCGGTATTTTACCTGTACCTGCTTTCCTATTGATTCCAATAATTTCTTTCCGGCACCGTTCTTGGCGGCAAGGACGGCTCCTTTTTTACCGGTTTCTATGTGCTGGCACCATGCTCTTACGGTACCGGGAGTTTTAGTTTCTTTGGCTTCCAATACTTTAATGGAAGTTTGAATCAATTCTCCTGACTTATTTGTGTTTTCTCCATTTCCGTTCTGCTCAGACTCTTTAGTAGTTGAAGTCTGAGGCTTACTACCTGTTGCGTAGATACGTCCACACCCGTTACCGGTCCAAGCGGCGCACCGTTCTTCCAAACATTCAAGAAATTCCTCTTCCCACTCTTCAAGAGTGTTAGTTTTTTTATCATTGTTTGCAGTTACAATCTTAGCAAACTTTTTCTTTCTAAACGGACATAATTTAGCCATTATCTCGGACACGGGCCCTGCCCGCATCCATTCACCTCCTTTAGATGTTTGGATGACGGGCTGTAAGGCCCATATTATTTTTAAATTATCTTGTATTTAACGGTAAATTTCCCTTCGATGTCCGATATCTAGGATACGAACATGATTTTCCTTAAAGGCGTATTCAAATAACACTCGCCAGTTTCCAACACGCAATCTTAGCTCGCCTTGCCCACCTTTGAGCTTTACAATTTTCAAGTCAGGCGGGTATTTGGATAGTTTACTAATTGCATGTTTAATTCTTAACTGATCCTGTTTTGAAAGGCCCTTTAGAGTCTTTTTTGCTCGATCTGATACTATAATTTCAAATTCCGAGCTCACGCCAAACATCCTCCGCTTTAGAGCATTTACCTGACAAGATTTCTTTGCGACCTTCTTCAGCGGCTTTCGCTTCTTCAGGAGTAATTTCCTCTTCCGGCCAGGCAATGGAATTTAATATTACCCATAATGCCTGCAACTGCTCTTGATTTAAACGGTCTATAAGTGCCTTTACATCTTCTTTTTGAACGGCCATGGTAATCACCTCAAGACTATTATATCCTAACCATGCCACTCAAATCACCTCTTTTTACCTGTCACCAATTTTCCTTTAACCGATCTTCTCTTATTTTGGTATTATGCGGTCTCCTTGGCCTTGTCTAGGAATTTAACCTTATCGGCTACCACTTCAGCGGCTTTGCGCCTGATTTCCTGGCTGTCATCATACGAACGGATTTGAAGTCTTCCCTTGACGGACACCAGACGTCCCTTGCCTAAGTGCTTGATGCAGTTCTTAGCAAGCTTCTCCCAGGCAATGACGTCAATGAAATCGGCTTCACGTTCCCCGTCAGCGTTTGCGTAATCGCGTTCCACCGCCAGGGTCATTCTTGCCACTGTTTTTCCGCTCGGTGTTTTCTTTTCCTCCGGGTCTCTTACCAGTCGCCCAATTAACCATATTTCGTTCATCATTTTTCCATACTCCTTCCCATATTCAGCCCACTTTGGGGTGTTTTTTACTTTCAATAGCAACGCTAATAATTTCCTAAACACGGGCAACCGCCCGTATCCATTCACCTCCTTGAAAAGAGTTGGATTACGGGCGTTAAGCCCATGTTATTAACTTTAAAAAATACAAAAAACACCTAAGCATTTTGTTTTTAAACACAAAACACCTGGTGTTTATCTTCCTTGGCTTTCTAATTTTTAATATACTCTTCTTAACTATACCTTTATGGCTCTCAAAATCTTGCCTCACTCTGATGAATCCCATGAGCTCGGCTTCGACTGCCTCATTTGAGGTCCCCGATACCTTACGATTCAGCCAGACACCAGGCCGACCGGTTAGCCTATAGTGCCGGTTAGGGAATTTCTAATTCGCCGGTTGCGTGCCTCCATGCATGGATCCCTTCATGCGCACGTCATTTCTTAAACCGGAGAGCCCTGTTTTAGTAGGGTCAAACAAGGCATCATCTAGGCTCTTCACGCTGATGTGCCACTTTACCCGTCTTCCTACGTGCGGGTGTTGTACGCCCTTAAATCGCTTTTCGCTACATTAAGGAAGATGACGCCGCTTTTCACCTAAGCGCCCTGCTGTTTACGGTACACCTGCTTTTCGCTGGGACTTTCCGTAAACCCTGGTCTTTCGATATAGTGCAAGCTTTTCGCGTTTACACTATCCCGGAGCTTCCATCCGAACCAAGTTGGAGTACTTGATTGAAAAACCTGACTGATAAAAATATCTCATTTGTTTTAGTAAAAATTTATAATAATATAAATTGTTGGTGACTGATTGCTACATCTTGGGTAACATATTAAACCTGCAGTTACTTGTTGTCAATATATTTTTTCTGTCCGGTATCATATATCGTTGCATTGTTCCTTGAGGCGATAGCTTTTACTGCAGCTGTAACTTGATCTGTTAAACCTTGTTTTTCGGCAACATTCATATCCACAAGAATCGTTGCCCCATAATACTTCTTAGTCTGCTCAGAGCCTAGCAGATCTTCAAAAAAATGCAAGGTAGTATCTTCTTTTTCCAGCAGGTTTTTATTTTCCACCAGATATACATTTCTCCTGTATATCTTCAATCTCTGATCAAAACTGATAGTATAATTTAGCTTCTGGTAGTTTATACCAGCCTCCTCTAAAGCAAAAATCCCACCGGTATCTACCATATAAAGGTAAATATCTTCCTCATCCTTAAACATAACATGGTTTTCACATAATAACCCCATAACAACACATTCATTTATTATATCCAAACATCTGTTTTCATTCAGTCCGGATTTTTTTATAATTTGGCTTATATCAGCCACCAGCAATTCGTTAACTATAGACGTTAACTCCAGATGTATCTCATTTAGTTTCCACGCACGAAATAATCCGGCCATCGTTTCTTTCTGTATATATCCTTTAATATCTGGTTCTTCATCAACCAGTTCCTGGTCCGGCAATATGTTATATCGCCTGCCTATAATTTTTATCAACTGCTGGCAATAATATATTGATTCGTAATTCCGTATTAGCTCCATTTAAATGGGAAGCAGGTTTAACATAAAACCTCCTTCCCTCCCCCCCCGTAACCGCTATTCGACAGGGTCAGAAACTAGATTCGAATAGCTTATATTTTTGTTCATCAAGATTATATCTGTTGTAAATCTTTTTCCTTTTGGTGTAAACATCTTAGCTTCTTGCAGTGTCGGAAAAATAAATATATCCGCCTCTAAGTTTGGTTTCTCGCCACGTCTTGGTGCATCAATAAGCAATGAGTTTTTTTCCTTTTTTTCGCCCACTAAATAGACCATTTCGGAACAAGCATATTTTTTAATCTTTCCACGTCTGGATTTGATAAGATTCCATTCTAAATCAGGTTGTTCTTTCTTAATTCTGCCATAAAAAGCACCTAGCACGGCTAACCTACAAGCTTCATTTGCGTTTCTCGGCAACTCAGAATCTGAATTAATCCATAGTTTAAATGTCATGCTGGGTGTTGAGTAAGTTGCTACTTCTATACACTTTACTAAGCGGGCCTTCCACATATTGACCGTAAGTTTTTGTGCAATCCCCCTGGAGCGACCCAACAAAATTCCGATAGATGATACTGGAAGGTACTCTGCTTCTTTTAGGAATTTTAGCGCATCGTATACTCTATTGTTATATTCTATGTTTTTTATGTCAGCCGGGTATTTTAAGTGTTTCACAGCCGTTCCTAACGCAAATGCGCTATCCCTGCTCAATGTCGGTCACCACCGTTTATGCCCTGAGGCCCATTCTTTTTGTCAATTTCATCGTCAGGTTTGACTCCTTGCTGCTTGCGGGACATACCTAGTGTTTTAATATCGTTGCCGGTATCGTTAGATTCTTGTTTGTTTCTTTTAGCTCTCTTTCTTGCGCGCTCTCTTCTTCTGTCAAGTATTTGGCGGGCATCATAACGCTTCATGTGTAAGCGCCGGGTAGTTGGGTTGTAATCCGAAACCTGCAGTTTTATATAGTCGCCCTCTTTATAATTGTCAGCTTTTTTATAGTAAACACGGCCTATAATACCGGCCTTAACTTTTACAAAGGCCAGGTTGTCCCTAATGTATACGACCTGGCCAAACAATACATCTCCTCTGTTATACGATTGTTTTTCCCACGGGTTAACAGGTTCTAATTCGATGATTTCTTGCTCTTTGTTAAGTTGGGTAACCAATAACTTAATAATGTCACCTTCTGAGTATTGTATTTCCAAAGGGACACCATCAGATACGCGGGCCTTTTCCTGATTGATTCTTACGATGACACCTCCACCAACATCCACATAAACATGCTGTTTTACAACTCTAACCAAAGCGTTTATTACTTCACCTTGGGTTAACTGGTTTAACAGTTTTTTGAGGTTTGCCAGGATAATGTCTTTACGGCCGCAATAGACTTCATTGTTATCCTTGTCTATCCGATTTACTTTGCAAAGAATCTTTTGCCCGGCAAATTCGTTAAGAGGTGTTTTTTCAGGCAGGCCACTGTCCTCTGCATAACAGATTCCGGTTATTCCCGGTTTGTTTTTGAATTCCAGTTCCCAATATTCCACATCGCTAGAGGGCCTTATAGTACCACATATCACAGCTTCAATAGGGGTACCTCTTTCCATAGAGTCGTAAAAGTCTTCCCAAACGTCAATGTCCCTAAGTTTTATTCCTTCCGGTGCAATTTTAAATTCCATTACTATCATCCTTTCTGTTTAAATAATGGTGATTTAACATTAAAGCCTTGACTATCTATGTCCCCCATTGTCGGTATTGCATCATCTTCCGCTGTCTCTCCCGGTTCTTCCGGCTCTACAGGCTCCTCCGGACCCTTTCCTTGAGTATTTTCTGCAATAGTTGGATGGTTATTTGGCTGGTTATGTTCTAACCTGATATTATTGCTTACTTCGTTACTAAATCGAGATAAATCAGGGGTAGTATTATCACCTGCACCATGACTTGCTTTCTTATTATTGTCCGGAGTGTCATTTTCTGATGGGTCATGCTCTTCGACTGAAGTAGCGGCTTGTGTGTCAGTTGATGATTGCTGTCTCACTTGCTGCCAAAGTATAGAAGTTGATTCAATATTATTTTGGTTTGACATGTCATTATCCGGTTCCACTTCCGGCAAACTCACATCAAATCCCCTGGCTGGTATCACCTCCTCCACCGGCAGCATGCCGCATTCTTGAATCTCCTTTGCCTGTGGCAGTTCAACCCATCCCACCTTCCGGAGATATACCGGGTATGACCACTGCAGCAGCGCGATGCTGTATCTGGGATCTAAACGCAAAATCTCGTCTATTGTCATGAGCGGTCTTTCAATCACTGTCCGTTCCTTTTTCTTGAATTCAAAAAGGTGTCTGCCCGGAACGGTTAAATCCTCACTGACTTTTTCTATTTCCACCGGGGCGCTGCCCAGTAAACCGCTGAACATACGGGCCAACTCCCGGTCGGCCGGGGCAACGCCAATTAGCATAGCTGTAGGGCAATTGCCCAGTATTATTTTTGCGTCATCTTGACCGTAAACAGATTCTAGCTGTGTGGGTGTCTGAAGGATCATTTGGATGTGAATTCCTTTACTCCGGGCCGTGGATATAATCTCCGGGAGGCCCGGTATCATACCCACGTTGGCCATTTCGTCCCAAATGTTTCTAACACCGACGGGTAATTTTTGCCCGGGGCTCCTGAACGCAAGTTTGTCTAATCTCCTAAATATAAACTTGTAGAGTATAGACAGTATGGGCTTCAGGTAAATTCCCTCGCCACCGGTGGGTATGATGAGGAACAATGCTGTTTTTTTCTGGCCAAGCTGGTTGAGATCAATTTCTTGCTCAGACATCATTGCTGCCAGAGGAGCTGTTGTAAGGTTCTTTAACACTGCCGTAAGGTTGGAAACAGCATATTCATAGTTTTTCTTGACTACCCCCCTCCAGCGTTCATAAATCATTGGGCTGATCTTGCCTGCTTGATAAGCATTTTTAAAGCGTTCGTCAAGTTTTTCTTCCGGCCAAGAGGCTAGGGTCATTAGGGAACGCATGTGCTGCTGTTCTACTGGGAAATCGCCCTTTAAGAGCCCGATGAAGGCTTCCATCAGTTCCATGGCTTTTAGCGCAAAATATGAGTTACTGCCACTGGAAGCGTTTTTTGAGAGTGTGTCTATCATCTCTGAGATCTCAGCATCATTCCGGCATTCAATAACTGGATCCCACCGGTGACTGTGTTCCGGCTGCATAAAATTTAATACCCATACGTTTTCGTATCCTCTTTCTTTGAGCCATTTACCGACAGTGGCAAATAATTCTCCTTTGGGGTCAATAACTATAATGCTCTGGCCTTCTGATACCGCGGCTATGATATTGCCAATGACAATGCTGAAGGATTTACCGGAACCAGTGCCACCGTAAAATATGGCGTGGGGCGCAGTTTTCGGTGTATTCGTTGGCATTTTATCGAAATTCACCCTGAGGATTCTGCCGTCCAGCTCGCCGATCACATTGCCGCCGGGGAATTTTATCCGCATGTTTTTGTTTTTTTCCAGCGGTACCGGTGGCCCAAATTCACAGAAGCTTTTTACGTCTTTGAGCCCGGCCCAGCGTGATGTACCGTATGCCGGGTTATCAATTATTTTTAACCCGTGAACCCGATTGAAAGCATTTGCCTTGCTATACTGCTTTTTTAACCGCCACCATGAATAAATTCCGGCTGAAACGGCACCGAAAATGCTGTTGAGCCACAGCCATATGTGTTTTACTTCCGGGTAAGACAGTGATTCCGATGGTTTTGTTAGCCAAGCCCAGCCGGTGCTTATGGGATGTTTGAGGTAATAAGGCATTACTTTAGCATTTGTTTGAGGTATCGCTGCTGCGGTTGCCTTTTTTTCTTCCGACGAGCCAAACATTGGTATATCGTTCCAGCTTGAGGCAGTGTCATTAAAACCTGAGATTAAGTTTCGGATTACATTCATGGTGTCATGAATACCTGCAGCGAGGCTGCCTAATACCCAAACATCGGCAAAATAAAAAAGCGGCACAGCAATGGGAGTAATTCCTAACGCCAGCGCAGCTTTTTTATGCTCCTTGACCCAATATGGAATTTTATTGCCAAGGGTTTTAATTGGCAAATTCTTTATCTTTATCAGAGGGAACACCCCCGGTTCCATCCGAAATTATCCTAATAGCCACTTTGTCATCTACGCCCAGGGTTTCTAATATGTTTTTGCTAATATAGATTAATCCAAGTTCACCCTGTTCGTTAATGTCTTCAGCGAAACGCACTTTTTTTGCCGTTTCTTTATTCCAAAGAACCTGGGTAACATAGCTGCATTCTTTGGAATTAGGGAAATGGCTTTTGTCGGGAGCCAGTTGAATCAAAATTTCGTTCCCTATCTTCAATTCGTCCACCATGGGAATAGGCAAGTAGATCCTACCTATGCGATCAAGGTTATCCTTGAAACAGGCTTTGCACTTGGTTGTTTTGTTCAGGCGCATAATAAATTCCATCAAAACTATCCCCTCCCGTTAAATTCAAAATTCACTTTGCCATCCTGGCCCAACACTAAGGCGGCATCGAATTTTTTCCCGGACTTTGCCTTGAACCCTTTTATGGGCCCGGTCCTTGCATTCTGTAATAGATCCTGGGCTTGTTTTAAGGTGATTTTTTTACCGGCTATTTGTTTCCAAATGACAAATTTGCAGCCTTCTTTATAGCCACTGCAACCATATCCTTTTGCTTTTTCAATAACTTCTTTGCCGCATACTGGGCACGTACCAATAGTTTTCTTGCTATTTTCATTTTGAGGAAAACCATTGCTGAACTGAAGTTCCACTTTACCGTTTTCAAGCTTTAGAGCAGCTTCGAATTTATTGCCCTTCTTGGATTTAAAGCCCTTTATGGGGCCGGTTTTACCTTTTTCAAGCAGCGTCTTTACCTGGTTACGGGAAAGTTTCTTTCCGGCAATCTCTTTCCAGATAATAAACTTACACCCCTGATCCTTATAACCACTGCAGCCGTAACCTTTGCTGCATTCAATTACGTCTTTTCCGCATAAGGGACAATTGCCCAGCGGGTCAGTCACCTGATTTGGCATACTGCCGGCCTTCTGTTTTCTTGCCAATTCAACGATTTCCCTTGTCAACTCGGTTATACCGGCCATAAATTCCCCGGGATCCGCTGCACCTTCTTCAATATCAGCCAGGGCCTTCTCCCACTTTCCGGTTGTTTCGGGACTTTTGATTATGTCCGGCACCAGGTCGATAAGGGCTTCTCCTTTTTCCGTAGGTATCAGACTCTTCTTTTTGCGTTCGATGTACCCCACTTGTATAAGACGGTCTATAATGGCTGCCCGGGTGGCCGGTGTACCCAGGCCGTGACCCTTCATGGCATCTTTAAGTTCTTTGTCCTCCATTAGCCGACTGGCTCCCTCCATCGCCGCCAATAGGCTTGCCTCTGTATATCGTTTAGGAGGCTGGGTTTGTTTTTCTTTGATTTCTGTTTTTTGAATCTGTACGGCTTCATTCTCGGACAGAGGAGGAATGGTGCTGGCATTATCGTCATCTTCACTTTCCTGCTCCGGTGCGTATACTACTTTCCATCCCTGGTCCAGTTCCACTTTGCCGGTAGTAAGAAAGGTTTCCCCGGCAGCTTCCGTGATTACCCTGGTTTGCTTATACCGTGCCGGTGGAAAGAAAATGGCCAGAAACCGGCGCACAACTAAGTCATAGATTTTGCTCTCATCTTGTGTCAACTTATCCAGGTCCGGCTTAATTTCCGTGGGAATTAGTGCTGTATGGTCGGAAACCTTACTGCTGTCCACATACCGTTTTCCCGGAGTACCAGCTTTTTGCGCTGTGTTAACGAATGGTTTATACTCACCCTCTCCAGCTAGGGCAGTAAGCCGTGCTGGTATTGTTCCGGCCAGATCTTCGGTTATATGCCGGCTGTCTGTCCTGGGATATGTTATAAGTTTTTTGGTTTCGTACAGCGCTTGGGCAACGGACAATGTTTTTCCGGCGGAAAAACCATATTTCTTGTTGGCCTCTTTCTGCAGGTCATTCAGATTAAACAGCAATGGCGGCTGTTCGGAGGTATCTTTTTGCTTTATTTCCCTGACTGTACCTGGTTGACCGGAGACTCTATTTTCCACATCCCGGGCACCATCCATAGTGGAAAATCGGTTGTCATAGCCTTTAAACCACTTTCCCCTGTTTATTTGCCCGTCATCTTTGGCGAACTCGACATGTAACTCCCAGAAAGGCGTGGGAACAAAGTTTTTTATTTCCCGTTCCCGGTTAACGATCAACGCCAGTGTGGGAGTTTGAACCCTGCCAACGGAAAGCAGATTGTTATGTTTTACCGTAAAGGCTCTGGTACCGTTAATGCCAATTAACCAGTCAGCCCTGCTACGGGCCTCTGCCGCATATGCAAGCTTATTAAAATCGGTACCGGGCCGGAGGTTTTTAAAACCTTTTTTTACTGCTGCCGGTGTTGTTTCTGACAGCCATAATCGTTTTATAGGCTTTTTACAGCAAGATAAACGGTAGATATAGCGGAATATGAGCTCGCCTTCACGGCCGGCGTCCGTGGCGCAGATAACTTCTGCAATATCTGACCGGTTAGCTAATTCCTTGACTGTTTTGAATTGCTTTATGGTTTTAGGATTAGGTTTTAGCTTGAATTTATCCGGAAGGATTGGAAGTGTACCAAGTTTCCAGTTTTTAAGGCTTTTATCGTAATCTTCGGGCCCGGCCAGCTCCACCAGGTGTCCGATGGCCCAGGTGATGACATATTCTCCGTTTTCCAAGTAGCCATTTTTGTTCTTGAATTGTCCTAATGCTCCGGCCAGGTCCCGGGCAACTGAAGGTTTTTCTGCTAAAACTAGACTTTTCATGAGACACCACATCCTTTCGTTCAGCCAGCATAAAGACTCTTAAAAAGATCCTTTTTCTTATTTTTCTTATTCAGACTACTGTTTTTTACCAGGTCCTCTTTCACTACAGTCTCTGCTATAGCTTCTACCAGCTTCAAGTAATTACTCTTTACTTTGCCCTCTTTTTCCATCCGGTTTGCTCTCTTGATTGCTTCTTGAACCTGTGCTGCATTTGCACCGGTATTTTGTGCGATTTGTTGAATAATTAACTTTGCCCCCAGTGATTCCAGATGTTCAGAATCAATTGTTTGCTTTTCATGTGAATTGTTACTCGCTTGTGCATCCGTCGATCCATCGCCGGGTTTTTTCTCTAAGATATAATTATCTTTGTTAGTAGATGGTTGGTTGGAAGTATATATCTCTGTAGTAATCTCTGTAGTAATCTCTGGTATTGCTTGTCCATTTTGTAATGTTCGATTGTCCAATTTGGAGGTTCCATTGTACATTTTGGACAATGCATTGTCCATTTCGTACATTCCATTGTCATTCACTAATTCAACTTCCCTCAACTTAGGGATTTCCACCTTATAATCCTGTAAAATATAACCGATTTTCATAAGGTCACTGTTTATTTTGACAAGGTTAACGCGGTATTGGGTAGTCCTATCCCATTTGCGGTCCGGATTGGTTCTTTGATCCAACCATCCTTTTTCGGTAAGATACTTGATATGGCGCCTAATAGTGTTATGTGCAAGGTTTAGCATGGTTTCTTCGGATAGTTCTTCAGCGCTTTTATATATCCAACCATTGTTGAGTTTGATATTGATTTCTTCATCATCCACTTTGGCCCTGGCTTTTTCTTCTTGGATAAATTTATCGAAATCTTGAACGCGTTCACTCCAATAAATAAACTGGTTTAATATAATGGCTTTTATCATATCACCTGTAAGAGCAACGAATTCTTCTTTTATCACTACTCGTTTAAGTTTTTGATATACTTTGCCTCCAATCATCAACAATCCCCCCACTATTCTGCCGCAGTTATTACAGACGGAAAGCTGTACATACGCACCGGGATACCAAGTTCTTCGGCAAACTGTTTTTCCTGCAGGCAACCATTTGAATTCCACCACTGCCCTGTAAGCCAGAGTTCTTCGCACTTAGATAAAAGCTGCAAACAACATTTCATTATTTTTTCCCTTTCCTCGGGCTCGCGAAAATAACAAAAGTTTAGTACAGGCGAAACCGGCACCACTTCGGGGTACCGGTTTACGATTTCCCTGGCTATTCGTTTGGCTTTTTGATAATTGCCGGTTGGGTCAGAAACAACCGGGTGTGCTAAATAAACCAGCATTAGATCTCCTCCCTTGCATCACTAAATATCCAAGAATACTGCCGGATCAATTGTATTGCCTTGCTTTTCCGTGCTATTTATTTGCTCATTTACTTTTTTTGATTGTCCGCAATGTCCTCCATTGCTCAAATTCTCCTTAATGTAAGCTATGTCTCTCTTTATTTCTTCCATGTTCTCTGTCATCTTCCGGCCTTGCTCCAACCATTGCCTGGCCACCCGGCTTCGCTCTCCATCGGGGTACGAAAAAATCGGGTGGTCAAATGGAAGTCTTAGCGGCAACATTCTTGTATTACAGCCTTTGTCCTTACTCCTACCTGACTTCAAGAGCTTTTCACCACCCTTCGTGTAATACAATAAAACTATAATTTGTATTACCGGGGAACCTCTACTGCCCGTAGGCTTTGCACCGGTTTAAAAGTAAAATTGTAATACAGCAAAGTAGACTGTTTTGAATTGTATTACATTGTTGAATCAAATTCACGCTTAGGCCTTACAATTTCTGCTTTTATCTTGTATTACAGCTTAACACTGAATGAAAGATAAAATGTTTAACATTAGCCTAACGTGAAACATAAGCAACCGATTCCTCACCTTCACGAACCGGTTGCTTAATTTCTTTGCATCTGGTTTTGGTCATAACTGTCCGGCACATCTCACATTAGCAACTCCCTTAGCTTTCACCAAACTTTAGGAAGCCAAAAGCATTAGCAAATTGAGCATCGGGGACAATGGATGATCCCTTAAGCATGTCTCCAAGTTCCGGCAGTTCTAAAACACCTCCACCGGCCAGGTAAACCTGCCGCACGAAATCCGCACGGTCACCCCAGGCAGCCATTACACCATCCACAATAGCCCTGGCAACGACGCGGCGCTTTTCTTTAAGTGTCTCGCTTAGATCTACTTTTTCTCCTCTAAACCATATTTGGCCGTCACGCATTACTTGCCCCGTGTAGTTAGCAGGGAGACGTATGCCGGTGCGCTTTAAAAATTCTTCCGAAACGGCTTTGTGGACATGTAAAATGCCGGCCTCCACACTAACACACATGGATTGAACCGGCCTGCTGGTTCCATTCTTTACTTCAATAGCAACACAATCTGTTGTCTTGTGTCCCACGTCCACCAGAGCAATTATGCCGCCGCCTGGTATGTCTGGCACGGTAAGAAGGGCACCGGCCCCCTGCGGGTAAACCTGTATTTCTTCAAAGGACAATGATACTTCCGGGTTTCCATCTACCGTCACATCAGCACTCAGGTTTTGAAGATGGGCTTGGAGGCTTTTTCCTTGTTCCCGGTAATAATCAACCGGGAGGCCGACAACCAGCTTATTGATTGATTCGGGTTCTAAGAGAGCTGCCGCTGTAAGGAGTACAA
>Ga0182240_100458_pt1 | contig 13159 bp, 12 predicted proteins | sample hydfrates4_PW_90_FD_145594 | JGI IMG/M metagenome (GOLD analysis project Ga0182240, IMG submission 145594) | Subsurface microbial communities from deep shales in Texas, USA - hydraulic fracturing test 4_PW_90 | ecosystem: Environmental > Aquatic > Deep subsurface > Shale gas/oil reservoir >...
CACCATATATATTAAATCCTCGAGCATTTCTTTGGACATATTGTACTTCTCTGACAACACTCTTGCCATCTCAATGTCGGCGGCCTTATCGAACCTACCTTCATCAACCAGGGTTGACACCCAACCGGACAAAACCAAAGCGACCTCACCAGTACTCATATTTGATGTAGATCTCAACCATTTCAAAAATTGATCTTTATTTTTAGGTATATCAGTCGATGATTTTAGCAAGGGAAGCTTGAAACGAAAAATGTGCAACCTGCTTTTAAGCGTGGGAAGCATTTTTTCTTCTTCCATCAAAAGGGCTACCAATCCATCTCCCGGGGTCTCCTCGGTAAGCTTCAACAGGCTGTTGGCCGCAGGAAGGGAAAGTTTGTCGCATCCTAAAAGAAAAGCAACCCTTCTGTTGGCGGCCACAGGGAAAAGGGATATCTCTTCCCATAGACTCATACACTCTTTGATCCCTGGAGGTTTGTCTGGAGAGCCGATAATTATTAAATCAGGATGACTCTCTCCAACCCACGCCTTGCAAGATTCACAATTATCTTCCCCTGTTTTGCTTTCACACAATAGAGACTTGCCTAACTCCACAGCAAGCTTCCTCTGCAAAGAACCTGGAAGTACACATGCAAAATTGGTATCTATCCCATTGCTTTTGATCTCCGCCACCAAGGAAGAAAAGGACTCTTGAAGAAAATTTTGTTCTTCCTCATTCTCATTAACAGCCAGATTTTTCTTCTGCATATTTCCTCAATTCCTCCGTTAGCTGTATACAGACTAACTTTTCATCCTTGTTAGCGTCTATTCGCTTTATCCTATTAGGATTTTCTCTCCAAAGGGTTTTATAGCCTTCAGCTATGCGCTCCAACAGATGCAAATCCTTTTCTATCCTATCCAAGTTTCCCCTTTTTGAAAGCCTCTTCACTGCCACATCGACAGAAACATCAAACCAGAAAGTCAAATCAGGCTCTGGGAGCTTCGCGATATTTATGATTGTTCTTACATCCTTTTCTGGTAAACATCTTCCCCACACCTGATACGCCAGAGTGGAGTCATTGTACCTTTCAGAGACAACTATATTGCCCTCATTCAACGCAGGAGCTATTACCCGCTCTACGTGTTCACACCGATCTGAGATAAAGAGAAACAACTCTGCCCAGGGGTTTGAGAAATGGGTTTCAATTATAGTGTTCCTTAGGTATATCCCGCCAGGCCACCCCCCAGGCTCGTGTGTAAGCACAACATTTTTGTCTTTCCAGATGCCTTTTATTATCTCCGCTACCCGTTCAGCTTGGGAGCTTTTCCCTGATCCATCTATTCCTTCCAACGTTATAAACATGGCTAGTTGCATACCACCTATCCTACTATTATTTTCATTACCTAAAACCTGTAGAACACTCCCAGCGAATCTCTTTCCTCCGAATCTATTTCCTGATGCTTATAGAACAATCCCCAATCCTCATCTATAGAATACTTACCCTCAACGGAAAAACTGCCACCTTCTTCGTTCCACCAAGCAGCGCCTATAGACAAATCCCCCTTGGAAAAGTCTGGGTTATAGGACAAACCAAAACCAAAGTAATCATTTATTGAGCCTGATATGAATTGCCAGTCTTTGTACTCATAACCCACGGCACCTGTAAATCCAGGATCATCACCTATGTTTGCCATTCCTACCAGCAATGAGTATGGAGAATCACCTTTCTTCAAATGGATATAGGCATCGAATATGGGATCCCTTCCATCTAAATCTCCATGTAAATATAGGTCGCCACCTAATTTTATCGATTCGATGAATGCAAGGGTTTTATCGGCTCTATCAGCTAGGTCTGATAGTTTCCTCAAGTTGAAGGCTTTGCCAGACTCCCCCTCAAAGCCTTGGACGAACTTCCTTATGGAAATAGCCATTTCTTTGGCTTCCTCTGCAGCTTCTTTGATTTTTACTACTGTTTCTCTCAAGTCTTTGCCACCTTTTTTATCTTTGTCAAATTCGGAAATTATAAAATTCAACCGACTAGACAATTCCTCAGCGTTTCTGACAAGTTTTGTTATATTGCTCCTATTTTCCTTCACAGTGGCTTCCATATTTGCTGATAGGTTTTCGAATGAATTGGCGGCTTCTTCCACAGCTCTAGCTGCATCGACAATTGCTGGTTTCGCTTCTTCGACGAAGTTCTCTAAATTGTCAGCCATTCCAGAAAGATTTTCTAAAAAGGCATTTACCTTTGAAAAAGTGTCTTTTATGCTACCAAGACCTTCCTCTATGTCCCCAAGTATTTCGTCAAAGGAGGGGGGGAGCTCTCCTATTACTCTGGCTTTAGGCCCCAACAATTCTCTAGATGTTCCCCTTATTATTTTTACTCTGGGCTCACCCAAAAGACCTCCAGTATCTATGGTAAACTTGCTATCAACCGGCAATGATATCCCTTCTTTCAAACCTACCGTCACCAAAACTCCTTCCTCTAGAAGCTCCATAGAATTTACTCTACCCGATTCTATTCCAGAGACTAAAACTGGCGAGCCTACGCTTAGACCCATTGCATCATGGAAAACTATGCCTAGTTCATAACCTTTTTCTTTAAAGCGCAAGCCTCCACTGAAGAATACCAAAAGGCCTAACAATATTATTGTTACCAGAGCAAATATTCCTATCTTAATTTCCCTATTCATGGCAGATCTCCCCCACGCACCGAAATGAGCCCCGCAGCGAAACGTTTTACCGCCGGATCATCCATCTTGTTCCATTCATCACAGGTGCCACGCCATACCACCCGCCCATCATCCATGAGAACCAATCTATCTGCAATGCCTAAAGCTGACACCATGTCATGGGTAACAACTAAAACAGCTACTTGAAATCTTCTGCACAGGGTTACGATCAGAGCATCTATATGTCTTGCAGTTAAGGGATCTAAGCCAGTTGTTGGTTCGTCAAGGAGTAAAACTTCAGGTTCGTGAACTAAAGCTCTAGCTATGGCAACTCTCTTTCTCATACCCCCTGAAAGTTCCGAAGGATACAGCTCCCTCACATCTTCTAGCTCCACATGGTCTAACATTTCTTTTACTTTTTTTTCTATGAACGCTCTATCTTCTATACCTCTACAATACTTCAAGGGAAAGGCAATATTCTGACCGACTGTTAAAGAATCGAACAGAGCCCCACCTTGAAAGACTACTCCCAATCTTTTCCTAAAATCGGCCAGATCCTTCTCCTCGGTTTCCGGCGTCACGTAAGAATCAAAAAGCTTCATCCTGCCCTTCTGTATCTTCTGTAAACCAGCTATAACCCTAAGAGTAGTAGTTTTGCCACAGCCCGATGGGCCCAATATGCACTTGACCTCTCCCATACTCAATGAAAGGTTGATGCTTTTAAGGGCTTCCTTGCTGCCGAAAAAAACCGAGACTTCTTCAAGAGTAACAACCGGAGGACTCAACTTGACATACCTCCAAACAAAAGGCTCGAAAGGATGTAGTTTGTGGCCAATATAAGCATATTGCTCCAAACAACAGCTCTTGTAGTAGCTACACCTACTCCTTTTGCTCCCTGCCCGGCTCTGAAGCCGTGGGTACATGCAGAGACGGCTATCAAAATCCCAAAAACAGCTGCTTTGATAATTCCCCCCCATATATCATAGGGATCAAGAAGTACCTCAAGAGATTTTCTGAAAATATGGGAATTGACCCCATGAGCCAGAACGTATAAAAAAGCCCCGCTTATACCAATAAAATCTGAGAAAATGGTCAAAGCTGGCAGCATTATAAAACTTGCAAGCAGCCTAGGAGCACCTACAAAAACTATGTCGTCTAATCCGAAAGCTTTGAGGGCATCCAACTGCTCAGTCACTTTCATGGAGCTTATTTCGGCGGCCATCGATGCTCCTACCCTCCCGCTAACCACGAGTCCTGTCAGCACAGGAGAAAGCTCCCTGGTGATACTAAGGCCAATCACCCCTCCAATATAGCCTGTCGCTCCAAACCTAATGAACTGATCTATGGTCTGAACCGCCATAACCATTCCCGTAAACGCGCTTGTTATCGCTACCATGAACACAGAGCTTACACCTATGCGCTCCAACTGCTCTGAAAAATCCTGTAAGCTCCAGGTTTTCGACAACAAGCCGCTTGTAATCTTAAAAAAAATTACAAAAAATGCTCCCAGGTTTTCTACCACTAAGATAATCTCTCGTCCTAACCAGCTAATTATCCGCAAAAGCTGGCCTCCTTCCAAAGCAAATCAGGAAAATTATTTCTGCTTGTCAGCGACCTTTATTAACTTCCTCAATAGGCCATCAACATAATAGTTCGACTTAAAAACTTTTAGCAGTCCCTTTTCCATTTTTTCCTTCTTTATCTCGCTCAAAAGTCTTTTATCTTCTTTCTCGGTTTTAGAGGACCACGGGGCCCTGTCGGGGGTCTCATATCTAAGCTCAACTATAACTTCGTTGTTAGCCTCAATTGAACTTATCTCGCGCAAAAGCTCGTTCAAATTGGTGATAGCTCTCCATCCTTGCAGCAAAGACTCCTGAGACGGCTCGTCTATGCCTCCACCTCTTACTACCACCTCATAGGTCCCAGCAGCATCTTCTGGAACGTTCAACGTAAACTTCCTCTCGATCGCTTTACCCCTGTATGGACGCATTTTTACTTTCACTTCAAAGGTCTCTCCAGGTTTTAAATCCCTTTCAGGCACTATGAGATCCTCTATCAGAAGAATTCTAGGTTCCTGGGTCACCTCAACATCAAGATGCACACCAAAGGGATTTATCTCGTAAAAAGGGTTCAGCATTATGGTCTTTGTTATGTCCACCGCTTCCGAAAACATATCCTTCGCCAGGTCTTTTCCTGAGTAGAACATGTTTGTCCTTTGCCATCCCTCAACTAGTGAGCCACCTTCTATCTTTAAATCAACCTTAGCGGTGCCTTCTCCTTTTCTTTCCCAAGTGTCATCCCATAATCCAATCAAAATGTTATCTATAAGTTCGCTTAACAAAAAGGGGTCGTTCACAAACTGAAACCTTTTTTTGACTATTTTGCCTGTATCTTTGTCCCGCATACTAAGAGAGAAATCAAACGCCGTAGGAATTTTGCCTATATATCCGCCAATGGCTTGCGGCCTGTCCTGAGTAACCACTCCTACAATCTCTGTCGGAGTCCCTATTTTAAAAGGAGCTTGTACGCTAGGTATTACATCGTGAATCCAAGCCTTAGCCAAAGGATAGTAAACTGCACCGCGATTTAAAAATGGGTGCGCAAAAGCCAGAAAACGTCCATCCTTGGATAAAGCTGTAAGTGTGCCAGTAGCAGCGATAGAGATGTCTCCCCACGCCAAAAGGACACTAACAGCATCCCCAGGAGTTAGTTTTGCATTCATGTTAACGGGCAGTGATGTAGCCTTAAAAGAGTGGGGCAACATAGAATAGCTGGTTCCAAGTTTTTCGCTTATTTCTCCAGCGCTACGATCACTCACCCCATACATCATTATGGGAGTTTCCAGGTTCTTAATATCGCCGCTTTTCTCACCTTCAGTTTCACTGTTCTCAATTCTTATATTTATAGGTTCCCTCAATTTTATTTCTCTGTCCGGCCACTCCCAAACTGCAGCCATTTCAGATATAGGAGTTACAAGCCCTTTGTCATGTTCACTGAAATGCCAACCGTACCCTATGGCACCGACGAGCTTCCCATCTATGAAAACAGGACTGCCACTCATCCCGGCTGCTATTCCACCTGTTTTTTCTATTACCGGACCGTAAGCTTGAATTAATATTAATTGGTGGGGCAACTCGACCGATGGGACTACGCTCAAGACTTTAACAGGAAAAGTAACTACCTCCTGTCCCTTGACCACAGTGTAAGCAATTCCTTCCATGCCTGGTTTGATGTCATCAAGAGACATAACAGGTATAGTTGAATTAAATGTAGACTGCGCCATGGCGAAAGTACAGCAACAGAGGATAAAAATTATAGAAAGTAAAAGTTTCAACTTAAATCTAAACATCCTTTGCCCCTCCAGTTATTTATCATTTGTTCTTTTCTTGCGCCGTTTCAGTTCAGCAAAAATGAAATCATCCAAGTCGCCGTCTATTACTGCCTGAATGTTACCTTTCTCTACCCCAGTACGATGGTCCTTAACCAAAGTGTAAGGATGAAAAACATAAGATCGTATCTGGCTTCCCCAACCTATCTCCTTCTTTTCCCCTTGAATTTGTTCAAGCTGCTCCTGCCTTTCCTGTTGCATTCGCTCATAAAGGCGACTTTTTAATATATTCATGGCCACCTGTTTATTCATGTGTTGAGATCTTTCATTTTGGCAGCTCACGACGATCCCCGTCGGTATGTGAGTAATTCTCACTGCCGAATCCGTCATGTTGACGTGCTGCCCCCCTGCACCACCAGCCCTGAAGGTATCTATCTTAAGTTCTTCAGGATTAATATTGATCTCCACGTCATCAGGAAGCTCAGGAGAGACATTGACAGACGCAAAGCTGGTGTGTCTTCTCTTTGCGGTATCAAAAGGTGAAATTCGAACAAGCCTGTGCACTCCCCTCTCGCACTTCAAAAATCCATAGGCGAAGGGACCAAAAACTTGAAACGTAACAGACTTAATTCCCGCCTCCTCCCCCTGAGAAATTTCAAGCACTTTAGTCTTGAATCCCTTGTTCTCAGCCCATCTTAGATACATTCTGTAAAGAATCTCTGCCCAATCTTGGGAGTCTAGGCCTCCAGCCCCTGGGTGTATGCTTACTATCGCATTTGACTCGTCATATTCTTCATCAAGAAGCAGCATTACTTGCTCTTCTTCTATTCTCTTCTTAAGTTTTTCAGCTCTTTCGTAAAATTCTTTTTCCAGAGCTTCGTCCTGCTCCATCGCCAATAGCTCAGCAATGGTTTCTATCTCTTTCAACTCATTTTCCATCTCTTGCCATTTGCTATAACGATCCTGGAGCAAAGCCAGTTTTTTTGTTAACTCTTGGGCATCATCCCTATCCCAAAAGCCCTGCTCTCCCGTCATTTCGGTGATTTGGTCTATTTTCTTCTTTAGTGAAGCTGGGTCAAAGGCTGTCCTGCAGCTCCGTCATCATGGAGCGCAGTTCCTCCAATACGGTAGATATGGGCAATAAGGTCATTCGAACTCCTCCTTAAACTGTTCTTTCATTATATAATGTGAATGCTTATTATCCAAAAAGCTTTGCTACGAGCGGATTACCATTATATCATCACCATTGTACGAAAATTGATTTAGGAGGCCTCTAAATGCTGAAAACAAATGATACAAAAAAAAAGGTGTTGAAGATTCTCATGGAAAAAGAAAAAAATCTGATCTCTGGCTCCGAACTGAGCTCCCTTTTGAACGTATCAAGACAGACCATATGGAAAACTATAGAGTCTCTAAGAGAAGAGGGATTTTACATAGAATCCGTACCTCATCAAGGATACAGGCTTTTGGATAAAAACGAAGCAGATCTCAGCCCAACCTGGATAGAACTTGAGCTCGAAGACGTAGCGTGGGGCCATCCCATACTTTACTGGGAATCCCTAGACTCTACTCAGGAACCTGCCAAATCTCTAGCCCGTCAAGGAGCCAGCGAAGGAGTCGTAGTGATATCTAGAGAACAAAAAGCAGGAAGAGGAAGGCTCGGTCGAACCTGGCTTTCCCCGGAAGAAGGAAGTATAAGCCTTTCGGTTTTAACTCGTCCAAACATTGACCCCAGCCTACTACAGCTTTTAAGCTTATCAACGGCAATTGCTGTGCACGATAGTCTAAAGGAATTATTCAACATAGATCTTGAGCTTAAATGGCCCAATGACGTATTGTTCAGGGGAGCTAAGCTTTGTGGAATATTGATTGAAGCCTCTAGTGAACCTGGCAAGGTCCATTATGCCGTCATAGGTGTAGGAATAAACGCCAATTTAAGCCCCCAAATACTTAGATCCGTCGACAAACCCACTACTTCCCTTAAGGCTATACTAGGAAAGGATGTCCACAGGGGGAAAATCATAGCTACTCTTATTAGAAAACTCGAAAAAGAGGTCAAAAACTTGGAAAAAAACGAGGGTATCACAAAATGCATACAAAAATACTCAAAACTTTGTTCGACCTTGGGGATGAAGGTTAAAGTTGAGCAAAATGACCAATTTACCGTAGGCACAGCAACAGGTATTTCTCCTTTGGGGAACCTCATTGTAAAAATGGAAGATGGATCTACCTCCACCTTCGCTGCTGCCGACATAACCCATTTAAAGATGTCAGAGGCTCAATAAATAAAAGAAGGACAAAAACATGGCAACTTTATCAAAAATTTGCTGAACGGTACGCATTCCATATCGATAAATTAAATTCATAAAGATAAACGAAAAAATCCTCCTCTTTGGTGGGATAGGCAAACTTCACCTTTAGTGGCACACCTTCAAGGGTTGGCAACAGATTTTTAGGCAGATTCGAACTGTAAACTACTACGCCTTTGTTGGACTTGATTTGCGAAATTATTTCATCAAATTCTTCTGGAGTAACGCCATCTATCTCGTGTTTAGCCTTAAAAATTTGTTTGCTCCTGCCACTGACTGCCCTCAACCAACATCCCGAAAATCCTGTGAGGTCAAAAATTTCTACGTTCCAAAGAAGTTGCCTACCTACTCTGACAACGCTATCCAATCGTGTCTGAAACTCTGCCAATCTTCTTTGATAATACGGATAATGGCTAGGATCAATAGCAGATAGAGAGCGCATCACCCCCAGAGCGATGAAAGGTAACATCGATGGATCCAAAAAATAACAGCTATTCTCTAGCTTTGAGGGCTTATTCTCATATATTGAAACTAACCTTTCATACTTAGGAGATATACCCAGTCTTTTGATTTCCTTCAGCTCTCTGTAAGGCACAAAGATATAGTCACCTTTGGAAACCTTTGACACTTTGACTAAATTCCCTTCGTCGTTCCAAAAATAAAGCGGGTGAACGTTCCAGTACACCCCTCCTATAAACTTGACTATGACATATAACCAAGGATCAGAAACCAACATATTGGTTTCCTGCTCCTTGGCAAAAACGTTTGAACGGAAAAAAATAATGCATAAACATAGAGCCATAAAGAAAACTTTTAGGGCTTTCTTGCTTTTTGGTTTGTGCCTCAAAAAAACGCTCACAAACACTAAGATCTGCTCCCCGGCTTAACTAATGGTAAAGATGAATCCTTGCATAACGGACAGTCCTCTGGTGAATACACAGGAAAATCTACCTGCCATAACGAAATGGGACTTGGTAAACTTTGAAGCTTTCCAGAGCTTCTATCCACTATACAGGCCACACTTAATAAGTCTGCACTAGTTTTGGCATTTACAGCCTCAATAGTCTCAAGAGTCGACTTTCCTGTTGTGATCACATCTTCAACCACTACGTACTTTCCTCCACTAGGTGGAGTAAACCTTCTCATCTTCATTATTCCGCCCTCTCTCTCGCAGAAGAGAAAGGGAACATCTAAGGCCCTTGCAACCTCATGTCCTATTATGAGGCCTCCAAGGGCTGGTGAAACAACGAAATCAGGCTTCCCCAATTTTACTATTTTTTCAGCCAAGAGTTTACCTGCTATTTCGGCATTTTTAGGAAACCTTAAGAAAAGGGCACACTGTAAATAATAAGGGCTATGTAGACCTGAAGAGAGCAAAAAGTGACCTTCCAGTAGAGCTCCCGACTCTTTCATAAGTTGCTCTATGTACTTATAATCTAAAGGTTTGTTTTGCTCTTTACTCATTTTCCAAATCCTCCAATATATTATTTATAACCTCTTTAGGATCATGGGATAGCAAAATAGGCCTACCCACCACTATATAATCTGCTCCACTCCTTGCCGCTTCAGCGGGCGTTGCCACTCTCTTCTGATCATCTTTATTAACGAAATCCTTTGGACGAATTCCAGGAACTACTTTCAATAAATTCTCATATTCTTTTCCACTAAACAAATGCAGGTCTTTCGTCGAACAAACTATACCATCCATTTTTGCTGCAAGACAGGCTTTTGCTCTTGCTACAAGGCTTTCTTTAATGGAGCATCCAGGAGTTACTTCTTGCAACGTCGATTCATCCATGCTCGTAAGAACCGTTACACCAAACAAAAGAGGTTTTTCTTTGGAACCTCTCGCACGAAAAGCATCTTCCATCATTTTTATTCCACCAGCAGCATGTAGCGTTAGAGCCCACAAACCCAATTCCGAAGCGGCTTCTACTGCTCCCTTCACCGTGTTAGGTATATCATGAAGTTTAACATCTAAAAAGACATCCCAACCTTCCCCAATTACAAAGCTCAGAAAATCCTTTCCTCCTTTGATAAAAAGCTTGGGCCCTATTTTTATATACTTTAAATTACTGCAATTTTTGGTAAGAAACTCTCTCGCTTCCTCTGGAGAATCCAAATCCAATGCAAGGATGAGTTCAGTCTTTCTATCTCTCAAAAAAAATACCCCCTTATCTCTTTATGCTTTTTGAGCTATCCCAACGATTTCTTCCAAGTCGTTTATTTGGTTTTCCGCCATGTAATTTTCTATTCCATCACAAATTTTTTTCACAACTTCAAAATCCGAGAACAACGCAGTCCCAACCTGAAAAGCTGATGCTCCAGCCATTAACATAGCGAGCGCTCCCTCCGCATCAGCTACTCCTCCACACCCTATGACTGGAATCTTCACAGCAGATGCTGCTTCCCAGACCAATCTGAGGGAAAGAGGCAATATAGCGGGCCCCGATAGCCCTGCGAAAATCCGTTCGAATACAGGCTTTTTCCTTTTCACATCTATGGCCAGCCCTAACCATGTATTTGCCACCACTATAGCATCGGCACCACAACTTTCGGCTACTATGGCGCCATCGCAAATCTTTGGAACATTAGGAGATAATTTAACCCACATATCCCCCCGCCATAAGGCTCTCGCTCTCTTCAGTACCTTCTCCAAAGAGGCTAAGTCCAAAGCCCATGTCATACCCCCTCCAGATACATTAGGACAGGAAACATTGATTTCTACTGTGCCAGTAAAGCCAAAGGAAGTTAGAATGTCTAAAAGGTGATATAGTTCCTCCTCCCGATGAAAGGCCAAATTGAAAATTATTGGACATCCGCAATCTTTCAATTGGTCGAATTCATTTTTCAAAAAGGCCTCCAGCCCTGGGTTTTGTAAGCCTATACTATTCAAAAGACCACAATTGGTTTCCCATATTCTGATGCCCCTATTTCCTTCTTTCGGAGAAAGGGTCAAACCTTTTGTGCAAATTGCCCCAACGTTATCGACCACCCCTGATGGCCATCTCTCTGGTTCCATAGGCCATACTCCGGAAGCAATTATCGCAGGAGAGCGCAAGGTCAAACTTCCTATCTTCGCTTGTAGAAGCCTCTTAGAGCTCATCCCAGCTCACCTCCGACATTCTAAACACCGGACCATCAGCACACACCCTCCTGTTACCCAGGGTAGTTGGTATAACACATCCCAAACAACCACCTATTCCACAGGCCATGCGGGCTTCCAAGCTAACGTAGACTTGATCTTCCCTGACTTTGTGTATCAGTGAACCCCCTAGAGCCTTTAACATACCAATAGGGCCACAAGCCCATACCTCATCATCTGTTCCAACACCTTCTTCGGTGAGGAACGTCAAGGGAGTTCCCGATCTTCCAATGCTTCCATCGTCAGAAAAAACTTCTAGGTTGGTATCGCTCATAAGCTCACTTTTACAGAAGTTTTCCCATTCTCCTCCAGGAACTCCTATAACCAATTTAGCAGGCACTATATCTTTATACCTTTTGTATGCAAAAAGCATGGGCGCTATACCCACTGAACCTCCTAAAAGTAAAAGCCTTTGCCCCGATGGTGCTGGAAAGGGTTTCCCACATGGTCCCCTCAATTTTACTTTAGCTCCTTCTATAGACGAATTTATAATTTTAGTACCCCTACCCACAACCTTTACAAGAAAATCCAGGGATCCATTTTCATGAACCGCAATGGGTGCAAACGGCCTGGAAAGGAGGGGGTCAAACCCCTCCCACGACTTCAGCAAGTAAAACTGGCCAGGCAAAGGTATGCTAGAATCTTCTTCCGGCAAGACCCTAATCATGAATAACTCGTCGCTGAATTGAAACTTCTCAAGAACGATAGCTCCAAGATCTCTAGTCCCGTTCATGGTCAATCCCCAGCTCCCATAAGCTCATTATCGCAAAACAAAACCTCTCCATCTCGCAAGGTCATCACAGGCCACCCCTTCAAAACACTCCCATTCCATGGCGTAAGACGGGCTTTGCTCTTCCATTTCTCAACTTCGACAACCTTTTCCTTATTTAGATCCAACACTGTTATATCTGCTGGGGCACCCTCTTTGATGGCGCCAAGATTTGACCACCTTTCTGGCAAAAGTCCAGCAGGTTTGCTCGTCCATAGGGTTAAAAGTTTCTCCAGCGGACAAATCTTTCGCTTCGACCATTCATTCAGGACCGCTGCAACTGAACATTCCAAAGAAGCGATCCCAAAAGGAGCTTCTTGGAAGGGTAGATCCTTTTCGTCCATGTGGTAGGGTGCATGATCCGTAGCTATTGCATCTACGACCCCCTCTGATATGGCCTGCCATAAGGCTTCTACGTCTTCACAACTTCTCAAAGGGGGATTTACCTTGTAAGTAGCGTCAAATCCACTTTTTACCACTGCCGTTTCATCCAAGGTAAGGTGGTGAGGTGTAACATCACATGTAACCGGCAATCCTTTTTCTTTTGCCTTCTTTATCTCATCTATACCCGCCTTTGTGCTTACGTGCGTGAGATGGATAGCAGCTTTTGTCTCTTCCGCCAGAGCTATACACTTTTTGATGTCAATTGCCTCAGAAGAAGCAGGATTCCCTTTGAGACCTGATACTGAGGAACACAAACCGTAGTTGACTTGGCCTCCTTTGGAGAGATCACCATCCTCGGGATGCTCCATTATCCTGACGCCAAGGTGGGTAGAGTACAAAAGGGCTTTCTGAAGCAAACTGCTGTCCTTCACAGGAGAACCATCGTCAGTAAAGAATACCGCTCCTTCCTCCGCCATCTTGCCCATTTCTGCCATGACTTTTCCTTCCCTACCTTTACTCACTGCCCCAGCGGGCAAAACCCTTGCGCCACCGCTTGATTTGCCTTTTTCTATTAC
>Ga0182240_100461_pt1 | contig 13123 bp, 13 predicted proteins | sample hydfrates4_PW_90_FD_145594 | JGI IMG/M metagenome (GOLD analysis project Ga0182240, IMG submission 145594) | Subsurface microbial communities from deep shales in Texas, USA - hydraulic fracturing test 4_PW_90 | ecosystem: Environmental > Aquatic > Deep subsurface > Shale gas/oil reservoir >...
GTTATCTAGCGAAGATTCCCTCCAGGGGCTTTTTGACAGATTGTTATCCCTGTTGAAGGAGAGACTGGACTACCCTAACATAAGCATTCTAGTTCAAGACCCAGCCGAAAGCGAGGTCTCTCTCTCCATAGTGGCTGCAACCTACTTGGACAAAGGCCTCTTTAGAGAGATGTCGCAAAAACTTAGAGAATCGGGCAAAGGCCTTACCTATAAAGCCGCCAGGGGAAGGAAGATAATAAACATCCCCTCGGTGAACGAAAGCAAGGAGTTTTTCCCCTTGCTTGAAGAAACAAAATCAGAATTGGATGTACCCATTCTTTTCTCCGAGAAACTTTTGGGGGTCATATGCGTTGAAGGAACCTATCCATTTGATGAGGACGACGAAAAGATATTTCAGCTTTTGGCCGACCAGCTGGGAGTTTTGTGGAAGGAAATAGAGGGCAAGGAGATTATAAAAAGGCAGGCAACCATAGATCAGCTCACCGGCCTGCCCAACAGGTTCCTGCTATTTTCCCGACTTAAGGAAGAGCAAAACAGGCTTTTGCGATATGGAGGAAGGATGGCTTTGGCAATGATGGACCTTGCAGGATTCAAGGCCATAAACGACAACTTGGGACATTTCGTAGGCGACAAGGTCCTGAGGGAGATAGGAAAGGCATTGAAAAGTACCCTGAGAGAAAGCGACTTCTGCGCCCGATTTGGAGGAGACGAATTCGTCATCCTCTTCCCCTGCGTGCCCTATGAGGAGGTACTGACCGCCATATCAAGGCTTAGGTCGGCCCTATCGGAAATACGCATCGAAGAACTCCCAGATGGATACCCCATCGAGGCAGACTTCGGCCTGGCCTTCTATCCTGACGACGGAAAGAACTTAACAGCCCTGCTCCAGCTTGCAGACCAAAGGATGTACGAGGAAAAAAGGCGGATGCAGCGTTTGAGAGGATTATAAGAGGAGGCAACAGAAATGGACGCAAGCCTTCAGCTTGTTGCGCTCTCCAAGGTAATAATAGCTGTCCTGCTTGGAGGCATTATAGGGGTAGAAAGAGAGAACATAGGCAAGCCTGCCGGCATGCGGACCCACATGCTCATAGCGGGAGCATCCACCCTATTTGTCCTGTTGGGCAAGGTAATAATCTTAAATTACTGCATGTCCATAGGACAAAACAACTTCGTGAGAGGAGACCCCATAAGGGTCATACAGGCCATAGTTTTAGGCATAAGCTTCATCGGCGCAGGCACCATAATCCAACATCAGGAGAGAAAGACGGTAATATATCTTACCTCTGCAGCCTCCATTCTATTTACGGCCGCCTTAGGCATCTGCGTGGCGCTGGATCTCTACATACTAGCTGCAGGAAGTGTCGTGATAGTTCTGCTTATAAACAGAGGCCTGCGATATTTTGACAAGAAGATACTCAAAAGAAGAAAAGGGTCCTCCGTCAGCTGCAAGGACGCAAAGCCTTTCGAATAGCCATCATCTTTCGTCCAAGAATCGCTCCAGGTCCTTCACGTCGAAAGCGTGCAGGAAGGCCGTCTCCCTTGTTATCTTGCCCTTCTTGCACAAGGAAGCCAGGGAGTGTTCCATAAGCATCATGCCCTCGTTGGTACAGGTAGCCATTATGTTCCTTATCTGCTGAGGTTTCCCTTCCTTGATGAGGTTTCGTACAGCGTAGTTTGCCACGAGGACTTCCGTCGCTAAGATCCTTTTTTTGTCCGTGGTGTTCAAAAGCTGTTGGCTGCAGATTCCCACCAAGATATTGGCCAGCTGGGTCCTTATCTGGTTCTGCTGGTGAGGAGGGAATATGTCTATTATTCGGTCTATGGTGCCTGGGGCGTCCTGAGTATGCAACGTGGCCAATACCAAGTGACCTGTCTCCGCAGCTGTTATGGCAGAGGAAATGGTCTCAATGTCCCGCATCTCCCCAACCATTATGACGTCTGGGTCCTGTCTGAACACCCTCCTCAGAGCCTCGTGGAAGCTGGCCGAGTCCCCTCCTATCTCTCGCTGGTCGATTACGGCCTTTTGAGGAGTGAACACATATTCTATGGGATCCTCCAGAGTGACTATGTGACACCTTCTCCTAACGTTTATATCCTCTATTATGGATGCCAACGTCGTGGACTTCCCAGAGCCTGTAGGTCCGGTTATGAGCACCAAGCCCCTTGTCTTCTGGGCGAACCTGGATATAACCCAAGGTAGGCCCAACTCCTGCATGGAAGGGATCTTGGACTTGATGTGCCTGATAGCCATGGAAGGCCTTCCCATGGCTATATAGGCGTTTATCCTGAACCTTTCTCCCCCCACTAAAGAGGCTGCGAAGTCTGCCTCGCCGCTCTCCCTGAACTTCCTGTAGCGCTCTGGGGACACTAGCTTTTCCACAAAGCCAAAGATCTCATCATCATCAAGAGGATCCATGAACTCAAAAGGATAGATCTGTGTGTCCAAAAGACGGATGAAGGCGGGATATCCTGCTTTCAGATGAAGGTCACTGGCTCCCATTTTTACCATGGTCTCAAGCATGTCCACTAAGGATCTCGGGGCACCAGGGGCATTGAAAGGAGGGTCCCCAATGGGGAAGATAAACTCCTCCATTTCAAGCATCAACTTGGACCTTTCACTGCCCGATGAGTGTTTCCAGGAACTTGAATTAAAACTTTCTTCGTCTTTGGGAGGTATATTCATAGTTATTACCTCCAATATCAAATATTAGGTTCTCAACATACTAGCTAAACCTCTCCATTCTGTCATCTTGTATATAATCTTGCTAATGCTTTATAATTTTATCATGACAAGAGCAATCTTGCCACAATATTCTGCCCCCTTCTAATCGCCTTCTCCCAATTTAAGAGTACAAAGCAAAGCGAAGGCTGGAAAAGTCCAATCTTTTCCAGCCTTCGGGCGAAGCTCAATTTTATCCTTCCTAGTTATTATGTTTCCAATACCATTTTACCTTGTCCCTTCACAAACCTTCCGATAGGAGACGCCTTTACGAAGCCTGCCTTTTGGCACTCACGGCAGAACCCTTCGGCAACGTGCTCCGGGACCGCCAAAAGCAGTCCCCCTGAGGTCTGAGCATCGAAAAGAACGTCGGCCAAGGGCAAACTAAGGCCTTCCAGCCCTTCCACCCTTGGTTCATAAAGCTCCCTGTTGCGGTACGTCCCGGCAGGAACCAGGCCCATATTTGCCTTCTCCAGCGCTCCTTCAAGGATTGGTATTTTTTCTGGTTCCAAAAGAACATCCAGCGAACTTTCGCTTAACATGTCCAAAAGGTGTCCTGCCAAGCCAAAACCCGTCACATCGGTGCAGGCGTGCACCTGCGTCAATAGGTCATCGGAGAGCTTTAGGGGCAAGTCGTTCAGGGTCCCCATGCTTTCTACAGCCTCTTTTATCTCCTTCTCTTGGGCCATTTCAGCCTGGAGGGCCGTTATGATCATGCCCGTTCCCAAGGGCTTGGTGAGGATCAAAACATCTCCTTCCCTAGCGCCGGTAACCTTCCAAATACGGTCCCTTTCTACCTCGCCATAGACCACCAGTCCATACTTGGGCTCCTCATCGTCCACGCTGTGCCCACCTGCCAAGAGGGCTCCTGCCGCCATAACTCTCTCCTGACCACCTCGAAGTATCTCCTTAAGTACGTCGAGGGGCTGGCAGTTCACCGGAAAACCTACCACGTTGAGGGCCACCAACGGCCTGCCCCCCATGGCAAACACGTCGCTCAAGGAATTGGCTGCCGCTATCTGACCAAAGGCAAAAGGATCATCCACCACAGGGGTTATGAAATCCACCGTCAAGATGCCCAAACGCCGTTCATCTATCTCCCATACGGCAGCATCCTCACCGTGTTCCCATCCTGCAACCAAAAAGGTCTTCCCTTCGGGCTTGACCAAACCCTTTAAAACTTCCTCCAGGTCCGCCGGACCTATCTTGGCGGCTCAGCCGCTGGTTCTTGCCATCTCTGAAAGCCTCATTTTAAAAAACACCTTCTCCCGTACTAAGCCTTGCTTAGGTGTAGTTTGAACCCTCCATCTTCGTACTCTTCGACATTTACACTGTACCCCTTGCTCTTTGCAAACCGCTCTACGTTCAACCTGGAAGTTACGGTATCCACCAGCACCTCCAGATCATTATGCCCTTCGTCCAACGCCTTTTTTGTCAAGATAACCGGCTGAGGACACGACAACCCCCTTGCATCTACGATCTTTGCTTCGCTCATTTTACACCCCTCCTAAACCTCTTCCCTCATGGTAAACCCTACAATCAAGCAGAAAACCATTCCCACTATGGTGGCTATAGGACCAAAGGCTCCAGGTCCTGCGGGGGAACTAGCCAGGCTGAAGTTGTGGGCAAAACCGGCTCCCACGAGCATTCCCAAGATAAAAATCGCTGCGTCACCGTCACCTTCGCCGCTCATTATGAACTGCCGTCCAGGACACCCTCCAGCCAGCGTAAAGGCTAGACCTGAAAGGACCATCCCCATGAAGTTCCATAAACTATTAGTATGAGCCACCGGCTGGCCTTCAAAACCCAGGTGGAACTGGCCCAAGAGCAGGTTGGTCACGAAAGCCGCCACTATAAAGGCCAAAACTCCCTTCAGTAGATGACCGTCCTTCAGCATCACAAAATCCCTTATGGCCCCTACAGTGCAGAAACGACTCCTCTGAGCAAGCCATCCCACAGCCAAACCCACCGCAAGAGATATGAGGATTGGCGCAGCCTGCGCACCTGGCCCCTTCACGGAGAAGAATATGGGACCTGTGCCTCCAGGACCAAACAGAGGCTTGGTAATGTCCCAAACCAAGAGAACCACTGCTACTATGGGCATTACTAACCCAGAACTGGCTTTGTTAGGTAGGCTCTTTCCGAGGGTAAACCCATTCCACAGGAAATAGATGCCTATCAATATCCCTACCACGAGTCCTCCCAATCCAAACAGGGCGTTCAGGTCCCCAGCGCTTAGCCTCAAATAAGTCCTCCAAGGGCAACCCAAGAAAACCAAAGCCCCTATCATGGCAAAAAAGCCTAGGAAAAACCTAATGAGAGGAGAAGAACCGGACCGAGGCCTGTACTCCTTGTAGACTAATGACGCAAGGAAAGACCCCAAGATGAACCCTGAAAGCTCAGGCCTCAAATATTGCACCACCGCTGCTCGGTGAAGCCCCAAGGCCCCAGCGACGTCCCTGGTGAAGCAGGCCACACAGATACCCATGTTGCCGGGGTTTCCAAGAAAGGTAAGAATTGGAGCAAAAACACCTACAAAAAGTCCCGTAAGGGCTGGACCAAAACGACCGACCAACCATCGATTAACATAAGAAAACATGTCTTTCGCCTCCTTTTGTCTCTGGAAATGGTGCTTTTCTTCCACCCCAGAGAAGCCAAAAGGAAGCTAAAAACTCAAACTTCCACGGAGCCTGCCCCCTGGTGCCATGCACGCTCCATGAGGCAAGGCGAAACTGGCCTTCTCCGGCGATGGAAGAACGCGGAACCCGCATTCAAATGCCTTCCTCACAAGCGCATTAACACCACAAGGGACCCCCTTTCATACAGATTATCGCTATTGGGAATAATATCACAAAAACCGCTCCTGAACAAAATAAAAAGGAGCTCCTTCTTGGAGCTCCTAATATTTATTTCTCTCAGTTAAGTAAACCTATTCTGCCTCAAACATGTCCTTTCCAACACCGCAAACAGGGCATACCCACTCCTCAGGCACATCTTCGAAGGGAGTCCCGGGGTTTACTCCGTTGTCAGGATCTCCAGCTTCAGGATCATAGACATATCCACATACGCTGCACACATATTTTTGCATTTTCGACCCTCCTATTTCTTACTCTTTAACCCATAGTCCGTGGATGTTGCAGTACTCACGCGCCTTTACCACCTTACCCTCGGGAACCTCGAAGACGGCCTTGGGCTCGTCACCAGGTTTCAAGAACTTCTTGCACGATGCACCATCGACTTCGAGCTCTATCCACTCTATGTAATGCTTATCCTCCATGGGATGCAAGGCGTTCTCTCCGACCCTAACTACATAGGCGTTCCCTTGCCTCTCCACATAGGGCACGTGCTTTTCCTGGGACGTATCGGCCGTCTGAGGGGTTTGCGCCTTCATGGGCTGCCCACAACAAACTAGCTGGCCAGCTCCACCATGGAGCACCTCCACTATGTTCCCGCAGATCTCGCACTTATAAATCTCCCTGACCTCCGCCATGCTCACACCTCCTAACAAGGGTATAAAACAAGCTACTACTCTAAACTAATTTCCGCTACCTTCCTGCATCAAGGGTACGTAAACCCTCTGAGCCAGGTCCTTATCCAGCATGAACAGACCGTTTTTGCTGTCCCCTATAAGCTCCAGCTTGTCTATTATTTCCCTGTCGTTTTCCTCTTCCTCCACCTGCTCGTCAATGTACCACTGCAGGAAGTTGTAGGTGGCCCTGTCCTTCAGCTCCTCGGCGAGATCCACAAGGTCGTTTATGCACTGGGTTATGTGCTGTTCGTGCTTCAAAGTCTCCTGAAAAGCATGGAGGGGCGACTCCCATTGGTGGGGTGGCTGCTGTATGGGAAGGAGCTTTACCTCTGCGCCCTGAGAAAGCAGATAATTGTATATTTTCATTGCGTGGTCCGTCTCTTCTTTGTGCTGGACCATCATCCAGTTTGCAAACCCCTTTAATCCGATGTTGTCAAAGTATGCCGACATGGAAAGATAGAGGTACGCCGAGTACAACTCCTCATTGATCTGCTTGTTGAGAGCCTCTTGCATCTTCTCTTTCAACATAACTAGCTTTCACTCCTTTCTGTACTGCCTACCTTTAGGCTTCCCTTTACCGTGCTTTATTTACATGCACGTCTATTTGTATCAGGAAAAGCCGTTTATATAATACCACATTCATCTCTAGGACACACCATATCATTAAAAGTCTACAGAGTAAGCCTTCAACACCAGTCCCTTGTGGATTACTATCGCTATGCTTTTTCCCTTGAATCTTTCGGCAAACTCATTAGGTGTTAAAGCCTTCCCCTCTGAGGAAAGGAACTTAGTTATTTTCGGATCCCATAAGTAATATTTCTTATCCTCGGCCAAAATCCTAGGGGGATTGAAGAACAGTTCCTTCAGGGTCACCCCTACCGTTTCGACGTCCATACCCTGCTCTTCAAATACAAGAGCATTTTCTGCTATCAAAGATACACTCTGCGCGAGGCCTTCCCCTTGGGAGAGGGCAAAAACCATCGCCCCTATCAAAATCGCGAGGATTTTAAGCTTCCTTCCATTTTTCCTCAACTTCACCATTACCTCCATTCTCTCCAGAAAAGAAGCCCGCCATCAATTCCTGAACCGTCGTCTGGATTAATCGGAATCCCCTCCGGCAGAGAAAAAGACAATAGGTTGTGCCCAAGATTCACCCCTGCACCAAGAACAGTGTTCAGATATTCTGCCGTAGCAAAGCCAGAAACCCCCAGATACACCCTTCCATCAAAGACAGTTATTCCAGAGACATGCAATCCCTTTATCTCCACGTACTTATTGCCGTTTTTCCATGCCCCTTCCCCCGTTTTAGCGTTCATAATGTACATTTTAGTTGTGCCTAGCTCACAGGGATCTTTGCTTTCTTCGAAAGTACAGAACAACAAATATCCATTGTAGAAAAGGACTGAGGTTGTAGGCTTTTCTAAGGGATCTGTGGCAAAGTCCATATACCAGCCTGTGACACTATCTGACGTGTCCTTCCTGTCAGCCATTACCTGCTCCAGATCGTCAATGGTAACAGGACTTTCCTCGGTCGCAGCTGAAGTGTTGATAGCATAAAGTCGATAGCTAGTTGCCTCTTCAGTAAGTCCCTCCGCATCACCTGTTTGATAGAACAACCATGGGTCATGATCTATCATTCCCACATCCATTCTATAAACTACACTGCCACTTACGTCAGTTCCGTCGAAAATCTTTATACCGTGGCCCCAATGATCCTGATCAGACCAACTGAACACGTTACCATACATATCCGCCACGTATATTCTTTCTACGTTACCTGCGCTCATGGTGGAGCTAAACCCTGTAACAGGAGCACAAACTGGCCCCAGTTCGCCTTCTATTTCAAGTTTTTTTATAACCTCGCCCGTTCCTATATCCATCAGGTAAACGGCTCCTTCTGTCAAGACATCGGAGAGATCCCCTGGGTGCCCATTTCCCATAATGGCAACCCACCTACCCTCCCAACCTGTGTCATCCTTGTAAACTAGAGAATCTGCATATCCCAGCAGAGGCGTACTCAAAGTCCTGTAAAGGTCTTTGTAATCCCATTGGCTACTATCCTCTATCTCTTCATGGGAGTAAAATTGGTAATCTACCTTTGACCCAGAAGGACCCCTTCTCCAATAATGGATTTTTCTGGACTCCGCAGGAAGCAAGGTTTTTCCGCCTGGGGCAACTATGTTGTTTTCGACAGCCCATAGGAATTTGGGCTCTTCGGGAAGGGTTACATCAAGAACGTAGAGGCCATTTCCTCCATAACCCAAACATCCCACGAGCACTGTCCGCCAACCTTCACCATCTGAGAGGAGAACATCCTCCGCAACTAGAGGTCCATCTAAAAGGTACCTGGGCACTGATATGGCATCGTCTATGAGCTTTATGTTATCACCGCTATAGTAAGCCTTAAGGCCTAAAAGACGACCTCTTGCAAGAACGTTGGGAGGAATGAAGGCCCATTTTTCCTCACCGTTTGTTGGGTCAAGAGCATGTAAAACTCCAGCATTGCTCTGGGCATATAACGTTTTGGTCCTGTTTTTATACTCCTGGGCAAACCTATAATAGCTAGATGAAGGATAGTTTGCTGCCGGCTTTCCAACTTCCGTAACTCCTCCGTGATAGATATCCCCGAAAGCGTACCTTGCCTTGTTAGAACCCGTCTTCTCTCCCCATTCATCATAGCCTGTCACCCAACCAAGCAATTTTGACAGAAAGGCACTAGGCAGAACCACACCCTCTGGAGAAATTTCATCGCTAAGCGCGGCAGCATCAGAAGAGGAAAATCTCACCAGGTTCGTTTCCACTCCCAAAGCATTCGGTCTTGGGGGGCTCGTCCCTGCCCAATCTACAGTACATACCACCCTTTCGTCACTGTTTATCTTTTCCTCCAATTTTTCTCCTGCATCCCACTCAGGATAATCTCCTATATCACCAGAAACCAAACTATATTGATACAGATGTCCCTTCCACTGGGAATATTCCTGGGGCAAGAAAGAAGCCACATATACTGCGCCGCCCCCAACATCCGTCCGAGAAGGGCTTACCATTGGAGCTCCCCCTGTTATTTGGTCTGACTGGATTATTTTGAATATCTCCCTAAAGGCAGCCATCAGTTGATCTATGTCCTTTGCGAAGTATGCTCCTGGATCTCCATCCGGTAGCGGATCGTCAGAAGGATCCTCATTGCCAAATTTTCCATCCCATCCAACATCGGCCATTTCGTTCAGTTCTTCAGCTAGGCCGGGCATACTATCCGGATCGATAAGGCCTATGACCAACGTCTTAACCGGTTGAGCCTTTTTGCCAAAAAACCTAGGCCAATCATTGGCTTTTGCTTCTTCATACAGTTTTTTAACAGCCTCTACAGGGTCACCCACCTCTGTGTCAGCCCCATCGGTTAGCACTATTAGGTAGTTTTTCTGACACCATCCTTGTATAGCACCCTCAGCCTTGAAGAACTTCACTGCAGAATCAACGGAAGGATTCCATTTGCGCCCATCATGGCCGTATATGGAGGCGGCCAATGGAGTAGCTCCCTGTGCTCGCAGCTCTGGGTTACCTGCTTCCTCTTTTCCATCAAACCACCTTATCAGGGATGCCAAATGGGCGGGATCGTCTACTGAACCAAAGTTCTCCCTGAGTAGAGCCCTGGCTCCCCCAGTTCTATAATGTAGGTATTGATCTTCGTAATAATAACTACCGTAATAGCGTCGCGGGAATTTATACCAATCTGATACAGTCCCTCCAGATGAATATATCTGATCATAAGTAGCAAGGCCTACTCTAAGCCCCGAGATTAGCTGTTCATCAGAGAAAAGACTTTCCAACACCACTTTCATCTGGTACATACGGCTATCGTTAGGATAAAGGTAGTTGGAATACCCAGCCGGAGGCGATTCCCCTGTATTATTGTAGCCTAAAGCATTAAGCGCACCCTCTCCCTGCTCTTGCTTTATCAACTCGACTTCAGACTCTGGAACATACTTGAGATTGGGATGATAGTTACTACCTACGCCTGGATCATTGTTATCCGGGGAAAGGTCAACGCCGTAATAGAACTGAGTTTCCCCAAACCCGTATTTCACTGGTTTGGAACCATCGCCATAGGTGGTTTCGTCATCTTTCATGTTGAAAGTCATGGATCCGCTGGTGTCCAAAAGAAGGAGCACATTGGGTTGAAGATTCGTATCGTACAGCGATGGTATGGGCTTCAAATAGGGATTGAAGACTTCTCCACCACTCCAAGGCTCTTCTTTTACATATATAGCGGCAGAAGCACTTGTTTCATAAGTACCTTTTTTGATAAGTACCCTATTGACAATCTCCTTCCCAACTAGATCTGTTTTCACCTTTGCCTTTATTTCTATTTCATAGCGACCTCCTAATTTGTGTTTTTCTCTCCATCGATCTAGCTCGCCAAGAGTCAAGCTTCCACTTGATGGCCAGCTTTTCCAAGAGGTATAGTCATACGGCGAATAAACATATACCCTTTTCCAGTCTTGCCACGACCAACTCCAGAAACCTACGCGATACCTATATTGGACGTCTTCAAACATACCCATGTCGTCGACAAGCACCGTACCTTCAGACTCTACCTTGTTTTCTCGGTTTTCAACTATTATAGAAAAAACCACCCAGTCCCCTGCTTTTGGTGTCGGGTTATCTACTGATTTGTAGAGCCACAAATTAGTAGCTTGTGCAGCTTTGCTTACCCCAGCAACAGTGAATATCACAAGCAACACGATCCATAAAACTTTTCGCCTGGCCAATCGACTCACCTACCCATAGAACTTTACCCATTGTCCATTGAAACTAGTTCAGTTTTACAACGATTCCCTCCGCTATCACCTTTTTGCGACTCTGGTAAGAGGCTTTGCTAACTACTAGGTACGCACCGTACTTTCCTTCCTCAAAACTGGAACCCAATGTGCCTTCTCCCCTATTGGACGCAGCATATGACGAATCCAGTTTTCTGGAACCTATGTACTTTAAGATGTCCTCGTCGATTTTCGGTGGGAAAGGACCACTGGCAAAAAGCTGATTTGGGTTCACTGAGCCCTGTTCGTACATGAGATCATAGACCGTTACCTCCAGGCTTACACCACCATTTTCAGATGCTGGCACCTCTATCCTGTGAACTACTAACTTCTCCAGCTCTCCGGGAACATCTATCCTATCTCCAACTTCCTCTCCATGCCTTGGCATGGGAGGAGCTTGGTCCATTTGTTTGGCGAGCCACACTTTCCCCATCTCCACTCCGCTCTCTGCGGCCTTTATCAAAATTGTGTCATCTATAACGCCCTTGGCTGAATAGAAGAGATTCTTCACAACGTACAAGGTTACTCCCGAAAAGGCTACTCCAAACATCAGCACTACCAGTGCAAGAGCTAAAACTGCTCCCTTTCTTCTCTTTATGAAGCTCATAGATTCCTCACTCTCCACGAAACAGCAAGCCATTCATTCTCCTCTTCCTGACCCTCGACACCGTACCCCTCCACCTCTACCAACAAAATCTTCATGTCATAAAAATACGTGGCCTGGAAGGTTCTTATTCCTTCAACGATGAAACTTTCACCTGTGCGTGGATCCACAGCATGAAAACCCTTCTCGTCCACATATGCCTCCATAAACTTAACAAGGTAAACCTGGTCGAACAACGCAATATCTTCAATATCCCTTTTACCTCTCAAGGTTATCTCTTTTGAATATTCATCCACGCCTATGACTTTGTAAGGGACCTCCCCCGTAGGGAACACTATCCAATCCGACCCAGCGGAAAGAACGATATCTCCGTCCACTTTGATCTTGCTGGAATCCACGTCTTTTTCAATGATGGAAAGGCCTGTAGGTTTGCCGTATACCAAGTAAAGCTTTCCGTTATCGTCAGTGATGTTTATGGGAGAGGGAAAGTTATCTTCGGTTATGATATGGTCATATATCTCTTCAAAACTCTCCTTGAACTTCTCTGGAGCTATCTGCATTCCAAGACCTGCATGTAGGACCGGGCCCTCTAAGATGGAAATAACCATCTCCGCCCGCTGTCTTGCCGTTGCTCCAGAAGATGAAACTTCAAAATGGGAAAAGAACACCGACAAGAATCCTAAAACTGCCCCCATTATTATCCCCAGAACTAATATCGTAATTAAAAGCTCTGTAAGGGATACTCCCTTCCGCCTTTTTATGCTCAACAAGCAAAACACCTCTACACCCAGTTATTTTTTGTTTTGCCCTGGAGGTCCAGTATGATCATGCAATGTATCCCCATACCCATATCCAGGACGTCCTTCCTTCAACTCCTGCCCCAGACGATCTCCCCTGGTATAGCCAAAATTACCACTAAAAACATTTCTAAAAGAAAAGCTTTTTTCTCCCAGGGGGCCGCTCCATGCAACGTTAAACTCCAACGTCTTACCAAACACCTTACTCCCAACAACATCCTCGCTCTCAACTGTCCATGAGACCTCGTAGCTTTTACCTTCTATAGAAGGTAAATCAGAGCTAGCGGAGAGGTCCTCTAAGTCTTGAAGAGCCCTTAATTCCTGAAGCACCATAAGAGAAGCCAGCTGGGCGTTTTCCCTATCTTTCAGCGAAAGCTGCAAAACCAAAACACCCGCGAACATTTCGGCAATCGCAAAAATAGCTATTGCCAAAATGAGCATAGAGATGAGAACCTCAACAAGGGTGAACCCACTACTTCTAGCAGGTTTTCCGACTAAAGAGCGAAAATACATTCTCGCCTTCACTTTCTCAACTCCTAAACAACAAAATTATTAAACCTTGTGAATTTATGCGAATAATCAAAATATGGTATTGTAATAATACACTATAGAATAAAAATAGCAAGAGTATCCGTTAAAACTTACTACAAAATGTGGTAT
>Ga0182240_100463_pt1 | contig 13115 bp, 13 predicted proteins | sample hydfrates4_PW_90_FD_145594 | JGI IMG/M metagenome (GOLD analysis project Ga0182240, IMG submission 145594) | Subsurface microbial communities from deep shales in Texas, USA - hydraulic fracturing test 4_PW_90 | ecosystem: Environmental > Aquatic > Deep subsurface > Shale gas/oil reservoir >...
TATACACTAAAATCATCTCCTGTTATAGTATAGGTAAAGTATACCATAATTGGATATGAAAATGAATTAATTCAGCTATATTAAATAAAAGAACAATAAAAACCCACACTAAATAGCGAAGAGGCATATTAACTTTACGCTGAGAGACTTTATATTCTTCTTTTAAATCACTGGCATCCTCGATATTTAAATTATCTAGCTGCACTTTATAACTATTAATCTGCTGCTCAGCATCTTTTATTTGATTTAACAGATCTTTCCTAAATTCTTCTATTTCATTAATCTGATTTTCTTTTTTGAAATTATTTATCTCTAGGCGCATTTTTTCAATTAAAGATTTTAAATGAATCTTTAAATCATTATTCGCAGGATCAATCTCTAATTCTTCAAGATATGTATAACATTTTTGCTGTGATTTTAAATTATCTTTAAGTTCCTGTATTTTCTTCTTTTTCTTTCTCAGATCTGAAACTAAATCCTGCTCAAGATTCTCTATTTTCTGTTCCAGATTGGACAGCAACTCGTTTTTTTGGGATGATAAATCCTGGAGATCACCTTTTAATCTATTTCTTTCTTCCCGATAATCGCTAATAACTCCTGCATCCTGAGCATCAATTCTTTGTGTGAGCTGACTAATTAATTGGTCTACATTTATCTCAGATTGACACACCGGACAATTATCAGGCCTATTATCTTCTATAAATTCCTGGGCAGTACTAAGTAACTTCTGCTTAATTCGCTGAGTTTCATTTATTTTTGTCTCAATATCTTCAATTTTAGTTCTTAGCTTTTTTAATTTCTTAGTGATACAACTAAATTCACTAAAGTCTTTTTTAAACTTTTCCGCAACCTCAGTATATTCCTTAATTAATAAGTCAACTTTATTTATCAATTCCAAATTATTTTGGTTAATTAAATCAATAATCTCCTGACTTTTTTTATTTTCTACTTTTAAATCATTAATTGTTTCTTCAGTCTTTTCTAAATTTATATCGGGATTGTACTTTTCTAATAAATACTCACTTTTTTCTATTTTAGAATTATATCTATCAATCAGTTTCAGATCAGACTTTTGGGATTTTAATTTTTTCAGTAGTTCGCTATTCTTCTTAAATTCAGATTTTTTCTGTTGTAACCCCTGAATTTTCTTGAATCGATCTTTTTGTTGATTAAGTTTCTTCTCAAGTGAATTTTTCTCCTTAACTAAGGTCTTTTTATCTTTCTTTTCCTCTAGTTCTTCCAAGGATTTAGGTAATAAATTTGATAATGGTTTATTCTGATCGCCTTCTTCAATTAGCAATTTAACTTCCATTAGCAACTTAGAATATCGCTTACTTAATTCTTCTTCGCCCAATTTAGTTTTTTTGACTGATTCCTCTAATTTTATTTTTTCTTTTTCCAGTTCTTCTTTTTTCTTATCAAGTTTATTTATATTTTCATCACAAATTTTCTTTAGCAATTTGAAATTTTCAGAATACTGTTCATATCCCTGGATGCCAACCAAATTACTTAAAACTGAATAACGATCTGTAGCTTTATAATTTCTGATAAAATCAGAAATTAGCTCCTGACTTAAAAAATGTGAGAAATTAAATGAATTAACAAAATTAATATTACTTTTATTTTTCTTAACTAAAGTATCAGCAACCTTAAGACCTGGCTCATCATTAACAATTAGATTACCTTGATTAAAATCATTACCACGATATGACTTAGTTGTCCTGTCAATAATCACTTCTTTATCTGTCATACTATCTTCTAAAATAATGTTAACATTTCCCTGACCTTTAGCATATTTATTACTCAAAAAATACTCGCTCTGTTTTTCTTTACTACTCGGCTGATATCGTTTTAATGATCCAGTGAATCCCCATTCGATTGCATCAAAGAAAGAAGTTTTACCCATCCCGTTATTACCTACAAGCAAAACAATATCATAATTTGAAAAATTAATCTTTTCTTGCCGAAAAGCTCGAAAATCACTAATATTAATTTCTTTTAACTTATACATCATTATCCACCTCTGTTAGCCAATCTGATACAGCCTCTCTCATTTCTTTCTCTTCTAGATCAATAAATCCGGGATTTGATATTAATTCTTCTATCTTTTCATTATTCAAATTTTTAGTCAGATTGATCTTGAAATTATCTTCATTAATGCTGGAGTCCACATCACCAGTTGCAAAAAAGTTCTGAAATAAACTTAACTCTGCAAGATGTTCTGTATAATTTAGTTCTGATTTATAATCCAATATTATTTTTTTGCAGAAAAAACGGTCACTTTCTATTTCCATCTTCAATTTATTAGCAATTTCAAAATCTACTAAAATTACAATATAAATATCCCAGATAATATCCTGATTAGAAAAGGTTTCAGCTATAAACACCTCATCATTTTGCAAATAAGCATTTACAAAAGACTCAAGTTCCTGCCATTCTTTTTTTAATTCTTCTTCATTCTCCATTAAACGAATAATAAATATACCACTTTCTTTATTATATAAAATCTTATCATAGAGATAAGATAAATCCTCAGCAAAAGTATGCTCAAGTTCAATTAAATCAGCTAGCTTCAAGCTCATCTTGGTTGATCACCTCCAAAATTTCACCGGCTTTCTTATATTCATAAATAATGGCCAAACATTTACCACAAGTAATATTATGTTTTTTCTTAAGACCATTAAAAAAGTCAGGGTGTCTTTCTTCATAAACCTCAACATCTGTAAAATCACTGATAATTCTATTATATAAACCTTCACTACTCTTACACTGTTCCTGACAATTCACCCGAGTATTACAGATTAATATCCTCTCACCAAATTGAGGTCTATAATCTAGTTGTAGAAGATGTTTTATAATAGCAGAACCAACTAACTCTAAAGGTTTTTCACTTTCCTCACTCAGATCATACAACATGAATTTATTGTTTTTTACTTCACTAGATAATTTAATTTTATACATATTATCTTCCTGAGAAACTTTGAAAGAACCCTGCCAATAATAAATCAATAGTAAAAATACTATTAAAGTATTTAGGGGGCCTTTGATATATGAATCATTCTTTAAACCCTTCATTTGTTTAGCCACTTCTTTAAGTTTGTTTAATTCTGTTTCCTCTTTGATATCTTGACGTATCATGTTTATTACTTCTGAAAATGAAACTCTTTCTTTAGCTGTCATCTCATGAGATGACTCAATTATTTCTTCTAAATCTGCTAAAATGTGATTCAACTTAGTTTTAAAAGTTTCAGAATGAAAGTTAATTTCTTGAGTAATTTCACTTACTTTATTATTAAATCCACTAACATTAATTAAGTTTTCATATTCCAGCGTCATTCACTATCATCTCTTCCCTTTATTGACTGATTTATATCGCTTACATCATTATTTCTACCACTTACTTTTATATTATTACTATTATCCTGTTTATTATTACCACTTCTTATCTTTACATAAGTATATCCAGCAATAAAGACAATAAATGCTGTCAGTGCATAGGGGTTGGTAATATACTTTATAGCCACTAAAGCAGCTTTTTCCATGCTATTATACCTCCATATCAGATCTTTTTTTATAATTTTATCTTTTTGTAACGTTAAAAAATATAATACCGTTTATTATATTAACCTGACTATAGATTATAATTCTTTGTCAGTATAATTTTTCCTGCTTATTAGTGATAATTTTATTTTGATTATTTATATTTGTTGTAGACTAAAATTCCTGGGAATTGCAAAGTAGTATTCCCGAAAGTTGCAAACTAAAATTCCCTGTTATTGCAACGAAACATGTAAGATTTTATTTAACACCAACAGCAGCCTCTGCTGCTGGCATTTTAAAACTCCGGCTATTAAAAACTTCCCCCATAAACTTATGAAATCACTCCCCTCACACAACAAAAAAACTCCCACCGAAATCTCGCAATTTCAGCAGGAGCAGTAATCCAGGTACATATTCAATTCTTCCAAAAGCCTGATATTATAACAATCATGCAGACTTCTCTTCCTTTTCAACAACTTCTATCCCGTTTTCTTCCTTGATCTCCTTAAATGTAGACTCAAGCTTTTGCATTTCTTTTTCTCTAAAATAATTAAGTAAGCTCTGCTTAAATTTATTTTCAAAAAAAGTATAAGCTGCTAAAATTCCTGGTATTGCAGAATAGAATTTCGCCAGAAAATCTTTTTCATAAGTAAAATAAAATGAAATAACACTGCTGAGAGATAAAATTATAAATACAGCCCATTTAATATTTCTAGTCTTCTTTCTCGCGTTTTGAGCTGCCTTCGTAGTCAATTTCTTATTTATCTTATCAACTTTTTCATTTAATCTTTCATTTTCAGCCTTTATTTTCTCCTTTTCCCTGGCTTCAGCTTCAATTTCAACTTCCTTATCCTTATATTTTTGCCTGGAATCCTCGATGATCTTTATTATCTGATCTTCTTTAATCTCCTTCTGATTATCATTTAAATCTGCCAGAGTATTTTCGAGGCTTGTATTATAGGCAAGATAAGATATATCTTCTTCGTCAATAATCTCCTACTCTTTCATCTGCTCCAATTTATTATAAAAATCATTCCAAAATTCATTATCTAAAAATAAAGAATTAGCATGAATACTAATCGCACTATTTAAGGGAAGATCATTATTAACCCCCGGGTCTTTAAACCAGAGAATATTACTTAAAGTAAAGGTAGAAATAACTTCATTTAGAGTTCCATCATCTCTATGGCCACCCGCACAAAAATTATATTTTACTAAATTTAAATCACAGGTTAAAAATAATGCTTTTGCTTTTTCTAATTTAGTTACTCTTTTATTCCTCAGTTCTTTTATATATTCAATTGCCCATAGATCATGATTATAGGCTGCTATATCATTATCTTTATAACGACCAATAATGGAATAATCAAGTTCTTTATCTTCTTTTATTAATTCTTTTTCTGTGGGATAAATATTAATATCTTTATCTAATAACAAACTCTCTAATTTACCCACTATTTCTCTAATATCAAAAGGAGTTAAGCCCTCACTTTTCAATTTATTATAAAGAGTGTTATCTCTAAAATCACTCAGTGTTCTGCTATAAAAATGCTGATAATTATTCAGCACACTTCTTATCTCCTGCAGAGTGAAATCAAATATGTAAAACTCAAAATTATGTTTTCTCAAAATCTCCATTAATTCTCTACAGGGGCGGGCCAATTCATCTGCATGGTAGCTCAAAGTATTTAAGAATATATTTGGCTTCTTTTTCTTTAATTCCTGTCTTATTAGTATCCGGAAATTCTCCTAAATAAGTTGTCAGGGTATTGAGATTATTATTTACCACCTGATTTAATTTGTCTGCTGTTTTTGAAAAACTGAGCTCAATATTATTTTCTTCTAGATACTCCTTTAATCCCAGAATGAATTCATTATTTTCTCGGTCTATTTCCCTTTCAGTTTCAATTGTTTTTAAAACTGAATCAGCTTCTTCAGCTAAATATACTTTCTTTGATTTCTGTTTTAAATAATTGCTGCGCTTAGCTCTGGTGATAATTGATTTTAAAACATAAAGTGGAATTTTAAGATTATAATTTTCCCTTCAATAAAGTGAAAGTTTTCTCAAATTTATTTATAATTAATCCAGTGGTACAGATTTCAATTAGCAGCTGGTACATTTTTTGTTTAGCAGAAAATTATTTTATCTTAGGAAATCGTTTTTTTGCTGGAGTCTTTCATAGTTTAAGCTATTGAGTTATTGAATGACCTTCTTACAAATAAAAAACTCCCACCAAAAACTTTTCTGGTGAGAGTAGTATATTTAATAAGAATGTGGTAAAACAAATCCTTCCGGTATATCTCTATATTCTCTTCTTTTATCATAAATTTCTTTATATAATTCCTGGTTATGTATTTTTCTACCTATATAAAATTCTGCTCTATTATCAGGAGCAAATCCTTTTTTGAAATTAAATAAGCCATCATTATCTTTTAAGCCGCCACCAAGGTGAAAGTATTTAAATCCTTTTTGAGAAAATCGTCTGGCTGTTTTATATAATAGAAAGTTATTAACCCTTAAATCTAATGCTTTTCTTTTTGCCCCACTTAAATGATAATGAACATAGTTATTATAAAACATAAAAATACTTGCTGAAACTAATTCATCCTTATGATAAACAAATGCTAACTCTGCATTATCTTCTAAATAATTAAAAGTATCAATAAAAAAGTCTAAATTAAAAATATAATAATCTGCTGCATTAACAGCCTCCATATTATGCTTATATATCTGATAAAATTCTTTTATTTGTTCCAGGTCGGGATTCTTTATATATTCGATATTTAAATCATTTTTTAATGATTGTCTAACCTGGTTTCTGGTACTAACTGACATATTATCTAGTATTTCATCTTCGGCATCTATTTTCATATAAATTGTCGACTTATCTCTCATTAATTCTAATAAATCATTATTTTGAAATAGCTCATAATTTTTTATCAAAGAATGAAATCTTGTTAATTCAGTTATCACATTCTTTTCTTTAAATAATTCTTCTAATTCTACTCTAAATAACTGAATGATTTTATCTTCATCTTTTTCTGCAACATCTTCTAAAATTGGTCCACCATAACCATAATTACTTATAGCTTCATAGACATCATTATATTCTTCACTACCCTTAAAAACTGAACAGGGTCTCAGCATAAATGGATAGTATACTTTACCTAAGTCTTCATCTTCAAATATTACTATTTTTGAAATTCCATCATCAGTATTCTTTTCCCATATTTTATGATAACCAGCAGAAAAATATATATCAGGAATCTCAACTACCGGACTGTCAACATTATAATCTAATAACTTAATCATTAAATCACTCCAAAATTATTTATAAAATTTATTTAATACTTTAATAATTCTTCTCATATCTTTAATTTCATATCTATGATCACAGGGAATAGTTAAAATATTATTTGAAACTTCATGAGATAATTTAAATTCTTCAACTAATATTTCATTAGGTAAATTCCAATGAATTGGTGGATATATATCATTATTGATTAGATACTTTCTTAAATCATCTCTTCTATTACAAATTATTGGTAACCCTAAGGGGGTTTCACTTTTATCAAGTTTTTGGGTTAAAGGATTAATATGTTTTTTAAAATCATTTTTAATTATTGAATATAAAAAATCATAATTATTTGTTCTTCGATTTCTTAATAACTCAAAATCATATTTATTTAATATCTCTCTAGAAATATTTGTTATACTTGCTGGAGTTATCTTTTTATTATCATAAAATTTGCTAGCTTCTTCATAAACTTTCAAATAATAGTCTTTCTTATTAAATTGATCGTCTAAATAACTTTTCTTTAGTATTGAAGCCAATAAATTTTTGAAAGTGAATTCATTATAAGGGTTTTTATCTAACTTAATATCTAATTTATTATTAGTTTGTATTAGTCCGCCATCAGGTATAGAAAACCATTTTCTTAGGCTGGCAAATTGATAGTCAGCTGAATTATCTTTTATATTTTTGTTAAAAAAAGTATGAGTAATATCTTCTAAAATCATTACTTTATCATTAGTTAAGTCCTTCAATTTTTTTAAATTATGCTGCTTTCCAAAATAATTAACTACTAAAATATGAGTAGTATTTTCTGTTATTTTATTTCTTAAATCCTCAAAATTAATGGATAAATCTTTATTAACAGTATAAAATTGAAATTCAATGTTCAATTCTTTTACTGGTTTTAAAACTGATTTACAAAGATAAGCAGGTAATAAAATTTCATCTGAAATATTAATATCTAATTTTAATATATATTTTAGAGCTTCACGTCCCGAAGATAAAAATAACATATTTTTTTTGCTATTTTCTTTATTTAAAAAATTATTATTTGAATTATTAAGTATTTTAAGATCCAATTCAAAATCACTACCAATTTCTCTATAATTCATAAATAACTCCTTGCAAGTTTATTTTTTACGCAAATCATCAAGATTACCACTATCCGCTTTATCCCTAACATTTACTCCACTTCTTGAAAAAACAATGATCAATGTTTTAAAAAATATTTTCAAATCTAATCTAAAACTAATATTCTCCACATATTCTAAATCATATTTGAATTTTTCTTCCCAACTCAGATTATTCCTACCATTAATCTGAGCTAAACCAGAAATACCCGGTAAAATATTGTGCCTTTTAAATTCTTCTTCAGTGAAATAATCGTAATATTGTACAGGTAAAGGTCGAGGTCCAATAAAACTCATTTCGCCCTTTATAATATTTAATAATTGCGGAAGTTCATCTAAACTTGTTTTTCTTAAAAATAAGCCAAATGGAAAAAGTCTTTCTTTATCAGATAATTTATTTCCGTCTTCATAAAGTCTGGTAATCATTGTTCTAAACTTCATAACAGAAAATATTTCACCTTGTTTTCCTATTCTTTTAGCTTTATATAACATTGGACCTTTATTAATAAACTTATAATAAAAAAATACAGCTATAAAAACTGGTGATGAGATAACTAAAAGAATTATTGCACCCAAAAAATCCATAATTCTTTTAAATTTGATATACTTTTTATTCATATTTTTTACTATTACTCCATTCCTCTTTTAACAATCCATATAGATATGCATTTATATATTCGCCTTGTCTATATTGATAATTTCGAATCTCCCCCTCTTTAGTAAATTCTAATTTTTCATATAGTGATATACTTGATTTATTAAAAGTTAAAATTATAGCTGTGATCTTTTTTAAATTCATTTCATTAAAAGCAAATTCAAATACTTTTCTATGTACTTTTGTTCCAATACCTTGATTTATCTTGTCCCTAGAAATTGCAATCCCAATCTCTGCATTACCAATCCTATAATTTATATCATACAATCCTACTTGTCCAATACACTCATCATTATTATCTGCGATACACCATATAATATCTTTTTCTCTATTTCTAACAGAATTAATCCATTCTAAAATATCATTTTTACTATAACCAATAGAAAATCCTCCTAAAAATTTAGTTGTTTTAGGATCATTTTTAAGATTATAAATATTATCTACATCTTTATCTTCAAATTTTCTCAAAAAAATATTATTATTAACAAAAATATTCGGCATAATTTAACTCCTTTATTTTTTATATCTCTGACCTTTTTAAACTATAAATAGATATAATTACAAACACAAATTTATTATATCCCACCAAATCCATCATTTCAATAGAATCGACAAAATTAGCGAATTAAGATGCTCATTATTATAGAAATCTCAAAAATCATTCAACAGTGAATCAAAACCAAAATCTTAATTCAAATAATTATCAAAGTTATTCTAATTGAAATGGCCATAAACAACTCTTAACTGCTCCTTAACCCAGTTAGAATAATGTCTGGGGTTTAATTCTAATTCTTTAACAATATCAAAATACTCTGCTGCCTTTTCTTCCTCTCCCTGGCTGAGGTAATAATAAGACATTCTAATATAATGCATATCAAAATAAGGAATAATTTCTATTTCAGAAAATAACTGATCAAGATTTTCAAGATGAGATAAGATTACTTCTTTCAATTTTGACTCATCACCATAATTTTTATTCATTAAACCCAGGGCTTCATCAACTAAATTAAGTTCATTTTCAATTTGTTTTTCAGTTAAACCATTAAACTTACAGATATCTATCAAATCCACAAAAAGCTTATGAACCCGATCAAAATTATAAGGTTCGTTATTTTTGATGACTCTTATTTTATGCTGCAAAAAATCCAATCGCTGATGAACCTGGTAGTCTTCTAATGAATCTAAATATTTTTCTATATCAGCTGCAGCCTCTTTTTGCATATAAGTCTCTACTTTTTCTTTCATTTTAATAGCATTTTCCAATTTGATTTTAGCTTGTCTAGGCCATTTTCTTCTACCATGAAATTTTTTTAAGTTATTCTTATTTCTCATAAAAATCTCAATTTCATGCAGCAGCAAAAACTTATCCGGCATAGAAAGCTTAAAATAATCATCAATATTTTTTGCAATTTGATCTGCAACTACCTGAGCATTCATCCCCGAATTATACATTAATCTTAATGTAGTAGCATTAAAAACCAGCAGCTTTTCTTTGTCTAATCCCTGTCTGTTGCGAAAATAACTATCAATAAGGAACGACTTATAATCAGATGAATTTAAATTATCTCTAGCTATCGCCAGCTGCAGATTCATTTTCTCTTCTCTGCTAAACAGACTATCCTCTAACAGGCGTAAATATTCGTCTTTGGTCTTTTCTAATAAATCATATTCTCCTTGAGTACTATAAATCGTGATTAAATTATCGAAAATTACAGCAATTAATGAAGCTTTATTGCTTTTGACAGCATATTTTTTCGCTTTTTTATAATAGCTTCTGGCATCAGTAAGATTATTTTGTAGTCTTCTGATTCTCCCGAAATTATTGTATAATTGTGCTTTCAACGTAGGCTCGTTATCTAAATCTGAGATATAATCTTTGGCTTTTTGCAGTAGACTTAGCGTTTTAGTAAGATCCAGCTCTTTCTTTTCCACAATAAAAGCTTTCAGATTATAGTAATAACCAAGTCTTTTTGGCTCTAATTGATTAAGATTCTTATTTACTTCATCCAAAATTAGATCCATCTTATTATAAGCTCCAAATTTAAAAAGCAGTAGAGCTCTATTTATTTTGACTTGAGCAGCTTCTTGATTAGATAATTTTAATTTTTTAGTTTGCAAATAACTTTTATATGCTTTTAGCTCTTCTCTCCGCTGTGCATGATAATTAGCTTTTAAATTGAGATATTCCAGTTTTTCTTTGGCATCTATTAAATACCAGGGGCGGTTATTGAATAAATCTGGATTATCCAGGGCTTTACCCTGGTTGATAATTTCTTCTAGCTGATTTAATTTGTATTTGCTGGAAAATAATGTATTATCAATTGATTTATAAGCTGTAATAGCAAAGATTAGTAAGAGCACAAAATAAATAACTGCAGTTGTTAGGGTGAAAAAACGAAAATATTTCAAAAAATAAAAATCAATATAGAAAGAACAGCAAATCTAATTCTGCCTCTTGGATGCTTAAATTTAGTAAATACTGCCTTTAAAAGTTTAAATAATAAATCCATCAATTCACCTGCCTGGTAAAAAATTATAAATCAAAAAGTTCTTCCATAATAGCATGTCCTATCTTATTCCATAAATTGTTGAATAATTGCAATTAATGAATGAGCTGCTATTATAACATAGTTCTTTGCCAGTATAATTTTTCCTGCTTATATAAATGTTCAATCCTCTCTAACAAAAAAATCCCACCAGAATTTAAATTCTGAGTAGGAGCAGCAATTAAATATTAATTTTTAACTATCCTTTTTTTCCTAATCAAAAAAGTGATTTATATTCATTGGGCCTTTTAAATAGCTCCACCCTGTATTTTAATTCCAGCTTCACGCAAATTTTTTATTAAATCTTCTTTAGAAACATTATCAAAATATGCATCAATTTCCTCTTCTAGATTATTTGAATTAATAGCAAGGTTTTCATTTTGCTTTAATTCTTTTAAACTATCCATCATCAACCCTCCCTTTTCTTACTTCGTCTATAGATTCTTTATCGAGATAATTATTATCAGCTATTGAAATTATTGTACAGTTTGGAATTCTTGGTTTAACCAGCGCTTTTCTTTAGCAGATTATATATCAAATCAAATAACATTTCAATATCTATTTCAAAAAATTTCCATATGAAGACATTTTTAATATTATTATAATTACTCTTCTATCATTCAAAAATATTCTTAAAGCATTTTAAAGCTTTTCTAATCCCCGTTTTATAAACTATAGGTATTATTTAGAAAAAACTACAAAGCCCCCTTAAATTTTTTTCCAGAAGATGCTATAATATCTAATATAAATTTTATTAAGGCCCAGGTACCACTGTCAAATCAGAGGAAAGGAGTAAAACTAAATTTTTTTAATCTAAATTGTGAAAATATTCTTAAATAAAGAAAGGATGATAAAATGACTTATCAAAAAGTACAGGCTAATTTCTGGATCGATAACAAAGTAAGAAGCTGGGATTTTAAAACAAGGATGATCGCTCTCTATCTGCTTACAAATCAGCATCGGATTTCCGAAGGACTTTACCGCCTACCTTTAAGCTACATAGCTGAAGATCTGCAGTTAAAAGAAAAAGAAATTAAAAAGGCAATTGAGATCTTAAGCAGAGATCAATTTATCAAATATGACAGAGATAATTCTATGATTTTGATCATCAATGCTTTAAAGTATCAACCATTACAGAATATCAATCACATTAAGGCAGCAGTAAACAAACTGGCAGCTTTACCGGTCTCTCCTCTGGTGGGAGAATTAATCAGGCTGGCAGAGCACTATAATCCCAAGTTCTATGATTTTCTCAAAAAAGAAAGTAAGGAAAAGAGCTTTCTTAAAAAGCCTTTCAGTCAGATAAATGAAAAAGCTGCCGAGAAAAATAAGGGGCTCCAAACAACTGGTAATAAGCACCTTAAAACAGATTGTTTAGATTCTCAAGCTCTAGCTCAGGCTCCTACTCTAGCTCCTGCTCAAACTCAGGCTCAAGTAGAAACAGATGCTGACGATGATGCAGAAATAATTTTTCTGAACAAAAGATTCGACAACGATAATTTAAATAATGCAGCAGAACTAACAGGCTACTTAATCGAGCTAATCTTAAAGAATAATTCGAGGGCCTCTGTCCCAAAAAAAGATCCGACAGATTCTCGTTTCCGAAGGTGGGTTAAAGAAATTGATAAACTTCACCGGCTAGGTCCAGTAGGAGCTAAAAAAAGTGAAAATAAAGGCTACAGCTTTGCAGAGATAAAAGCAATTATTGATTTTTCCCAGCAGGATCAGTTCTGGAAGAGCAATATTTTAAGTGCTAAAAAGCTGAGAAAACAGATAATTAAGCTGGAAAACAAACTAAAAAGTTCTAAATCTAATACCGCCTGCTTTTGTCAAGCGAAAAATGTACCACCCTACCAATCGAATTGTGTACCACCTAGTTTAAAAAAGAGAAGGAGAAGAAAATACTCCTTCTGTAGTTAAAATTACTGGGCTTTCTTTGTTTTCTTTT
>Ga0182240_100464_pt1 | contig 13111 bp, 14 predicted proteins | sample hydfrates4_PW_90_FD_145594 | JGI IMG/M metagenome (GOLD analysis project Ga0182240, IMG submission 145594) | Subsurface microbial communities from deep shales in Texas, USA - hydraulic fracturing test 4_PW_90 | ecosystem: Environmental > Aquatic > Deep subsurface > Shale gas/oil reservoir >...
TGCCTACACATGATGGAGCAGATGAAATTTTAAAAGGTAAGACAGCTGATTTTCTTGATGATTTGTCAGCTGAATGGCATGAAATTTCTAAAGATATTAATGAAGAAAGGATGAATAAATAACAAATTGGATTAAGGATTTTAAAATAATTATTTTTTAAAATGAATAGATAAACTAGTATTAAATATATTGGTTAATGTTTTATTGGGGATTAAACTAAAAAATTATGTCTTCCATAAAACTATAATAAACCATAAGATATAAGTTTTGGGTTTAAAAAATTCCCCCTGGTATACCAGGGGGAATTTTAGTCATTAACTAAAGTATGGTGCCGAAGGTGGGATTCGTTTAGCCAATTTATTAGCTTATGTCCTTAAATATTAAAATGTGTTAAAACCTTATGGAATGTATGGTATCCCGTACATTCTTTTTTTATTTTATTGTAATTAATATTTAATAGTTATATATTTTATGGCTACATCTCGGCGGCAAGGACGGCGAGAATATGTTCAAGTAGTTCTTAACCTAAAATTATTTTTTTGTGATTATATCCCACTTAAGATTAACTTTTTAAATCTTCCTGTATATATTATTATAGATGATTATTGAAGCTGCTGCAAGATAAATCAAAAAATAAATTAATTCCAGATATTGAGATTGTAATAAAAAGGATTTAGAAGGTATTTCAAGAATTATATTATTACATGGATTTTAGTTATATTTGCTTCAAAGCTATGTTTTATGAAGTTTTAAAGAATAAAAAATAATTTATGGAGGTTTAAAAATGGTAAAATATTTATTTGATTCTAACGGAGAATGGATTGCATTTAAAAAAGGAAAATATGTTTTTGATACTGATGGAGAATGGATTGGTTGGTTAGCTTGGGGAGATAATGATGTAGCTGATGTAAAGGGAGAATATTTGGGTACTATTGTAGATGATGATAGGCTTTATAAATTTACAAATAAAGCATATAAAGGTTATCCGGGTTACCCTGGCTATCCAGGCTATCCAGGTTACCCGGGGTATGCTGGTTACAAAACTTCACCTCCAGGTGCTAAAGATATTAATATGGATAAAGTAGAAAGACATTAAAGAATTATTTTATTATATGGTGGGTAATCTTCGGAAAAGTACCGATAAACAAATATAAATTCTATGATCACCTACTTAGATTTAGAATCTGAAAGAATATCGGAGCATTCTAGAGTTAAAAAACTAAAATATCATCTAATTTTTTATAATTTAAAGAAACAGAAAGACAATTAATTTTTTAAGAGGGGTATTTTTTAATGGATTTTGTTTACATTAATATAGTTAAATTTTCAACCTCAGGTGAGCGCCTGGGGATTTTTTTAATAAAAAAGTGTTTACAAAAATCTAATTTTATATGTAAGTGTTGACATTATTTATATTGTATAGTATAATTGTTTACAAATAAAATGTAAACAGGAGTGGTGCATTTGAACATTAAATCTGCAAAGGAATTATTAATAACTGATTTCTCTAATGGTGAAAAAAGAACAATTGCAAATTCAGTTACAAAAGGTTATTCATATGCTAAAAATTTATTTGAGAATAATGATATTTTTAGTTGTCCATCTTCAGAAAACATATTGCCTCATCTTATAAATCTAGGTGTTGAATTTGAAATTTTTAGAAATATAAAGATCGGAAATTTAAATTTTGATTATAGATTTGTTTATAATTCGGCAAAAAATCATCAGCATTTAGAAATTAAGACTGGCAATTCTATAGCAACAATTAGCCAGGTGAACGATCGAAACGAGCTACCAAGAAAAGCAAAATTCAGAAATAATCATAGATTAAATAACCGTCTTTCTCTATTTGATCCAAAAGTTATTAAACTAAACAATGATAATGATCAATTTTATTCATTAATAACACATGGTAGGAATAATTTTCATCCACTTTTTATTAATTTAGGAGTACCTTCTCCATATAAAGGGTGGATATTCAAAGAAAATTTATTTATATACACTAGTTCTGAAAATGAAACTGAAGAAGAAAGTGAAGAGTTACTGGTTTCATTTAAGGAACATATTAAGGAAGTGAAAAAAGGTGAAGCAAAGTAAAGTTTCTAATAACTTTGTCCCTGAACGTTTAAGAGAAGCCAGAATGGCAAGAGGTCTTACAATAACAGAATTAGCTAAAAAAATAGGTGTTACTCGTCAAGCAGTCTCTCAATATGAATTAGGTCATAGAACTCCTAATGGAGAGATTATAAGGAAAATTTATGACATTTTAGAGTTTCCATATGCTTTTTATACTAATCCTGTTAAAACCGATATTAATAATAATGTTTTATATAGAAGTTTAGTTAATACCAAAAGACAAATAAGAGATATGATGGATATAAGGTTTAAATGGTTAAAAAAGATATATTTATATCTTGAAAATTATATTGAATTTCCTGAGGTTAATTTGCCTAATATCGACCAGGAGGATAATTATTCTGAGCAAAAAATTGAAAATTTAGCAAAAGAATTACGTGATTTTTGGGGAATAGGATTGGGACCCATTAAAAATCTTACTCGACTTTTAGAAAAAAACGGATTTATAATTTCTAGATCTGCGATTAATAAAGATATTGGTATTGATGCTTGTTCGGAATGGCATTTAAAGAGACCATTTGTTTATTTATTATCTAATAAAGATTCAGCTGTTAGATCTCGTTTTGATTTAGCTCATGAACTAGGTCATATAATTCTTCATACAGAAACAGATATTCAAAGTTTAAATAAGTCAGAATTGAAAAAAGTTGAAAAAGAAGCTTATCGTTTTGCTTCGGCATTTTTGTTGCCTGAAGACTCATTTCCTAATGAAGTTTTAACTACTTCATTAGAACATTTAATTTCTTTAAAAGAAAGATGGCTTGTCTCAATAGCAGCAATAGTTTATAGATGTGATGAACTAAAGATTTTTTCTAAAGATCAAACTTTATATATAAGAAAAAAGTTATCTAGAAAAAGAATGAGAAAATCTGAGCCACTCGATGATATTATAAAATCCGAAAATCCAGTACTATTAAAACAAGCGATTGAAATGTTAATTGATAATAATATCATAAAAAAATATAATTTTATTGATTATTTCAATTATCCTATTAGAGAACTAGAGAATATTTCAGGTTTATCCAAGGGTTATTTAAATATGAATAAAAATGTTATAAATTTTGAATTAAAGAAAAAAGCAATTAAGGATAAATAGAATTTATTTAGAGGTGATTTATGGAACTTTCAGAATTAGCTATTAATATTTTCATACTTTTTATTCCTGGGATTATTACATTTTTGATAATTGATAAACTTACTGTTCATAAAGAGTATTCTTTTCATAATGTTATAATTTATTCATTGATATTTGGATTTTTTTCTTATATTGCCTATGATTTGATTGTTATTCCTTTGGTGAGAAGATGTTTTGATGTTAAAATATCATTATCTTTTTTTAAAGTATTAAATAATAAAAATGCGGCTTTAAATTTTAACGAAATATTTTATGTTTCTTTAGTTTCTATTCCAATAGGATTTATTAGTTCTGCATTTATCAACTACAAGCTTTTACATAAAATTGGTCTTTTATTAAATGTGACAAAAAAGTTTGGTGATATTGATGTTTGGAGCTATATTATGAATTCCTCAGATTCTACTGAATGGGTATTTATAAGAGATAAAGAAAATGATTTACTCTACGAAGGTTGGATTGAAGGTTTTTCTGATATTGGACAAAACGAAATATTTTTAAGAGATGTAATTGTTTATAGGAATTCAGATACAGAAAAATTATATGAAATGCCAGGGATTTATATCTCAAAAGATAGAAAAGATTTAATGATAGAATTTCCTAATTTAGAATATACTGATTTTATTAAAAAAAGGGAGGGAACCGAGAATGAATAAGGATAAAAAACAAAAGATTAATGAAGGTTCTATTAAAAAGGGGGGATTAAATCCAGAACCAACATCTGAAAGACCAACAATGAAACCTCCAGCTCAACCTTCAAAAGATACATCTGAAAATAACTAACCAGTCATAGAGCTGGTTTTTCTTTTTATATATATAACTAATATATGGTAAAATATTAACAATAATACAAAAAAAGGAGGCAATTATTAATGAAATCAACAAGTATTGTTCGCAAAATTGATGATCTAGGACGTTTAGTCATTCCAAATGAACTGCGCAAAACTATGCATCTTAATAAGAAGGATCCAATGGAGATTTTTGTTGATGGAGATAAGATTATTTTAAGCAAGTATGAGCCTACCTGTATTTTTTGTGGTAGCATGGATGATAATATTGAGTTTGAGGGTAGAAATGTTTGTCAGGAATGTATTGAGAAGATGGGTAAGGAAAGAAATTAAATGAATGATTTTATTTTAAGAATTATAGAGATGTTTATTGCTTTTTTTCTTGCTAATATTGCAGCTAGGCGTGTGAATAATTATTATGATAATAGAGAAAAAAATAAATTAATGAAAAATCGCCATGATAAACAAATGGCTTATAAAATTATTGACTTAATAGATAGAAAAACTATTAAACATATATTAAATAGAATTGGAAGCGGAGATCTTTATGATGAAGATATAAAAAAATTAGATGGTGTATATTTTTTAGGAAATAACGATGAATTTTATGATGATAAAGTTCAAGTTAAGTTTAAAACTTTCAAAAATAATGTGGGTAAACTAAATGATTTTACAGCACGAGAGTTTTCTTCGAGTGAAGAAAAAGGTCACTATAAAATTCATAAATATAGGAAAGTTACTAAAGGGCATGAAATGTACCAAAAAAATTTAAAAGAATTACAGTCAATATTAGATGATGTTGAAGAATCATTTTATGATTTAAATGATATAATTAGAGATAAATATCCAAGCATATTTTTAGAAGAACAAAATTAAATAACTATTTTGTAGCCATTCTTTACGAAAAAATATAAAAAGTAATAAATGGCAATAAATATAATATCTCAAAAGCCTTGGTAAACCAGTGTTAATAAAGTTATATAAATAGAAGTAAAGCAACGTGAAAGGGATTCCTAATCTCTGGATCGTTGTTTCAAATCAGACTAACCCCACCATTTACAATACTTGATATAATTAGACCAACCATTAATCTGGCTGGTCTTTCTTATTTAATATAAAACTATCAAAACAATAAATCCTGCCCCCCGATATTTAACATAATGGTTTTCAAAAAAACTCCATAATGGCCTTTATATCAAAGAATAGTTAATAAACATATTTTGTACTCGTATCAAAGAGGAGTATTGAAGTTGCTGCAAGGTAAATTTAAATAAATTAATTCTAGATATTGAGATTGTAATAAAAAGGATTTAGAAGCTATTTCAAGAATTATATTATTAATGGATAATTAAATAAAATTTGAATTGCAAAGGTGGAGTTATTTATGGGTTTGAATTATATGGTTGGTAATTTTTATACTGCTAAAACATATAAAGAATCTGGATTCAATTTTCCAAATGGAGAATATAAGTTAAAGATTATCAGAGAAGGATTTCCTAAAGAGCCTGTTAATGATAAAGAGGAGCTGGCTATTGCTGAAGAACAGTGGCTGGAAGGATTAGAGGGTAGTGATCAGTATAAGATAGACTTAGATGGAAACTGGTACTATTTTGATTTTCCAATTAATGATGAGGGAATTAAATTTATGTGGGTGCCTGAGTCAGTAGTGATAGAGGTTTTTGAGTGATTTAAAAATATCTTTAAAATTTTCAATTCAAAAATGGAGTTGATTATATATAGGTTTTAATCCAGATCTGTCTTGATGATGGGCTTTGTCAAAAATGTCTGGAAGAAGGAGTTAGTGAGAAGGAAGCAAAAGTAAGCTGGTCAGATTATGAAGCTGATCACGTTCTCCCACACTCAAAAGGGGGAAAAACTGAAGTATTTAATGGTCAAGTGCTTTGCAAACATCATAACAGGAAAAAAAGTAATAATTTTAGGGAGGAATAGAGTTGAATATTGGAAACGGTAAATTTGTAATTGATAATTCTATTGATAATATGTTGTTAAATAGATTTAATGTTAATGCTTCAGGTAATAAATTTAATGAGTTTTTAAAAGTCTTAAAAGACAATATAACTGTCATTAATTCAGGGGCTGAAATATTTAAAGATAATAATGTTTATAAAATGAGAATTTCTCCTGAAATTATGGAAGGAATCAAAAATGGGGAGTTTGTTGAATTTCGAGATAGCAATAAGAAATTTTTAGGTGATTTTATTGATAAAAAAACTGGAAATGTTGTGGGAAAAGCTCGTTGGGAGAAGGAAGATTTTAATCAAATATTAAACTTTGCTCAAATGGCTCAAACAATGGCTGTTCAAGCTAAATTAAATGATATTTTTGATTATATGGAAATTATTGATGACAAATTAGATAGTGTAATTAGAGGCCAACATACGGACAGAATTGCTTACGTTAAAACTGGAATAGAATTATTTGAAGATGCTTTTAAAGGGAATACTAAAGCAAGAAATTTTCAAGATGCAAAACAATCATTAATCACAGGGAAAAATCAATTATTAGGTTTTTTGCATGATCAATCTCAGATTATGGTCAAAAAGCTAAAAATTAATGGTCTAATGGATAAAACAAAATCTTTTTTTGCTAACACAGAAGATAAATGGGTTGACAAAATTAATGAAAGGTTTCCAAGAATTCAAGAAGCAATTGAATATTCTATTATAGCCACAAAATATATTTCATATATTAATTTAGAATTAGGAATTGACACATATAATATTGAAAAAGATTTAATATCTTTTCAAAATGAAATAGAGAAATTTGCAAATAAAATGAAACCAATCGTAGGATATATAGAGTATAATCCAGAAAAGCCACCAGAATTTTTTGTCAATAATTTATCCGAGTTTAGTCAATTAGAAATTTCTTTGAATAAATATGAAGCAATTGATTTTGAATTTAAATGGGAGGTTCTTTTAAATGGCTAAAAATAAATGCAAAAAATGTGGACGGCCAATAGTAGAGAGCAGGAAGTATTGTGATTTTTGTAAGGTAGAAAGATCAAAAAAGAAGAAAAAAGCCGGTAAAGGTGCTTTAGGTGTAATGGCTGCTTATGCCGGAAAAAAATTGTATGATAATAAAGATAAAATTATAAAAAATAAAGATAAAATTATTAATTTAGCGAAAGATTATTTTAAAAGTTAATATTATTAATTTATTTATAGTAGCTAGTAAATTTTATTATTGTAAAATATAGTGTATCTAAATATTATATATATTGGGAGGGAAAGCAGTGAGTAATGACAACTTATATTCATCGGATTTTAATAATGATCAAGATTTAAGTGAGGCGGATACTAGAGCTAAATTCATTGATCCAATGTTAAAAGAAGCAGGCTGGAAAGAAAATCAAATAAAAAGAGAATATCAAGTTTCCAAGGGTAAAATAATCAAAAAAAATGGTAAAGAAAAACGAAAAAAAGCTCAATATGCAGATTATTTGTTAGTATATAATGATTACCCTGTTGCAGTTATAGAAGCCAAAAAGGCAAAAAAGAGTAAAGATGCTGGATTAGATCAAGGGAAAAGCTATGCTGAAAAACTTGGGATTCAAGTAGTTTATTCATCCAATGGATATGGAGTTGTTGAATATGATTTTTTTACTCATAAGCAAAAATTTTTAAACGGATTTCCTTCTCCAGAAGAGCTGTGGAAAAGAATAGATTTGAATGATAATATAAAAGAAAAGGAAAGTCCCTTATTAGTTCCATATCATAAAGATCCAATCAAGAAGATGACCCCACGATATTATCAAGAAATAGCAATCAATAAAACAATAGAAAATATTTTAAACGGTGAAAAATATATTTTACTTACTATGGCTACTGGTACTGGAAAAACTTATACCGCTTTTCAAATTGTTTGGAAGCTAGTTCAATCAAAGTATTGTGATAAAGTATTATTTTTAGCAGATCGAAATGTCTTAAGAAATCAGGCATATAATTCATTTGATGCTTTTGATGAGGGAGCTAGATGTGTAATTAAAAATGGGAAGTCACCAAAAGCAGGAAAAGTCTTTTTTTCTACATATCAAGCACTTTATAGTGGTGAAAAAAATAAATTATATCAAGAATACGATGAAGATTTTTTTGATTTAATAATTATTGATGAGTGCCATAGATCTGGTTTTGGAACCTGGAATGAAATATTACAGCACTTTGATTCCGCAATTCAACTAGGCTTAACTGCAACACCTAAAAGAAGTGATAATATTGATACATATCAGTACTTTGGTAATCCTATTTATACTTATAGTATGAAACAGGGAATTGAAGATGGATATTTAGCTACATATAGTATTTTTAATATAAAGACCAATCTTGATGCAGAAGGTTTAGATTTAGATGACTTAGGAATTGAAGCTCCTGAAATAAGTAGACATTATTTAACAACTAAAGATTATGAAAGAATTGTAACCATTCCCCAAAGAACTGATGCAATGATTGACGATTTTTTAAACCGAGTAAAAAGTTTAGATAAATTCAATGTAATGGATAAAACTGTTATCTATTGTGTAAATATTGATCATGCTAGAGAGGTTACACAATTAATAAATAATAAAATGGCACATTTAGGAATTGATAATTATGCTGTTCCAATAGTGTCTGAAGAGAATCGGGCCGAAGAACATTTAGAAGAGTTTCAAGATAAGAAATCTAAAACTCCAGTAATGGCAGTGAGTGTAGATATGCTCACAACTGGTTTTGATGCTCCTACTTTAAAAAATATTGTATATTTCAAACCAATTGGTTCAGAAGTAGTTTATAAGCAAATTAAAGGAAGAGGGAGTAGATTAGCTGAAAGTCAGAACAAATTATCTTTTAATATTTTTGATTATGTCGATTGTACAGATGTTTTTGAAGATCCTGATTTTGATGGTACCCCGGAAGAAATAGAAGAGGATGTAGAGGGAGAACTTGAAAACCAACAAAATAAAGTTTGGAGTTACACTATTAAAAAATCAGGATTAGATTTTGAAGATTTGCCACAAAAAATCAAAGAAGATAGCCAACTACAAGGGGCAATTACCACTTATCAAGATGAAGCCTTACCTAATTTAGAACAGAAGATGAGTGGTGAAGAAATTAAGCAGGTTAAAGATAATTTAAAATATTTATTAAATACTAATGAAGATGATTTAGATAAGTTGATATCTGATTTTAATACTCAGAGTAAAAAAGATGATTCAATTATAAAAAGAGCATATACTTCATTAAAAGCTAATCATAAACCTGGCAGTAGTAATAAAAAGGGTGGCAACAGAAAAGTTGAGAAATTGGAAATTAATAATGTAACAGTCTATATTAAAGAGAAAAAGTATTTAGAAATAGATGAAAATGGAAGACAGGTTACTTTTGAAGAATATATTGATGAAGTTAGAGAAAATGTAAGAAAACTAATACCAAATAAGGAAAGTCTATATGAAATGTATTCTGATCCAGAGCGTCGAGAAGAACTATTAAGTAAATTAAAAAATTACTTTGTTGAGGAAGATAGATTAGAGATTGCTTTAGATAGATTTGATGCAGAATTTGTAGATATGATTAATCATGTTGCATTTAATGGAACATTAGTTTCTAGAGAAGAAAGAATAAATGCTTTTAAAAATAAACACCAAGATTTTTTAGAGCAATTTGATGATTTACAACAGAGAATAATATTTGATTTGTTAGACAAATTTAAAATAGGTGGAGTAGAACAAATTGATGATCCACAAATTTTAACAGCACCACCATTTAACGAATATACAAATGTAAGTAAAGTTGTAAAAGAATTTGGAGGTATTGATGAATTAAGATCTATATTATATGAATTAGAAGAAAAGCTTATTACAGTAGCTTAAAAATCTATGATTAATTAAAATGAGATAATTATTGCAGGAGGAATGGTAATGAATAGATCAGATTTAAAGAATAAAATTAATAATGCATGTGATATTATGCGTCAAGACGGTTTAGGTATTATGGATTATATGGAGCAGTTATCCTGGTTGTTTTTCTTAAAGGCAGTAAGTGAACAAGAAGAAGAATATAAGACTTTAGCCCAACTAAAAGGGAAGGAATACGAAAGGATATTACCAGAAAAATATATTTGGGATCAATGGGCTGAAGATGATAATTTAACAGGAGATGAACTAATTGATTTTGCAAATAATATGTTTCAAGAACTATCAATATTAGCTGGTACTGAAATGCAGGATATGATAGGAGTTATTTTCACTAATCTTCGTAATCATATGCGAAATGGATATTCTTTAAGAGAAGTAATTAATAAAGTTGATGAGGTTAAATTTGCTACTGATACAGATGTTATAGTACTCTCAGAAATTTATGAAAGTTTATTGCAGGATTTAAATGAGGCAGGAGCAGGTGGGGAGTATTATACTCCTAGACATATTATACAAATGATGATTAAAATAGTAGAACCAGAAATTGGTGAAAAAATATATGATCCTGCAGCGGGAACCTGTGGTTTTTTAACAGAAGCATTTACTTATTTTAAAGAACAGTCAGATAAAATAGATGCAGAAAAATGGGAACAACTGCGTGAAAAAACTTTTTTTGCTCGAGAAAAAAGTCCTCGTACTTATATTTTTGGTATTATGAATATGATTATTCACGGAATAGATCATCCTCATGTTTCAAGGTCTAATACACTCTCTGATAATATAAGGAATGTATCAGAAACAGAAAAATATGATGTAATTATGACAAATCCTCCTTATGGTGGTAAAGAAGGAGAAATGATTCTACAAAACTTTCCTATTAAAATTAAAAAGACAGAAGCACTATTCTTGCAGCATATTATGAGTTATTTAAAGCAAAATGGTAAAGCAGCTGTTATTATACCTGAAGGAGTATTATTTAGAGGTGGAAAAGAAGAAAGAATTAGGAAGAAAATTTTAGAAGAGTTTAATCTACATACTGTGGTTAGTTTACCAGCAGGTGTATTTTTACCTTATACAGCAGTAAAAACTAATATTTTATTTTTTGATAATACTCATCCAACTAAAGATGTATGGTTTTATGAATTACATCATGATGGATATGAATTAAAACCAACAAGACAAGCAGATCCTGAAAATAATGACATTCCAGATCTTTTAGAAAAGATTAAAAATAGAGAAGAAAGTGAACAATCCTGGTTAGTGGAAGTAGATGAAATTGCAGAAAATAACTATAATTTAACTGCTTCAAGATATAATCCTAATCCTGGAGATGGTGAAGAATTAGCTGATCCGGAAGAGTTATTAACTGAACTATTATCTAAAGAGCAGATGATTACTGATGAGTTAAATAATATCCTTGAGCAGTTAGAGAGTGGTGTTAATGATGAGTGATGAATTAAGGGAACTACCAGTAGGCTGGAAATGGAAAAAAATTAAAGATGTATGTAGTAAAATAATAACTGGAGGTACTCCTAAAAGAAGCATAGATGATTATTTTGGAGGAGATATAGTATGGTTAAGATTAGCAGATGTTCATGATAAAAAATATGTATATCAAAGTGAAGAATATATAACTGAGAAAGGTTTAAATAAAAGTTCAGCTAAGATAATCCCCGAAAACAGTGTTATATTGTCAACTAGAGCAACTATAGGAGAGGTAGTTATAGCAGGAAAAAAAGTTACTACAAATCAAGGGTTTAAATCATTTGTATGTGGAGAAGAATTACTTCCTGAATATTTATATTACTATTTTCTTGGGAATACCAATGAAATAAAGCAATTAGGATCGAGAACTACATATCCAGAAGTAAGTAAAACTTCTATTTCTAATCTTCAAATTCCAGTACCTTCATTAGAAGAACAGAAAAAAATAGTATCTAAATTGAATGAATTATTTTCAAACCTAGAAGTAGTTAATAAACTGCAGAAAGAGGCAGACAAGATTGGCAAAGATGTTATGAGTGCTGCTATTTCAAGTGTTTTAAAACTAGGAAATGATAATATTCAGTTGCCAATTGATTGGGAATTAAAAACTTTAGGCGATGTAACTAATGAGTCAAGATATGGCTATACTGCAAAAGCTAAAAAAAATATTGAGGGAGTTCCATATTTGAGAATTACAGATATTAATGATGACGGGAGTTTGGAAGAAAATGGATTCAAATATGTAAATATTGAAGATAAAAACTTTAAAAAATATAGACTAAAGAATGGAGACATTGTTATAGCAAGATCTGGTGCTACTGTAGGTAAAAATTATTTATATGAGTCTAAAGATCTAAAAATGGTATTTGCATCTTATTTAATTAGATTTAGATTGAATAGAAATATAGTTTTACCTAAATACATTTATTATTATCTTAATTCACATAAATATTGGTATTTTATAAACCGCAAAAAAAGAGGAGGGGCTCAACCTAATATAAATGCTAAAGAATTAAAAAAATTAGAAATACCTATTCCTCCGCTAAGAGAACAAAAAAAAATGATTGATAAATTAGATGAATTAAAAACATCAATTGACATGATAGAAAATGAAATAAAAAGCAGAGATAATTTATTAGAAAAATTGCCTCAGTCAATTCTGAAGAAAGCTTTTGCTGGTGAATTATAATTTCTAATGAGCAGTGTCCTATAGAAATTTTTTTCTATAGGGCTTTTAAAATTATAGGTATTAATAATTTTCTTAACTAAATTTTTTTTGGACAATGAAAGAGGTGAATAATGCAAAGGATAAAATTTTATTCCACTAATGATATGACTCTTGGTTATAATCTGGAAAATATTGAAAAAATTCTTAAAAAGTTTAGTAATAGAAGAGAAGATCTGAATATAAATGATATGATCGAGCTATATAATACTAAAAAATATTTTAATAAAAGGATTTATTTAAAAAAATGGTCGGCTGAAGATATTGATGAGTATGAAAGAGCTATAGATAGTTACTTTGGTATTACTATAATGTTTCTAAGCCCGTCAAAGAGATTTCCAAAAGTTTTTTGTAGTAATTTGAATTATGCTCATTAATTTGACACAGTCGTTTTCTTCCTTCAAAATAATAACTGGAAAGGGAGATAATTATGA
>Ga0182240_100465_pt1 | contig 13098 bp, 11 predicted proteins | sample hydfrates4_PW_90_FD_145594 | JGI IMG/M metagenome (GOLD analysis project Ga0182240, IMG submission 145594) | Subsurface microbial communities from deep shales in Texas, USA - hydraulic fracturing test 4_PW_90 | ecosystem: Environmental > Aquatic > Deep subsurface > Shale gas/oil reservoir >...
CAAGGGGAGGGAATCCTTCTTTTTACTCAAAACTTTTAGTTTCAATGGTTTAAGGATATTAAGTATATGATACTTAGTATCATATCTGACACTACTATATGAGGGGAGGGGAGGTGAAATCATGAATAAAAAATTAATTTATCTAACAATTGTTTTATTAATCATTATAGCAGTAGGGGTGTTAACATTTGATAATACAAAAATTGAATACTCTATCGAAAATAATGATGAATCTGTTATAAAAAATACCCTTAATTCAATTAATAAAATAATCGCATATGGACATGTTGAACCAGGAAATAGAGACTTTTTATTGAGCTTTTTAAACCCACATGACACAAAAAAAATAGTAGAGATAAATTTAGGTAATTTATTTACTCGAAATATTTTTTATGATAACAATCAATCAAAAATATGGGTGCCAGCAGAATATGAAAGTAATTTAAAATTAATAAGTAATAAAATTAAAATTATTGATATAAACACTCAAAAAGTTGAAGAGGAATTAGAAGTGGGTCTTAGTCCAGTGGACATCAAGTTCATTAATAATATTGCAATTGTGACTTGTTTGGAAAAAGGTATACGCGATGTTAGTGTCTATTTAATAGACACTAATAAATATAAAATAATGGATAAAATCTTAATTGGTGGAGATACTTTTGAATTTTCTGAGGTTAATCATGTAAATGATCAAGTATATATAATTACTGAAGATGTTGACAATCGAATCAGTTTAATATCTGTGATTGATGTTAAATCTTCTTCACTTAAAAAGCAATACAAATATCCTGATATTCCTCTACATGGAATTCAATTAGTTAATAATGATTTATGGGTGGCAGGTGGAAATCAGATTCTTATAATTAATTCTGAAACAGGTGAACTAAAAAGAAAAGTTCAGACTGACATGATTGCATATCAACTAGAGTCTAATGAAAGTACTGTAATGTTGAGCCATTATTATCCAGATATACAACAAGAAAAAGGATTATCTCTTATTGATCCAGATACTTTAAATATAGAGAAATTTTCTTTAATGAAAACATTACCTTCGAGCATAAGCCTTAACAATAAAAAAATTTATGTGGTAGATGAAATGGCTGGGGTTTTGCAAATATTTGATCTGGAAACAAAAAAATCAATTGATTCTATTAGTTTGGGTAATTTTCCAACTAATGTATTAATATTAAATTTAAATAAATGATAAAGAATAAACTATGGGATGCAAATGTCAATAAAATTTTTTACCTGAATAGAATTGCCTTTTTGGGTTCCCGGTAGAGTGCAAAAAAAGATATAAAGAAGATGAAGAGAAGTATACCATTATATTTAAGAGGAAATTATGCACAATGTTGCTTACTTTATTCTGGTTAACTTTGGGTGCAATTGGTGAGTCTGACTAAGATAAGCTTTGTTGAGTAATCAGTGCAGTATTTATGTTCTGATTACCTCTTAAAGATGCTGAAATATGTAGTAGAAAAAGAAAATCTTAAGTGGTACGAGTTTTTCCGCCTGTTGATAGAGAAGAGGCTTATATATCAGGACAAGTATAACAGTGAAAGTGGCGCGTCACATTCTCTTTCCTATCCCATTGTATTTTATCTGTATAATAGCTATCTATATATTACGAAAAACCAAATGGAGTATAGTAGGAGACTTTAAACACTCGCGGTAATGTAAAATCTCTATGAAAAACCAAGAAATTAATTTTGACGAAAGTGCTTTTAAGATACTTGCTAGCAAAAAAGACGCCATCGCCCTTGACAAACACAGGCAAAATGGTCTGTGTTTGTCACCGAGGGCGACGGAGGCGGAAATAAAGGCAGCAGAAATAGCCCTCGGAACTTTAGTGTACCATTTTGCCTAACGATGTTTGTCAAGGGTACGCTACGCCGCTGGCTACTTGAGGAGATCTAACCTAGAACCTCGGGCTCAGAAAACAGAAATAAAGGGTTTAGGCCGATAGCTGTTGGAGATAATCCTGAGATAGCTCAATAAGTTTACACCAGCGTGCTGGCATATGAGGTAGATGAGTTAGTTCAGGTACTACTACAGGAACCCTTTTTTCCAAGGCAGAATGAGGTCTCAAGAAATTAAAATAAGCAGTAAATAAGGCAACAAAAGCAACAGAACCATCATCAGACTGGAATCCGTGGGTAGAGCGATAATTGCCTTTAAAAGTACGATTCAAGCGCTCAATAATCTGCTTTAGAGGTCTCAATTCTTTGGAAACAGGATCCTCGTTAGTAAGACCGATAACCTGATTAATATCAAAATTAATACCATGCTGAGCGAAATAATGCTGTGCAAGAATGTAAATGGGATTACCATCAACAACGAAGGATAGGTCATCTGGTATTTTAGGAAGCTTAGAAAGCACATCATCTAAGGCTTTAATGGCAGAAATAGTATCTCGATTAGGAGACACCCTAGAAGCCACAATAATCTTCTTAATAGCATCAAAGAAAAAGAAAATATAATGCCACTTACCGTTGACCCGTATGTAAGTCTCATCACCACAGAAAGAATTAGAGAGATCATACTGATAATTATCAGTAAAAGGTTTAACAAAAGAAGCAACAGCATCAGCATAATTAAGTACAGTCTGATGAGAAATATTGACATCAAAGACATCCCGCATAAGGCAAGCAGTCTTGCGGGCAGAGATCCCATAATTGACATAAAAGGTAAGGATCAAGCCCAGGGTATGAGGGGACGAATAAATCTTAGCAAGATCAACCTTAGGCAAAACAGGACTCTTTTTACTAAGGGGTTTAAAATCAAAATTAAACTCCCTGTAAATATAGCGAACTTTAAACTCATGAGGGTTTTCTTTAAATTTCTTCTTATCTTCTTTAGACATAGAAGAGAGATTACCTTGGTAAAAGGAACACGCATCATTCTTGCATTTGTAGATAAAGAAATCCTTACGTTCCTTGATTTTTTCAAGTACCTTAAGACAATGAGGACATCTTAAAATAGCAGATTTAGAAAAATGGTTCTTAAGGTTAAACACAGCCGAACAGACCTTGCATTTGTACTGACCTCTACCGCCAGTATTATCGTAAAGATAATTATGCGGGGCACCACAAGAAGGACAGTTGACAGTATTAGGGACACGATTTTTAGACCCTTTACGAGGTTTGACAGGCTTTAAATCTTTACCATACTTCAAGGAATAATCCAGTAAAAGCTTTTTGTAATCCAGTTTTTCAATACGCTCTATGATAGGCATTTGATCTATCTGTAGCTTTCGATAAGGCTTATTAACAGGTTCATCATTAATATTACGCGCCAGATGCTTACCAAGTAAAGAGCCCAATAAATAAACAATGATATGATGTTGAATTTGGATATATAAGAGTAGAGTAAAAATTATTTGGTTCAAAACCTTCACCGCCTTTTCCAACATTTTCTTGGTTGGTTTGACAACTTAATAATACCTCGAAAATTAGGGGGGTGGTGAGGTTTTGATATAAAAAAGTAGAAAAAACAAAGGGTGTAGTCAAAAAGTATATATAAACTTTTGACAATACCCGCTAGTGTATTGAGGTGAATAAATGAAAAATACAAAAAATATCTATATTCTTATCACTATATCTATAATAACCATGTTTTTGCTAAGTGGATGTTTAACATCAACAGAAGAAAATATAATTGCAGGAAAATTATCACCATTACCACTTACCCAAAATGAAGAAAATTTAATGAAAGTCGCTGAAATAGAACATTATTATAAATTTAAAATTAATTTATTAAAAGAAATAAGTTCTATTAATGTTTGGATTGATGAATACAATGAAGGAACATATATAAGAAAAGTTTTTAGAAAAGAAATTACGATTCAGAAATTTAATCAATCTACAACTGGTCAAATTTCTATAACAGCACTTAAAAGGAAATGGGAAAATAATACACAAGCATGGAAATTATCTTTTTTAGGTCTAAGAAAAAATGATGTATCATTTGTAAGTGTACTTCCTGCATTTAAATCATTTGGAGTTGCTTGGGCTGGTGAACAAAAAATAACTAAGGAGAACCCAGGTGTTATTGCTATATTAGCTGTCGGAGGAAAAGTTTTTTTTCCACAAAATGACAATGAATTTAATGAATTACTTAAGGATAATGAATTAGTATATGTATTCAGATATAAGGTGAAGTAGGTATTAATTTGCTACTAAATATGTTTAGATTTGTTTCGTCATGTTATTTTTACACATTCTCTCGATTATGTGATGAAAGAAATATAAAAATAGTTGTTTTGTTATAATTATTATACGTAATTTATATGTAAACAAAGAGCATACCTTGTTCGGATAAACTATTCGTATAATATGCATTATACGAATAGATGTAATATAATTTGGTATAAATAAGCTGTAAGAACTATAATTTATAGCAAAAAAACTGTTCGTATAATTATTTTGAGGTGGTTTTATGAGCGTTTCTATGTACAAAATTTGGCTTGAAGAAACTTCTTTGAGTAGAAATACAATTAATGCTTATTTAAATGATTTGAAACATTTTGAAAAATGGTTTAAGGAAACAAATGGAGAGGAACTTGCGCCTGAAAAGGTAACCAGGTTGGATACTCAGGACTATTTTAGTTATCTAAATAGAAAATATCAGCCCAGGACAGTAAACAGACGTATGGCTGCAGTAAGGCATTACTTGAAAAAGGCAATTGAAAATAACTATATTGACTCTATGCCAAGTTTTTCTGGCCCTGTACGTTTTCAAAGATATGCGCCAAAACATATGGATCGGCTACAGCAAAAAGCTTTAGAAAGAATTGTGAGAGCATCTGGCAATAAAAGAGACATAGCAATTATTGTTTTTGTTTTAGAGACAGGTCTGCGGGTAAGCGAAGTAGTAAATATCAAATACGAGGATTTAGTCTTAAGGGAGCGTTCAGGAGAAGTAAAAGTATACGGCAAAGGGGCTAAAGATAGAATAGTTCCGCTAAGTGCAGAAGCCAGAAAGGTACTACGTGCATATTTTGAAAAACATCCGCCGCTTAAGGGAGAATATATTTTTAGAGGGCAGAGGGGGCCGCTGGGAAGTAGAGCTTTAGAAAAAATTATTCAAAAATATCTATATCAGGCTAAACTTACTGAAGAAGGATTTAGTTTTCACAGTCTAAGACATACCTTTGCAAAGAGGCTTGTTGATCGGGGAGAAAGCCTTGAAAAAATAGCTGCACTTCTTGGTCACGAAAATCTTAACTATGTTATGGTTTATACTTACCCTACTCTGGAAGATTTAAGAAAAGTTGTTGAGAAGTAAAAATATTAGCTTCTTCTCTTAATATGTTGATAGAGGAAACTGTATTTTTATAAAGTAGCATATCAAAATATTTATTATTTGTCTTCTGCTATAAAATTGCACGATTCAAAAAAATGGTATATATTATCCACTTTGGATCATCTTATGCCATAATAACAGAAAAAATAAACAATATTTTGTCAAGAACTTTTATTGCTCGTGGTTTACCTTTTATTCGCATGATATAGCCTTTTCTTTCAAGATACTTTAAATGCGAATGAACGGTAGAACTGGAATTTAATCCTACGGCTTTGCAGATTTCTCTAACTGTAGGGGGAAAACCTGTTGATTTCTGCATATTAATAATATACTTTAAGATTTGCTCTTGTTTACTTGATAAATCAGGATAAACCACACTTATCACTCCCTTCATAATTATATATAACACATTTCCTCATAAAATCAAACACATGTTCTTAGGATTTTATTTTTCATTATTTTATAAACCGACAATTATAGACTGTATTCGATATTTTTTTACAAGGAAATAGTCTTTTTTTAGCAGAATAGTAACAAATAAATTTGCGGCAGAGAAGTAAGTGAACAATAAAAGAGGTCTTAAGGAAATGAAAAAGGTGGAATCATTATTGAAATAGCTTTAGAAGTAAGGTTATTAAATCTAGCTTATTTACGTTGGAAACACAAACCTTATATCAAAATCTTAATATACATTTTATAGAAAGGAAGATTAAATTGCCTAATGGTTAATACCTTTTAAAGGTTATAATTATTCAGGTGAATATAATCAAAATTTTTTATGGAAAAAAGGAACTTTATATATAATGGATAATCACCGAGCAGCAATGTGGTGTTGGTTTCAGCATATAAGTACAGATAGGAAATATAATTTGTTTCATATTGATAAACATACTGATACTTTAAATAGCAATATAGAAATATGGAAAAAGCATTTACCAGATATGACTAATATAAGAGCCTGTTCGATAAGCACCTAAATTGGGTCACGAAATGAACTAAGGTCGTTAAAATTGAGTGTTATTTTTAGAAAAAATATCGTCTGTAAGCTTAAATTTTCCTCCTGGCAAATTATGGTGCTAATTTTGGAGACACTACCCCCTTTGGGCTAAATTCATTCAAATTTGCTTTCAAAAGTTATGATAATTATGCTACCCAGCGCTATGTTAGTTGTTGCCGGTAAGCTTCTTTCAGCAGTTTATCTCGTAGCTTCGGGATTTGGGTTTGCCTGATATGCTCCAGCATTTCTTTGATTAGCCGAAACATATCAGCCATTACAGCAAATATTTGTACTCTCTCCAGGCCACGAACAGGTAATTTTTTATGGCGCATTACACTGTCAAGACTATTAGATTCCTAGGCAAAGTCAAGCTCAACCTGCTTTCTGAACTTCTGCATTGCTTTATGGAGTTCAGTTCCCTGGGGTACGGGACTAAAAACCAACGGGTTTTCCTTGTAACTAAAGGCAAATGATTTGTCACAAGTAGCAGAAAACAAACAACTTTGGCAGTGTTCTTCATCGCCTTTATACCATGAAACCAGTTCTTTTTTGTCAGAACCATCCCATACCAACGGGTGGTCTGCTTGGCAAAGCACCTGTAAATCTGCGGTTACATTTTCGGGTAGAACAGCGTTTGATTTTACGCCTGTTGTAACGATAACATCATGCTCAGTCAAGGCCTTAATATGCTTATCTCCGTCATAATAGCCCAAGTCTGCCACCAGATATTCAATGTCCAATTTTTCTACTTCTTTTAGCTTTTCAACCAGCGGTAATAGTACATCAACGTCATGTACATTTGCAGGTAGGACAATGGACAATAATGGTACTGGTCCTTGGCTGGAACGACTGATAATAGTATGTTTTCTGTAACCAAGAATCAGTAAAGGTTTCCGGGCAGTCACAACTCTTCTTATCCTGGCAGTTGCAACGTTTTCTCTTTGGCCCGATCTTTGGCCCGACAGGAGGTGATTTCCGGCTTTATAAAGTACAAGTAATGGGCACGAAATTGAGTAATCGGCCGTTTTGGCGGTCGTCCCCCTTCTTTATAGAGGGGAAGAATAAGTTCGTCAACTATGCTGTCATCTACAAAATCTAGATAATCAATCAGTTCCTTATCAAAGCCAAGTGTGTTATAATAGGCCATGGGTAATAGATCCAATTGAATTACCTGTGTCAATTTTGATGCACCTCGCTTGGTTTTGGTATTATTTCGTTTTAATATACTTCAACCAGCGATGGTGCATTTCCTATTTGTTTAGAAAAAATATTTGTATGAAATTACTTTTAGAACACGCTCTTAAAGTTAAATATCTTTGTATCCATTGATATTGCAGCCATTACGGCTATTCTTTGCGACGTATTCTTACGCAGCACTCCACATGGCGCGAGCCGCTTGGATTGATGTCTTAGGCTGTTTTTTTGAACCTTATGTTAGTGGAAACATATCTATGTTTTTTGGGGCTGTTTTAACGAAAATAACGGTTCAAGGAAACATATCAACTACTTAGCCTAAATATGCAAGGCCTTGTGCAACAAAATTCTCTTTTCCCCCAGTTACCTCTTTACATCTATGGTTCAATGCTATAAACATTCGGGATTGAAAATTTGCCATCTGATTCAGTTTTTATATATTCAATTACAGCTTTTTGGGGAGAAACAACAACTCTTATATATCCAGGCGAAGGTAAAAACACTCCGCTTTCATATCCATAGGAAGAGGCGTCATTAACACTATTCCCAGGTGTTCCCGGTTGCGGAACAAGCTGATAGATCATGCCATCCTTTTCTTGTTTGGCATAGAAATGGTCATGACCGTGGAATACCGCATCAACCCCATATTTGACTAACAGGTCGTGAATAGGCATATCCCAATCAGGTCTCATTTTTGAAAACTCATCTATGCCATTTTCATTTTTCCCACCCCATTCGTACAACTCAGCGGCTTCTGCACCACCACGACTCGCTTTACTAATCCCCCCCGTAAGATTATGAATAAAAACAAATTTGAAATCTGATTTGCTATCTGCAAGGATGTTTTTAAGCCAATCATACTGTGTTTTCCCCAAGGTTGTAGCCCAGCCGCCTCCTTTACCGACACTTTTTTTGCTAAAAGCATATGGGTCAAGTACTATAAATTGTGCATTTTTATAGGTGAAGGTATAATAATTCCCTTCTCCTGTATTAATTGGCACATCATGATTACCTGACACCATTTTAATCGGTATATTTCTAAATTTGGAAAAATATTTATCCACCAATTTTTTTCGATATTCCCTATCAGCCGGTGTTTTGCCCAATTTTTCATACATATACGTATCACCTAAATCAATTAGAAAGTCAGGCTTTGATGAAATAATATTAGCTACAGTTTGATTTAATACACTGTCGACGCATTTCTCATCAAAATGAGGATCAGCTTCAATTGCAAAGGAAAAACCATTTGAGGGTACAGGGGTTAAACTTTGAGCAGGCGTTGCACCAATACCTACATTTGCAGAAAGAGATCTACCTTTATGTGCTTTTTCCTTGGCTGCATTATTCACTTTTTCAGTTTTTTCTTTCTTTACAGTGGATGCATCGTATGTACCGTTAAAATTGTTGCTGCCGGTTTCAGAAACCGTATTGTTTTTACTTTGACAGCCTGTTACTAATAACAACAAAATTATAAGCAATGAACTCAAAATACGTTTTTTCATGTAAAAACCTCCTATTTCTTAGGTTTCTTTGCCTCATCATTTGGCTGACTTTTAGAAATTGGTGCAAAATTGGCAGGCACTTCAAATCTTCCTGCATCAGTTGGCATATCACCTTCCCCAAACATAAAACCAACATCAGGAATTGAAGGAAAGGGAATCTCTGATGAGAACATATAAGCACCACTTGGTATTACATCTAAATCCCGCAGTTTTATTAAAGCCGCTCTTTGTTCGTCAGTAAGTGTTGCATTAACCTGTGAAAAGCGCTGCGCATATAGTGCTGAAATTTGCCCGTCTAGATAGCCGTAACGCTCTATTAATTTATATACTTTCTCTTTATCAATCGTACCACCCGTTTGCGCTTTACGGAGCTCTATAGCAACTTCCCTTCTGATCTGAGCAATTTCAGCTAATGCGGGTTTTTGTTCCGGAATAATACTTTCTATAAGCTTTCTTTGCTCGTCATTTAAAATGTTCAAAAATTCCTGGCCTTTATCTCCTGTAATAGCTGTACTAATAAAATAATCAGGATTATTCATAGCCGGGTAGTCCTTAAGGAAAAATCCGCCAAAATATGTCCCGTGTCTTTCAGGACAAAAATATACATCAGCCTCAATGCCACCTTTATACCAAGAAAACATTTCACTTGCATAGGTCATGACCGCGACAAATTCTGTATGTGTCAGTGACTTTTTAAGCTTTTCATCTTCTGGTACATCAGGCCAAGTATTAAAATTATCGAACTTCATTTTTGCCAGATAAGCCTTTTGTTCTTCAGTTAAAGAGTTGATAATTTCGCCGACAACCACTGCGCGATTATAGCTTAAGTCAGCGTCAGTTTTATACAAATTTGCAGTATATTTAGCTACTGCTTCCTGACTAAGCCCACTTCTTCCTTCAAGGCTTTGTCTAAAAGCATTCATAATGGGAAATCGATTATATGCAAAACTTACATATAATGGTGCCTGCTGCTTTGCAAGTGCAACCAATTTCGCTTTTTGCGTATCATTTAGAATATAAAGCATATTGTTAGCAACCCTTGTTAAAAACTGGGTATTATGCCCGTATCCGGCGACATCAATATCACGCATATATTGGAAACCAAAAAAATCTGCAACCTTTCCTGGAGGGAAAAAGCTGTCAGCTCCTGCATTTCCTGTAATGAATGCCAAACCTGAAAAAGCAATGGTAGAAAGCTGTGCATTATCAGATAATGCCTGTTCCAGCGAATACTCTCTGGCATGCTTTTGCCTTTGTGATTTTGTATTCTGATTGTCTCCCGGTATATTTCGCTGTTCAATTTCAGCTACGTTAGCTTTAGATCCGTCTGTTATCGACGATTTGTCAGCATTTGTAGATGAACAGCTTGCTGTACTGATCATACCGGCAATAATAAGCAGCAGGGTTATTCCTTTTTTAATAGAAAATCTTTTCATAAAATCTCCCCCTCAAAAGAAATATACTTGTAATTTAATTATAATTACAAGTATATTTTAAGACATCAATATGAAATTTACGTGAAATCAAAGCCTATTTTTTGGAAGTTTAATAATAAATTCTACTCCTCCTTTTTTGTTTTCTGCAAATATGCTTCCATGATGCAATTTTATAATAGATTTCACTATAGACAGGCCAAGTCCATACCCTCCATTTTCACGGGTATGGGCCTTATCTATTTTATAAAAAGCATCAAATATTTTCCCAATTTCATTTTGAGGGATTCCCTTACAAGTATTAAACACAGATATTTGCACTGATTCAACGTTTTCTCTCGCCGATAGCCTGATATATTTGTTTTCGTCATTGTATTTTATAGCATTAGATACCAGATTGTTTACGGCTCTTTCGAGGAGTTCATAGCTTCCTCTGATATGGATTTCACCGCTATATTCGTATAGTAATTTTATATTCTTTTCTGTAAGTATATGTTCAAAACGTTTTGCTACAGAATCAAACAACTTACTAAGCTCAAACTCCACTATGTTTTTCAAAGAATAGTCTTTTGCTTCTATCTTTGATAACTCCAGCATTTCAATTATCAATCTATTCATTCTGTCACATTCACTTACAATAACTTCTACATATTTTTGACGCATTTCTGAATTGTCCGCTATGCCAAAAGCCAACCCCTCTGCATAACCTTTAATCACCCCAATTGGTGTTTTGAGTTCATGGAACATATTTCTTGACAATGTTTGTTGAAATTCAATATCTTTTTTAAGTCCTTCTATGCTGACTTTTAGCTTGTCTGACAACTTATTTATACTATTTGCCAAAACCCCAAGCTCGTCCTGGCTTTTAACTTCTACTTTCTTATCAAAATTTAAATTTGAAATATCTTCAGCAATTTTGCTCATCTCGACAATTGGTTTTGTTACCTTATCAGAAAATCTGAACATGAAAAAACTCCCTATAATTATCGTAAAAAATCCTGCTATTATATAGAACTGATTTGAAAATCCTACACTTTCATGTATTCCTTTCATAGGCTTGGTTATAACAATATATTTCCCATCTGATGTTTGCATAATATACGCTAGCTTTGTTAGCTCATTATTTTTTTCAATCACTGAGCACACAGCTGTTTCCTTAATATTTTTATTCGTGCCTTCTATTAACTTCTCTATCTCTTTTGGCAGCCTGTTGCTGTCATCCTTTTTCTGAGGAAAAGATGTAAATAAAACAGCATAGTCTTTATCTGCAACCGAAATGGAAACTCCATTTGTTCTATCTAATTCTTCTAGTTTTTGCTGCATATTATCCTTTTTGGAAAGGGTAGTTTTTACTTCATCAACAATCATACCAAAGGTATCCTTACTTTTATAAATATAATATTTCTCTAGTAAAAAAACATTCAGAAGCACACCGGTTATCATAAATAAAACCATAAAAATAACAAAGAAAATAAACATATTACTGCGAATACTCTTTTTCATAACTCACCTCAAACATATAGCCCGTCCCACGAATAGTCTTTATATAATTACTACAAAAACCGAGCTTACTTCTGAGCATTTTTACATGAGCATCAATTGTACGAATATCCCCTTCAAAATCATATCCCCATACGTTTTTGAGTATTTTTTCCCGTTCAAGCACTATGCCTCTATTTTCTACTAAATACGTGAGCAAGCAGTATTCCTTATTATTAAGAAAAATTTCTTCATTTGCAACCCATACCCTATGGGTTGATCTATCAATACTAATTTCTCCTACTGCAAGTTTCTCAAAAAGCTGCCTTTTGATTTTTCTCAGCAAAGCTTCAACCCTTGCTATGAAAACAGGATAGGAAAAAGGCTTTGCTATATAATCATCAGCGCCTTCCAACAATCCTTTTATTTCATATATTTCATCTCCTAATGCTGTCAGCATCAGCACCGGAACATCGCTGTTCTGCCTTATTTCCTCTAATACTTCCCATCCGTCATAGACAGGCATCATTACGTCAAGAATACAAAGAGCAATATCTGTCCGTGAAAAAAATAAATCAATTGCTTCTTTGCCATTTGACGCTTGTAAAACTTTGTACCCCTTCTTTTTCATTATATCGCATATCAACTGACGAAAAACAGAATCATCATCAGCAATTAAAATATTTATATCCATCTGGAAACCTCCCTCTATAATCTTTCATTTTCTCCATTTTTCTCTCTTATTCTTAGAATTTCATCTTTTCAAAAGTAAGCACCCACCATGTAGCAAGCCTTAAAATCGCAATTATGCTATTATATGGAATTACAAGGTTGGCATCTAGTACACTACGCCCTTTTTCCCATATTTTGGCCATCGGGAATCCACTTTTTCTCAGGGGGCGTAACCTTCCATATCTCGCTGGCTCGTGGCCTAAATTCCTTCGTTCAGCCTTCCCATGAGTTGGACGTCAGCCATGCTCCTTTGCTGGGTTTTAGCCCTTATGGTAATTATTTCTGCTGACTTATCCGGCTCACTTTTGTCAAAGATCATTCTAAATAAGCAGTAATTATTCCTATCCCTTTTATGCTCAAGATTTTATCTATTCCGGGAATTAATACTGCTATTGTCTTTAGTTTCTGTTCTGTTTTTTCCAATACGTTACGTATTGCATGATATTCTTGAAGT
>Ga0182240_100466_pt1 | contig 13058 bp, 12 predicted proteins | sample hydfrates4_PW_90_FD_145594 | JGI IMG/M metagenome (GOLD analysis project Ga0182240, IMG submission 145594) | Subsurface microbial communities from deep shales in Texas, USA - hydraulic fracturing test 4_PW_90 | ecosystem: Environmental > Aquatic > Deep subsurface > Shale gas/oil reservoir >...
CGCCTTTTAAAGCCTCTTTTGTCCATCGAATATTTGTATCGGCAACACGGAATACTTTGAAACCAATATCTAAGTTTTCAATACCTTCTTTATCTTTGTATTCTTCCTTTATTTTTTCTCCAGCACGGCGAATGCGTTCTTTGCCTATTTCTGTAATAAAATGAGGTTTATTTATATTATCTAGAAATTCAATTAATCTCTTAATATCTTTCTTGGTATCACCTGTAGCATTTGTTAATGATTTATCTAAATCTTCATTAAACTGTACTAATATCGCTTTCCTTTTTCCATTATCTTTAACATTACACCTTATAACTGCCTCTGCAGTTGTACCTGAACCACTAAAAAAATCCATGACGATAAAATCATTTCCTTCACAAGTATCTATAAGTCTTTCTATCAATTTTACTGGTTTCTTCCCATTTTTAAAATCAACATCCCCTTCAAATTCTAACCCAGTTGTCGAAATATCAGTCCATAAATCACCAAGAGTATATTCTAAATAATCGTCTGCAAATAAAACCTGTACTCTTGGTGATTTGGATTCTTCAGAATAAGTGGTTTTAGCTATATATAATTTTTTATCTCTTTTAGATAGAACACTTATAAATGTATTATTGTTTATTTTCTTTTTCTCATCTACTAAAGCTTTTACACTTGATGAACTTGCAGTCCTAAATATTCTATATGAGTTCTCTATTAACCAATGATTTAGATCATCATCTGACACGTTAAAATCTCTAATTGCTTGATTTAAACTTATTTCTTCTACATTTGCCAAGATCTCATCTATCAAACCAATATCATTCTCCGTTATTTCTTCATTTTCAGAAATAGACTTAATTAGCTTTCTGTCATCAATAGTGAAATTTTTTAAAAATTTATTATACTCACTATCCCATTCTTCTTTTTTTAGCTTGATTGGAACAATATTTAACTTCTGTTTTTTGTACAATAATATATATTCTTTAATTTTAGGAAATTTTTTATCAGCATGGCTCATTTTATTTCCAGAAGCCTCAGACATTTTTACTACAATAGAATTTATAAAATTCTGCTCCCAAAATATTTCATCACAAATCTTTCTTAAATTATCTACCTCATTATCATCAATACTAATAAATATAACTCCATCATCAGTTAATAAATCCTTTGCAACTTTTAATCTTGGATACATCATATTTAACCAATTAGCATGATATCTATTACTAGACTTTTGATTTACTATTAATCTTTCACCATTATCTGAAATATCACCTTCTATAATTTCATTTTCTTTTTCATTAAGTCTAAAATCATCTTTATAAACAAAGTCATTTCCCGTATTATATGGTGGATCAATATATATCATTTTGATTGAATTATAATAATTCTCTCTAAGTAGCTTCAGAACCTCTAAATTATCTCCTTCGATATATAGATTTTCAGTAGTATCTGGATTTTTACTATCTTCTGGTATGTACTTTAAAGTCTTCCCAACAAGTACTTCTTGAGCCTTTTTCTTTGCATCCTGTTTGCCAGCCCATGTTAACTCAAATTTTTCTTTTTCTACTTCCTTGAATTCCCCTAATTCTTCTTTTAGTGCTTCAATATCTAATTCTCCATCTTTGACAGCTGATGGAAATAATGCTGCCAGCTTTTGAAGATTTTCATTAACTGGGTTGAATATTTCTTGACTCACTTTTTTGTACTCCATATTATCCCTCCGTTATTATCGACTTAATATTGTCAATAATTTGTTTTTGCTCGCTAATAAGCTTTGTTTTCTCTGTATTAGATGTACTTCTATTAAGTTCACTCTTTAAATAGTTAATTCTCTTAAAACTTTTATATACCTCCATTGCTCTATCACTGTTATACCAAATTTTACTATCAAATATTTCTTTGGCAAAACTGACTGTATTTATATTAATAGATATATAACATTTTATAAACAATTCTTTATAGTAACTCAATTTATCAGCTTTGTTAATAACAGTCTCGTAATCTAGTTGCTCATTCAAAATGACTTTTGTTTTGTCAAATATCATTTTAGAAATCTTAGGGGTTAATAAAGTTTCCTCTAAAACTATCTCTTGTTTATCTTGTTTATTAAGTCGCTTAATAGCAAAGGAATATACTTCATGCGTCTTATCAAACAATCTGATAACAGTTAATGGTTTCATCATTTCTTGAAGCATATTAGCTACAAATGATGCCTTTTTAATATCTTCTAATTCGATACTAAAAAAAGCAATTACCTGACAGTTATATTCGTCGTTAATAATCGATGGAATATCTTCACCAGTTATTTGATATTCTAATACTATTTTCTTTAAAGATTGCTTTAGTTTCTTCTTATTCGCTGGCTTAATTTCCTTAGGAATAAAGGTTTTTATAGCAAATTCCTTATCCACTTTGTATTTTTCAGGTATATTAAACACTTACTCCACCACCAAAAATGATATTAGCTCAAAGTCATCCTCACTTTCCTTAGCTAAATCATTATTAAAACCGCCAAAGTCAAATATCGTTTGCTCTGCATTTTCTTCTTCTTCACGCTGGATACTTTTAATTGCGTTTGATAATAAAGATGAATAAAAACTCATATCTTTCACATCTTTAGTCCTTGTCATAAATTTTTCAAATATTATTTTATCTGGTACACTTTTACCTAGAGTAAGTTTTCTAAAAGTCTTTAATACATCCCTTGTCTGTGAATTACTAAGCTTCACTACTTTATCATTGCCTATGTAAAGTAAATAATAGGGATATAATGAGCTATCACTCTTTGGTTTATTATTGTTATTTCTATGCTTAAAGCAAAAAATAACACCTTGCTTTTCTCCATCGGTAACAGAAAAAATCCCTTTGGGTACTCTTTTTATCTCCGGTCTTTTCTTAACATATTCAGCGAGTTCAAACAAATAGTCATTCATATTTAAATCTGTAAGTGAAATACTGTCACTTGCTTCATCAATATCAATGACTTCATCCTTAAGTCTTTCTAATTGCTTCTTTCTAAATTTCATATCATTCATCTCAGGTGATAGAAAGTCTTCATCTCCTGTAGATGCAAGATTTACAGAAATCATTTTGCCTTTAACACGTTGTTCTAAATTTAAGTACTCATTCAACTCCATATTTGGAAAAAAGTTAATCATTTTTATTTGTTTATTCGTACTACCAATACGGTCAATACGACCAAATCTTTGAATCAGCGATACCGGATTCCATTGAATATCAAAGTTTATAACTGTATCACAGTCCTGTAAATTTTGACCTTCTGAAATACAATCTGTTCCTATCAGGATGTGAATTTGTTCATCTTCTGCTAAATCTCTTTTAAGCTTTGAACGTGGTGAGAAAGCCGATAAAACACTATTAAATTCTGTGGAAACTCTCGGATTATTGGTTCTTGGTGCATAGGATCCACTTACAACTGCAGTATATACACCTTCTTTAAGCAATTCTTTTTCCATAGTCTCATAAAGGTAATTTGCAGTATCAGCAAACGCAGTAAATATCAACACTTTTTTATTGCCAGGGTTATAAGGTGTTTCTCTTATTTTATCTCTTACTATATTCATAAGCGTTTCTAATTTTAAGTCTCTTTTTTGGTCAAGTACTTTATTAATGTCAGAATATAATGTTTCCAAAATCTCTTTGTCATAATACAAATCTTCAAGAAAATCATACTTATTGAGATGTTCTACTTTAATTTCGTATTTATAATCAAGAACTAAATCATATTCATCAAGATCATCAATATAATCAATGTTTCTTTCTGTTTCAAGCAGTTCAATATAGTTATCAATACGCTCAATAAGTCTTCTAATGGTTTCTTTAAATGCAAATACTGAACTTTCTAGTCTCTTGAATAAATTAAATCTATGAAGTGTTTTTAAACCATATTCTCTGAGTTCATTGGTCATCAAAACTCTACCATCTGCTCTTTTCGCTTGATATTTTTCTGCATAATAAGCCTTATATTCACTTTTGATATAGCTCATTGGTGAATATACTGCCAGCTTTAATTCTTCAAGAATATAATTCGTTTCTTCAAAACTTAATAGTTGATTTAATTTATCTATATTCGGTTTATACGTATCTGGTTTAAGTTTATCCGGAAATTTGCCTATTTTTTCAGTACTATAGTAAGTTGTAATATGTCTTCTGCTTCTTGCAATTGTTATCATCTCCAGTAATTTATAAAATTCTGAAGGCAAACTATCAAACAAATCTTCTTTTTTCTTATTAGGGTCCTTATCCCAAGCGTTTATTATTGAGGATGTTCTTCTTAAAAGTCTATCGACACTTGGTATTCCATGTTCTTCAAAAGCGAAGTCTCTATCAGCAGTTATAATGCTAATTAGATTCTTTAAATCTGTTAAAGAGTTATTTACAGGAGTAGCTGATAAAAGTAGCACCTTAGTATTTTGATTTTTCTTTATTGCTTCCTGTAATAATCTCTGATAACGTGTGAAGCCTACTTCTCTTTCTGTTCTATTTCTGAAATTATGAGATTCATCGATTACAATTAAGTCAAATTTACTCCAATCGAATCTAGCCAAATCCCATCCACTTTTTGACATACCTTTTTCTCTAGATAAATCAGTGTGAAACATAATTTTGTAATTGAAAATCTCATCAATTAAACTATCCTTGTATGCTCCTTTAAAGGAATTCCAGTTATCATATAGTTTTGCAGGGGTCAGAACTAATACATTGTCTTGTCTTAATTCAAAATATTTTATTATCGCTAAAGCTTCAAAAGTTTTACCTAATCCAACACTATCAGCAATAATACATCCGTTATATTTATTAATTTTCTGAATTGCAGACAAAACTGCATCCTTTTGAAAATCATAAAGCATATTCCATATTTTGGTTTTCTTAAAACTCGTATTATCTCTTTCAAATCTTTCCACGCCAAAATCTAATTGATAACCAAACAGCTCATTTAACGTAAAATAATAAAGAAATTCTGGTGAATGCTCTTTATATACATACTCCAAACTCTGCAACAGTTCATCTTTAAAATCCTCAGTAATATCATTGCTATACCAAATGCGTTCAAATAATTTTTTTGCATTTAAAATTTGATTTTTGTCCATAGTTCCGTTCATTACTGTATCAAAGTTAATACTATTTATTCTGTCCCTAGTAGCTTTACTAGAAAGTTCCAACGAAGATGAACCCTGAATCATAAAATCATCATCTATAACTAAAACATTACTTTTTATCTGATAAGCAGGTTTCGTCTTTTTTACATTTACATACTTCTTTATAAAATCATACATAGACTTTGCTTTTCGAAAGTGCTGCAACTTATTTTTTTCGATAATGTCATATGTGTTAAATAACATATCATTGGGATTAAGCCTAATCTCAAACTCTCTATCTATTTCTTGACCTTGTGGTATGTACCTTGTATCACGAATTATGAAGTTTATTTCTTTTACGTTTTTTAAATTCTTTTCAAGCAATGAAAAAACAGATAAGGTCAATTTATCGTTTACTATATTAACAATACAATCTTTCTTACCACTTAATATCGTATTTACTTGTTCAATTAGTTGTTCATTGGAATTAATAGAGACGTTCAAGACTACTCACCACCCATCTTTTTGTTACTTTTCCTCATATCTTTAGGCTTTTCTGCATCTTCTGGTATAAACCATGCGTTAGCCATTTTTACAGTCCCTTTAATTCTTCCCTCAGCACATAAAACTTGCACTCTTCTACTTGATATCTTCCATTTCTCAGCAGCTTGATTTACAGTGATATAATTAATCATATTTCACCTCATATTTTTACAATAGTTCTCTCGAAAACTCTCAAGGCCTTATGAATTCTCCTTTCAATATTTGGAAAATCCCCGTTTCACCTCAAAAGTTTTCTTGGTTTAAAATTGTACGATATCACTAGTAACATAAAGATATCATTAGTATTTCTTTGATATTAGCTCATAATTCCTATAAATAAGACTTGACAATTTGAATTCGCCCCCACAATTAAAATGGATACATTTTTTACCATATTTGGTTGTGGAGGTGTTTTTTATGTTATCTGTTAAGTATTCTCATGAGCAGTATCAATCTTTTGTACATGACTTTTTAAACATGTATTTTATCAGGCGGGGCCACGGCCGCATTATTTGGACTTTCGCGCCTCTCATTATCAAACTTTGGATTTCTGACCTCACCGCTATTGTTTTTCTTATTAGAGATCGCTACTCATCTTCTAATAAGGGAGCCCCGCCCAAAGATGTCGTGGCCTTGTTTCGCTCTCTTATTCTAATGACTCTCTCTGGCGAAACCAGTATTACTAAATGGGTTGAAACTTTACAAACTAATCCGTTTTACGATATTTTGTCAGGCTTTATTCCTGCTGATTACTTGGATTCTCATCCTAATGCTAAGCGTGATAAATTCCCTGCTGATACTCTTCCGGGCGTAGGTGCCTTTTACGACTTTATGGACAGGCTTATCCGCAAGGATAGAATGCTTCACAGGCCTAATATCCGTAAACACAAGCGCAAGCCCAAGAGTAAACAAAAGAAAAATCAAAAATACGATTCTTCCAAACCCGGTGTGGTAAAACGGCTGGTTAATAGGGTAATCAAGTATGCGGATAAGCCTCTGCTTGATACTCCTGAATCTACTCTTAACCAAATCCTTAAAGAGATTTTTGTTATGCCCTCTGCCTCTCAGGGCATCCTTGGTGATATCGACGTTTTTAATATTGCCGGTGATGGCACTTGTATGCCTACCCATGCTTCTCACTACGGCAAGAAAATTTGTGACTGTAAGTTAAAACCCGGTCAAACCTGTGACTGTAAACGTATATTCCCGGACCCCTCTGCCTCCTGGGGATGGGATAGCTACAAAGAGCAATGGTTTTATGGCCACTCTTTTCATGTTTTTTCTGCCTGCAACAGCTTTTATGACCTGCCTATTCATCTTAAGTGTGTTACTGGTGAACGTCATGATTCTGTTACAGGTGTCTATGCTTTAACTGAACTCGTTCAGCTTTACCCGGAATTTAATTTCTATTCAGCTGCTTATGATTCGGGTTACGATTCCAGCTACTTCTATCTCCTGAACAGTTTTTTTAATATTAACCCCGTTATCGAGTTAAATGAAAGGTCTTCCAAGCCCGATTCACGCAGTGATTTATACTATTTTGACAAAAATGGTATCCCTCACTGTAAGGCTTGTAATCATAAGTTTCGCAATTGGGGGCTTATGAAAAAATCTTTCAGGCGCAAATGGTTGTATCCTGCCCAGTGCGATAATTGCTCCAAATGCCCGGCTAAGAGTAACTGGTGCAAATATACTCCTATAAATGAAAATCCCAGGTATTTTACTCCTGTTTTACGTGGCTCAAAAGAGTGGAAAGAACTTTATAAACGCAGAACTACCACAGAAAGAATTTGGGATAGGATAAACAATGATTTTCATGCTGAAAGTGCTATTACTTATTCAAGAGAACGACGGACTGTAAGAGTATTTCTTGGCGCTTTTTGCTGCTATGTTGATGCCTGGTTTAAGGAATCATCTCTAACTATACAGGATATTTTCCCCAATCTTCCCAGACTGGTAGCATAATAGTACATTTTTCTTATTATATTTAATTTTTTTTTTAGCATTCGTGTGAATGCTTATTTGTCATGCAATTTTTTATTCTATCACCTTCTCTTACTACCAATCCTCTATTTTTTATCTCGGTATTACGTATTTTTTAATGTCACAACCGTCAATTTTTGTGTGTAATTTAACTTAATTACCATTTTTAGTAATTTTACATTTTTTGTTTTTCGAGCTTACTCTTACAATCCTTACCATATATTTTATTCGTCTTACCGAATAATTACAATATGAAACATATTATATCACATAAGATGTCCAAAAAATAGTACACTAAATAAAATGAGCCATTCTCCCTTTTTCGGACACAATTTCGTGAGCATATCTTAGCATTTCATAAAGTTTTAAGTATTTAATCCGGATAGCTCTCATTTTGGAATTTTGCTTTGGACATTATACTCAAATTTCTGATGATATCAAGGGTGAAATGAACGGCTATGTGTTTATTTTGTGATAATGTCACCTTGTAGACTATCTTGATAAAATGTCACTATGAAAAACGAGGTGCGTTATCTAATGACTCAGAAACAATTGAATAGGTATAGCGTAATCTCATCTGTTATTGAAGGAAAATCTACAATCAGTGAAGCTGCTCAAAATTTAGGGTTGAGCGAACGCCAAGTTAAACGCTTGAAAAAAGGAGTGATGGAACAAGGACCGGCGTTCCTAATTCATAAAAATACCGGCCGCAAACCGAAGCATGCAATCACTGATGAAATGAAGGAAAAGATTATTTCTCTGAAAAAGTCTGATAAATATAAGGATGCTAATTTCAAGCACTTTATGGAACTCCTTGCTGAACACGAAGGGATAACTATCAGCTACTCCTGTCTGCATTCTATTTTGACCAATGCAGGAATTAAAAGTCCTAAGAAACGGTGAAGATTCAAACCACATCGTCGCAGAAAGAGAAAACCCCAGGAGGGTCTCCTAATCCAAATGGATGCTACACCGTTTGAATGGTTTGGCAATAAAGAAAAGTTTGCCCTCCACGGCGCTATTGATGATGCCACCGGAAAAATAGTTGGTCTTTACCTTGCAAAAAATGAGTGCTTACAAGGCTATTTTGAGGCAACCCGGCAAATTCTAAATAACTAGCATAGCTAAGCCCCCAGCAATACTACTTGTCGAAGATCCTCTGCCAAAGCAGTCGCTTTATCCAGAAGAGTGTAAAAATATAACTTCTTTCGTAAGCAGAAATCGATACGTTAAACTATCAAATTTATTGCTTTTTCTTTAATTAATTTCTGAGCTTCATCTAGACTGCCTTCAGATAATTTTAAAAGAGGTTCAATAATATAGTTATCTACGTCTTTTGAATTCTTAACGGATACAAGCGGTAAATAAAAACCTGATGCCACCCCTTTTTCAATATAAGGGTCATTCCATACACACTCACTTCTTATAACTGAATCACTATATAAATTCGATGAAAAGTAAGTGATTTTTTCACAATACTTTCTAAACCCGCCCAGAACAAACCACGCTGCATTACAATCCTTAATATTTTCATTAAATTTTATTTTAGAGCAGCAAATCATAGGCTCTTCAAAATTTAGCTCATGAAAGTCCCAATCATATGTAATAGTTATTCCTAAAACCTCGTCATAACTTCTTTTTTTCTTAGTAAAATACCTGAATAGATACTTTGGCATCCAAGCCCCTGGATTATTTAAAGAAGCTGAACTATCCTTATAGACAGTTGTAGAATTTGTTGGATGATACCACTTTTTTACTTTAAAACTTTCCTCAATAGTTTTTATCAGCTCGGCACTTTCAGAATATACTTTTTTCATAAACTCTATACACTCAGCGATATCTTGACCAGTAACAATCATTTAACCTCCTCCTTATGCTCTTCCCACATGATATTTTTTGCATCATATTTAATATTTGGCTTATTATAATTCCACCAATCAATCATCCAAAAGATTTTATTCTGTTTAAAAATTTCTTTTCTCTGCAGTTTATAATTTTCAAAACCTCTATAGTAAAATAACCGCTTTTTTTCTAGCAAACTTTTTAAATCATCAAGAAGCAAATATTCTACGTTTTTTTTATCATTCAATTTATTAAGTATTTCTAAAACCGTTTCATACCCGTTTTGCCAGTTGTTCCAATAAAATTTAGATCTGCAACAATCTTCATTAAACCCCTTATTTTTTAATTTTTGTATAGATTCTTCAATATCTTCCATTGGAAAATTAGCGTTAGCAGTTATATACAAGTTAAACCATTCATAATCAGAAGAAATATTAAATTCTTTTTTTATTAACTCTTTATTTCTTAATAGAAGAAATTGATCAGCAAGTTGATCTCCTGTAAATTCTAAATTAGGATCTTTAATATCTATATTTGATTTCCCGGCATAAAGTTTACATTCTACCATTATCACTGTAATTACTTCTTCTCTATTCAAAACTAAAACAATGTCTGGTTCCCTATTTTGAAAAAATTTAGGCCAGAAATATATTTTAAAATCTGTTATTTTATTAATTGCAATTTTTTCATTTGATACATTTATTGAGCGCTTCAAAAAAGGGATTAAAAGTTTCTCTGGTTTCAGGTATTTTATTGTTCCAAAAAAATCTGAGGTTAAAATGTCTTCAGAATTTAAAACACTAGGACTTTGTGGATTTAACTTTCCATTGATTTCAGCAATAGTCATATAGTATAACTCCTTAAATATGGATTTACTAAAGTTCTTTAAGAATTACGTCCTCAAGGTGGACAAAGTTAATACCTTCCTTACTTCTTTTCACTGCATCTCTAACAATTTTGCTTCTATTTTCGGCGCCGTCCTTGGATTTTTAAAAACGGAAACATTATCCCCGTCTTTTTTCACCACCACCCCAGCACTTCCGTCAGGCAGTAAAAACAGCTTTTAACCTTGCTGTAGTCGTCATATGCGTCCACAAATACCCCTGTTCTTTTTAGTTTCGACAATAGCGTCCCTAAATAGCTTGGGGTTGTTAACCTCATAAACGGTTTACCCAGCAATAGAATGCGCTTTAACAGCATGTTCCGCTACATAAAAGCGTCCACTATCTTTTCGGCTTCTTCCCGCGTTAAGCCATCGTCCTCCATCTATTCTTCTATTAGCATTTCTCGAACTTCCTCCGCTGTTGTCATTGGCTTTTTGGTCATTAACTTTCTCTCCTTTCTTTTACAGGTCTGTTTCAAGTGCAATTCCCTATTTTTGCAGCTTCTAAAATTATTTTTTTATTCATTTCAAACCACTTTTTTGTCTGAAAATAAAAAAAACTCCCAATTTCCTCTGTCATTAATAACATATACTCTAAAAGTATCATTACTTCCTTTGGTGAATATGTCGAATTTGGTCGAATGCTCACAGCTTATTTTCCACAGATCAGTTCATCCTTTCTCCTCTTTTTAAATACCATTTAGCTTTTTCAATTTCTCCATTAAGCTCATAATATTCTGCAAGAATAAAACAAGCTTCAGAACAATCAGGGTCAAAGTCTAAAGCCTGTTCAGCATATTTTTTTGCTTTTTTCCATTGATTAAGATTTTTAGCATAGAGCAAAGCCAGTTGAATTAGCACCTGAGTATTGCTATTTTCAATGTTATAAGAAGTTTCAAGAACATTGGCAGCCATTTGAAATTCATTTGACTTTTTGTAAATTGATGCCATTTTTAAACAACATTCAATCTTAATACTTTCCCAGCCGTCATCTAACAGTTTTACAGCTTTTTTATAATTACTAAGAGCTGCTTCATACTCTCCCCAATCACGATGAATATCACCTTTTAATTATAATTCAGACCCCGCTGCGGATTTTCTATAATTGCGTTGTTCAGCATTTTTAAGGCATAATCCCTTTTTCCTTCATCTCGATAAAGTGCAGCAAGATTAAAATAAATAAATTCATCTTTTGGGTTAACCTTTAATCCTTCCACGTAAGCAGCAATTGCTTTCTTCCACTGTCCCCTTTCAGCAAAAAATACACCTAAGTTTAAAAAAGCGTCATTGCATCCGGGTTGAAAACTCGCCTGGGTTCTTAAACAATATTCAGCTTTTTCAATATCACCCCACGCATTATAAGCCCATCCAAGTTGTTCCCAGAGATAAACATTTTCACCTTTGAATAACTGTGGTGCATATTCTTTAACTCGATTCAAATACTTTAAAGCCTTTCCTAAGTCCTTTGATTTATACGGCTGTTCTATAGTGACATTTTTAAGTACCTTTCTTACCCAATCTAATTTTTGCTTACAAATCACCTCCATAGAAATAGGCACATTTAGCCCCAATCTTTCTTTTGGTATTCTTTCTAATACCCATTGGCGTTTTTCTCTACCTGCCTTGTTTTCTCTAAATTGAAGTATCAGCCAGTAGCCGGAGCGGAAAAAGTATGATTTCTGCGTGTAAATTCGTCTAAATCCCTTTTTAAAAACCTCCAATTCCGCCCACGGTTTTAATTTCTGTTTAACATCCGGAATAATTCCCATATAAAACAATTTATGCAGCTCATAATATGGACTTTTTGTTTTTCCTTCATCCAGCATATCTAAATACAGTATTAAATCCTTTTTAAGCTTTTCCGTTTCTTTTAAAGCTTTAAGACTTTCACTTTTTGGTACAATCGGTCCTATCTCTAAAAGTTCTTTAACAAAGTCTCTCCTTTCCTTTCCGTTGGGAAACCAAACATATAAATTAGACATTAAAAAACCCCCTTTTATCCGCAACTATATAATATATATACACGAGCGATTTTTAACTGGTTACGGTACAAATAGGGGGTAGTCTTAAATATTTTCATCTATTTAACAGGCAGTTTTAGTAAACAGTCTTCAGACTTCAATTCAATGGTATTATTTTGCTTTGCACATTAACTAGACTTAATTTCTTTTTAGTTGGGACGTCGTTACGAAACTCCAGTTAGATAACATTTCTTATACATCCTGTTTTTTTACAATGAAATCGAATAATGCGAAACCTAAAATTAAGGAATAAAAATGCCAACTCCATTGTCAGTATCCTTAAAATAATAAAACTCTATAAGTTGTCCATAAAAGACACTACCAACAATGAAAAATATCGAGTATAAGATATTTGCGAAAAACAATGCACTAATATAATCTAAAGCTCGAATTATAAAATTTCTTTTAAAGTAGCCCATATTATTAAAATGGCCCACAACTACTACATGTTCATTTCCTGTGATAACCATTTCTTTTCAAACAGTCCACCTTACTCCCACGCCAGCCTGTCCACACTATCCTGAAGGTCTCTTCTCGTTGGCCGCGTATACTTCTCATCTCTTAATAACGTCTATCAAATAGACTTTCTCTGTAGAATATGAAAACCCTTCAAAATTAACTAAATTATTCCATCCCTATCGCATAAGTTTTATAATATATATCCATACCATCAAAAATTTTAGGAGATAAAAATGGAAAATA
>Ga0182240_100467_pt1 | contig 13010 bp, 11 predicted proteins | sample hydfrates4_PW_90_FD_145594 | JGI IMG/M metagenome (GOLD analysis project Ga0182240, IMG submission 145594) | Subsurface microbial communities from deep shales in Texas, USA - hydraulic fracturing test 4_PW_90 | ecosystem: Environmental > Aquatic > Deep subsurface > Shale gas/oil reservoir >...
TCAGCTATTTCCCGCCGGCTAAGAGTTGTCGTGGCATCAAGTTGCATGGCTTGCTTTCTGCACCGTAATGCAGTAGGATGAGTATACACAGTCCGCTCTCTCTCCTTTCTGGTTGTTCTGGACAAACACCATTATACGGAGAGAGCTGTGGATATTCAACCATCTGGGGCAAGCCCGGGTGGTTGTTCTGTTTTTCCACCCTATTCCAATCTGTCAACCCATACTCAATGTAACACATTTTCCTTATCTTAATAAACGGTGTCACCGCGAACAAAGGAAGCGGTCCGCTCGTCCCTTGGGTTGGACAAGATCTCTTCCGTGGGACCTTCCTCGATTAGCCTACCTTCGTAAAGAAAGGATAACCAGTCCGTTAGCCGTCGGGCCTGAAAGATGTTGTGAGTCACCAGGACCACTGAGACCCCCCGGTGGCGGCTGACGGAGCGGACCATTTCCTCAATGATGGCTGCGTTACGGGGGTCAAGGTTGGAGGTGGGTTCGTCCAGGAAAAGCACCTCTGGTTCTGTAACCAGTACACGGGCCAATGCTACCCGTTGTGCTTCCCCGCCTGATAGGGTTTGTGCCGGTTGTTTTTCCAGATGCTCCAGGCCCAGAGTCTTCAATTCGGACCGTACCCGGCTTCGAGCAGCTGAGCCCCTCATGCCACGTACCTTGAGCCCGTAGAATACATTTTCAAAGACTGTGGTGTTGAACATCACCGGTTTCTGAGAGACCATGCCCATCCGCCGCTGAACCGCCAACCGGCCGTTATTAAAAGAGACATTTTGTCCATGAAAGCGAACTCTCCCGGCGGAGGGTTTCTCAATTAGGTTTAGAATACGAAGCAATGTGCTTTTACCGGACCCGCTGGGCCCGATAATGCCGTGGATGCAACCTTGCCGGAAGGAGAGATTGTCCACCCGCAGGACTTCCCGGTCACCGAAATGTTTAGTAATTCCCTCTGTTTCCAGTACTATCCCGCTCAATTTCGACCCACCCCCTGAATCCGGTACAAAACATAGTTAATGATAAAGGCTAAGGTCAAGAGCACAATGCCAAGTCCAATGGCCATCTCAAAGTTACCCCGCCGGGTTTCAAGAACTATGGCACTGGTCATGACCCGGGTTTTGCCCTCAATGTTGCCACCCACCATCATAACCGCGCCCACTTCGGCCATGAGCCGGCCCAGCCCGGCCACCACCGCCCCCAGAATGGCCATCCTGGCCTCCTTTATAATCGTCAGGGCTGCCTGCCATGAACTGGCGCCCAGGGAAATAGCAGTGTCCCTGATTTCATTGCTCTTGCTGCGCAGTGCCACCATGGTAAGCCCGGTAACAATAGGTAGGGCCAGCACCGTTTGGGCGATGACCATGGCCCACGGAGTGTAAAGCAGGTTTAGTACCCCAAAGGGTCCCTGCGAGGACAATAACAGGTAAATTAAAAGTCCCGCCAGAACCGGAGGAAATCCCATTAGGGTATAGATTATTTGGATCAGCCAACCGGTACGGCGCGGTGAGGCCAGTCCCAGCCAGGTGCCCAGCGGGATGCCCAGACCCGCCGCTAAAGCAATGGAGAGCCCGGAGACAAACAAGGACATCCAGATGATATGCATCATAGACGGGTCCCGGGAGATTATTAGGTCAATGGCTTGTATAATTCCGTCCCAGATAGTGACCACTCCTTCCGGTAGAGGGGGAAAAGAGGATGGGATAAGAGATGTATTGCTCTCTCATCCCATCCCCGGATGTATAAAAACTTTCAGGGGTTTCGTAGATATCATTAATACTTGAATACCTGATTAGTATTGAGCGTTTGGATAAAATAACTGTTCACCTTGCTTTTTGAAGCCGGCGATGAGCTGTTGTCCCTCATCGGAAATGAAAAATTCAATCAGCGACGTTGCCCCTTCGTAATTAATGTTGGGGTGTTGGCCGGGGTTGGGTGCCATAATCCCGTATTGGTTAAACAGCTCTTGATCTCCTTCCACCAATATTTCCAATTCCAGTTTGTCGCGCAATGCAATATATGTTCCCCGGTCGGTCAGAGTGTAGCCCTGCTGTTCGGAGGCCATGCGCAGTACGTCTCCCATACCCTGGCCTACCGATTGATACCAGTCACCCTGGGGTTCAATGCCTGCCTTTTTCCAAATTGATTTTTCCTTGGAGTGGGTACCGGAGTCGTCCCCACGGGATACAAAGACGGCTTGTGCCTCAGCGATCTGCGTGAAGGCCGCGGCAGCATCCTGTCCACCCTTGATGCCCACCGGGTCGCCCGCCGGGCCCACCACAACGAAATCATTATACATCACGTCGTGCCGGTCTACAAAGATCCCCTCTTGCACCATTTGGAGTTCCTTTTCCTTAGCATGCACCAGTACCACGTCGGCGTCGCCGCGTTTGCCGGCCTCCAATGCCGCGCCGGTACCCATAGAAACAATAGAAACGTTGTAGTTATACTTTTCCTCAAATACCGGCAAAAACTCATCCAAAAGCCCACTGTCGTAGGTGCTGGTAGTTGTAGCCAGTTTCAGTTCCTTGGGTGTCGAATTATCATTTTCACCGCCGGAAGAATTTCCACCCTGCCCGCAGCCAGTCACCAGTGCAAAAACTAACAAAATCGATGCCATCAAGTACAAGACGTGCTTCCAAGTATTTTTTATTTTCACAATAAAACCTCCAATCAATCATTATTTATGAATGCCAATAGACCGTTTGTATTAAATGGTGTACTCTGCCCTGTCACCTTCTATCAGCTAAATATAAAGATCCGGTTGGCAAAAGAAAGCCAACCGGATCTTAGTGTCCGAATGAAGGCTCCTTTCCACAATGGGAGGCCTGCCCGTTTCCAGGCAAACCCTACCGGCCCGGTAACCTTGGGATACATCCTTTAGGTTGAGGGGCTCGGAGCATTATAGTGTTTGTTCAAATAAAAAGCCGGGTTGCGAAAGGGCGACCCGGCCACGAGTATCCTTAAAAGGGAACAACGTGCCAATGGCTCTCCTTTCCGCAATGGGAGACACGTCCGTTTCCAGGCGCACCCTGTAGATCCGTCGCCATAGTCCTATTGGGCCACAGGAAGACGGATTCGGAGAAACTACGAATATATTCGCTTATATTCGCTCTTACTTTCCATTATTCCTGCCTGGTTTTCCACAACTTTTTGATTAGCCTTTTTTTACATTTTTCCAGTATCTGTTCTGTTCCCTGCCGGGTATGAATTACTATTATTATAATTTAACTAATACTACAGCGTAAGTTAAAAAAGCTGGACAATGGCAACCTAACCTGTTAAAATATTCAAGGGGTCTGGTGATGCAAGCGAAATTAATATCAAAAAGTGGTAGCTATGAGTAATGAATTCACTCTAAATACACAGCCACTGGTTGGAAAGCTCAAAGATATTCGACCGCTAACGGTTCGGTTGGTTAATAAGGCATCCTGGGAGCAGGTGTGGGACTATCTGGTCAAAAACTACCACTACCTTGGCTATGAGACGATGATCGGTCCCAGGATTAAATACCTGGTATTTCACAAAAACAGACCGATTGCGGCTTTGAGTTACAACCGGGCAGTATTGCGTTTGGGTGTGCGAGATACGTTTTTGGGTTGGACACCTGAACAAAAGCGTCTAGTCGGGGCGGCTTTAACCCGAGATCCCGTAAAGATGCGCAGGGCACTGTCGGAATTGATGTATCATATGAGACGTAATTTTGTTGCTTACCGGTCTCATCGCAAAACAAAAATGAGGCTTTTAAATACCGGATAATTTTTTAAAAAAGAATTTACGCTGTAGTATTAGGTTGGCGCCATGATTTTTCCCGGTTTAATGTGGATTACAGTGGCTATACTCCTTTTCAAACCCGGGTTTTAAAAGCAGCCAGGAGAATACCTTATGGTACGACTGTATCTTATAAAGAACTGGCCCAATTAGCAGGCAGCCTGCGGGCCTGCCGGGCCGTGGGAAATACTATGGAAACGAACCGGGTTTTAATACTGGTTCCCCTGTCACCGTGTAATAAAGAGCGATGGCACTCCAGGTGGGTTCGGGGGCGGACTGGAGTGGAAAAAACAATTGCTGCAGTTAGAAGGTATCGTTGGGTTCAGGTAAAATCAATTGATTCCCAGGCGTTTCATTTTTTCATAAAGCCAGGACCGGCTAATGCCTAGTTTTTGAGCTGCTTTAGTTTTATTTCCCCGGGCTTGATTTATGGCGTTTAAAATGGCCTCTTTTTCTGCTAGTTGTTTAAGGCTGTAATAAGAATAATTTTTTTCAAATGGAGTCTCGAGATAATCACCTTTTTCGTTAATTTCTTTACTGGCCGGCGGTATTGTATGCATTTCTGGGGTTGTTAACGGATCAGGTATAGATGTGGATACTGAAGATGTCGTTTTTGCTATTATCTCCGGTGGGAGGTGTTCTTTCCTTAAAGTTCCCTGGCTTGCAAAATTTAAGGCTCTTTCTATAGTGTTTTCCAATTCTCTTACGTTTCCCGGCCAGTCATAATTTTGTAATGTTTGCATGGCTTCGTAGGAGATGTTTTTTATATTTACATTCATTATGCGGTTGTACTTTTCTAAAAATGAATAGGTTAGCGGTAATATATCTTCCTTTCTGAAACGCAGGGGCGGTATGTTTAATTGAATTACTTTCAGCCTATAATACAAATCAGCCCGGAACTCCCCTTTTTGTATTTTTTCTTCTAAATCATTATTGGTTGCCGATATTACCCGCACGTCTACTTGAATGGTAGAAGTGCCCCCAACTCTTTCAAAGCGCTGCTCTTGAAGTACATGTAATAGCTTGGATTGCATAGATAAAGGCATGTCACCGATTTCATCCAGGAAAATAGTTCCTTTGTTAGCCATTTCAAATCGTCCTTGCTTACCATTTTTAGCAGCACCGGTGAAAGCACCAGGGTCATAGCCAAAAAGTTCGCTTTCTAAGAGGTTTTCGGGGATTGCGGAGCAGTTTACTTTGACAAAGGGCTCGTTTTTCCGGATGCTGGCCTGGTGGATGGCCCGGGCAAACAATTCTTTACCTGTTCCGCTTTCACCGCAAATCAGGACGTTGGAGTTGCCTCGTGCAACAGTAAAAGCATCGTTTTTTAACTTATTCATACAGTTACTGATACCGACGATATTGTTGAATTCAAGGCTGTACTGTTTATCTCTCGCCTTTTTTAATTCTTTCCGGTAGTATTGTACCCGGTTGTTTAATTCTTTTACCTGGGAAACCAAGTCTTGCAATTGATGTGCATCTTTAAAGATAATTTTTCCTACTGCTCCCAGGATTTTATTGTCTTTTATTACGGGCAGGCGTGAAACAACAAACGGGATGCCGCGAAAAGTCTCTACCGAATTGATTTCCGGATTGCCGGTTTTGAGGACTTTAAGTAAACGGCTGTCAGGAAAAATTTCTTCTATGTGCCTTCCTTTCAGCATGTTTTTTATTTTTTTGTTGCCTGCAATTGAATTTTTATCTTCATAAAGTGGTATTTTTACGCTTTCGAAAAAGAAGTCAATGTAGGCGTCGTTGATAAAAAGGATTTTGCCTTCTTCGTTTATAGCTACAATACCCCCGTAGGCAGTATCTAAAACAATTTTTAAAATTTGATAAAGTCTGTTTATGCTTTCCAGTTCGTGTACTGTCTTTTCAATATCAGTTATATCTTGAAAAATTATTATTGCACCTTCTGTCCCGTTCTCTCCTAGGATGGGAACACAATTAAGCAAAGTAACGGCATTGTTAAAGGTATATTTATGACCAGTTATTATTTTTCCGTGTTTTAATACATCTTGCAGGTTATCGTATTGTATAATATTTCTTATATTGGTATTTAAAGCATGTTCTTTTTTATATCCTAGTATCTTTTCTGCTGCCGGGTTAAAGATTTTTATAGTTCCGTTAGAGTCAACGGAAATCAGCCCGTGGGGTATTGCCCGGTATACAGCTTTTAGCTCGGCGTTATATTTTTCTTCCTGTTGGAAAAGTGTAATTAACATGTCTTGCTTGGTGAAAAGGCCTACTACTCTCTCCTTATTATCCACAACAACTCCCGTACTAACTAAACTGCTCTTAGTGACACTTACCACTTCATCATACGGCATTTCTTCATGAATTACGCTCAGTACTTTCCTGGTGTAAATTTCAGTAATACGGTCATTTAATGTATAGCCTGACATGAGGGCGTCAAGGAAATTGGATCTTGTGAAAATACCTATAAGTGTATTATCAGTAGTGGTAACTGGTATGGCATTTAATCGATAATTGCGTATTATTTTTGCGGCTGTATATAATGTATCGTCGGGCCGGAGTACTTTAAAATTTCTAGTCATAATGTCCTTAATATACAAGTTAATTCACCTGCCGTTGGAATTTCAAAAAGTGTTTTATTGTTTTTAATATTCTGCAAATTAATCTCGAATCCTTTTTACCGGACAAAATATTCTATATATTTGTAAGTTAAAAAAAACAGTGTCCTTTAACCAGTACACTGTTTTTTTTAGATTTTTGTTTTTTTATAGAAAAAATAAGCGGTTAGACAATTCTTAAAATTGGCACGAATGTTGCTGTAAAAATAGTGTAAGTAGTGTAAAAAAGGAGGCTGCAAGGTGTCCTTATGTAGTGAAGAACACAACATTTTCCGGCGGGGATTTAAGAGATTTATAGAAAAAGAGCTCCTTCCTTATGTTGACCAGTGGGAAAAAGAACAGCAAGTACCCCGCTCTGTGTGGAAGAAGTTCGGTGAGTACGGTTACTTGTGTCCCTGGCTCCCGGAAAAATATGGCGGGCCGGGAGCAGGTTTTGAGTATTCTATAATAATTATTGAGGAACTGTCCAGGGCGGGTATTAACGGTGGAGCAGTCGGGCTGGGAGTGCACAGTGATATAGTCGTGCCGTATATTTTCCATTATGGCAGCGAGGAACAAAAGAGCATGTGGTTGCCGGGGTGCGGAAGCGGGGAGCTGGTGACAGCCATTGCAATGACTGAGCCCAATGCAGGTTCGGATTTGCAGGCTATACAGACTACTGCTGTCCGGGATGGGGATGAATACATTATAAACGGTCAAAAGACATTTATCAGCAACGGCATTGCCGCAGACTTGGTTATAGTAGCCTGTAAAACAGATATAAAGGCTGAGCCTTCTTATAAAGGGATTAGCCTGATTGTTGTGGAAGACGAGACTCCAGGATTTGTAAAAAACCGCAAGCTTAACAAGCTAGGGCTGCACAGCCAGGATACGGCGGAGCTGTTTTTCGAGGATTGCCGCGTGCCTTCTATAAACTTGTTGGGGGAAGAAGGTAAGGGTTTCAAGTATATGATGCAAGGACTCCAGCAGGAGAGGCTGATTTCTACAATTTTCTCCCAGGCTCTGGCTGAACGCATGTATAATAACGCTCTTGAATATGCTAAAAGTCGTTGGGTTTTTGGAAGGCCTGTGGGCAGTTTTCAGCACAATGCTTTTAAAATAGCTGAAATGGCCACTGAAATAGAGCTGGGGCGAGCTTTTTTGGATAGCTTAATTTCCAAGCATCTTGCCAATGAAGATATAGTAACTAGGGTATCTATGGCCAAGTATTGGATTGGTGAAATGGCCAACCGTATAGCTTATGATTGTCTTCAGCTTTATGGCGGGTACGGGTACATGGAAGAGTACCCCATAGCCAGGGATTACCGGGATGTGCGGGCGCATACTATTTTTGCAGGAAGCAGTGAGGTTATGAAATTGATTATTGCCCGTAATTTAGGCTTGCTATAAATATTAATTTTTAAGCTTGGAGGAGATATTGATGAGAAAAGTTGCCATTGCCGGGGTGGGCATGACCAAGTTTGGTGCGTCGGAGAAAAGCCTGGTGGAGCTTTTTACGGAAGCTGCCCTGGAGGCTATAAACGATTCCGGTATTAAACCTGGAAATGTTCAGGCACTGTTTGTCGGTAACTGTTTGGGGGACTTCTCGGAAGGCCAGGCTAATATTGGCGGTTTTTTAGCATCGGAGCTGGGTTTGCCTCCAGGAGTACCGGCTACCAGGTTTGAGGGTGCCTGTGCTACTGCTTCTGTGGCCGTTAGGGATGCCTTTATGTGGGTTGCTTCAGGGTTTTATGATGTTGTATTGGTAGGCGGTGTAGAAAAAATATTGAATATGGGTACACCCATGGCAACCAGGACCTTTGCCATGGCCAGCGATAGCAAGTATGAGGTGTTCAGCGGCCTTACTTTTCCTGGCGTTTTTGCTATGCTGGCTCATATGTATTCCGTAAAATATAATATACCTCTGCCTAAATTAAAAGAGAGAATGGCCCGGGTGGCTGTGAAAAATCATGCCAACGGGGCAAAAAACCCGCTGGCCCAGTTTCAAAAGGAAATAGATGTGGATACAGTGTTAAACAGCGCTATGATAAGTGATCCCTTACAATTGTACGATTGCTGCCCCTTTTCCGATGGTGCCGCAGCAGTTGTGCTTACTACGGAGGAAATAGCAAAGAAAGTAATAGATAAACCGGTTTATATTTTAGGCACCGGCCAGGGTTCTGCCGGGGCCCTGGGACGGCAGAAGGATTACACTGTAATGCAGTCCCGGATAGCTTCAGCACGGCAGGCCTATGACATGGCCGGGCTGGGGCCTGAAGATATTGACGTTTGTGAGCTGCATGATTGTTTTACCATTGCTGAGATTGTGGCTAGCGAGTGCCTGGGTTTCTTTGAGTTCGGCAAGGGCAGTGATGCGCTGGAAACAGGGGAAACGGAAATTGGCGGAAAAATCCCCATTAATCCCTCGGGAGGGTTAAAGGCAAAGGGGCATCCTATAGGTGCTACTGGTGCTGCTCAGGTGTATGAAATAGTTAAGCAATTACGAGGGGAGTGTAAAGACAGGCAGGTAGAGGGGGCAAAAATCGGCATGACCGATACTCTCGGTGGGGATGCAGGTACCATAGTTAATCTCATATTGGGAATTTAATACGAGGGGGCAGAAAAATGTATAAGTTGAATTACAGCCAGTATTTTGAGGCGTTAAAGGAAGACAAATTGCTGGGTTTAAAATGCAGTGACTGCGGGAGTTATACTACTCCTCCCAAAGTGTGTTGTGAAAACTGTGCAGGCATGAATTTGGAAATGGTTCAGTTGAGCGGTAAAGGAGAAATAAAGACCTATACGGTTACCCGGGTAGCTCCGCAGGGTTTGAAGGCACCGTATATTGTAGCCCTGGTAGAGCTTCAAGAGGGCCCGTGGCTAATGGGAAATGTAGTTAATGTAGATCCAGATGAAGCTACTATAGAGTTAATCGGAAAAGAAGTAATTGTAAGGCATAAAGTAGTAACGGAATTAGATTACACCGGCGGTGAGGGAGTGGTACCTGCCTTTTATGTTCAATAACGTGTCTTTAATGGAGTTTTTGAATGTTAAGTAAAAGGAGATGATGTTCATGCAATTAAAAGGTGCAGTAGCCTTAGTAACAGGCGGAGTCTCGGGGTTAGGAGAGGCTACCGCCAGAAATCTTTTAGCCAATGGCGCTAAGGTTTCTCTCTTGGACATGGATGAAAAGAAGGGCAAAGTGCTGTCGGATGAGCTGGGAAGCGATGCAGTATTTATCCAAGCCGATGTTACCAGTGAAAAAGATGTACAGCAAGCAGTGGAGGAAACGGTAAAAAACTTCGGCAGTATCCACATAGTGGTTAATTGTGCTGGTATTGCCGTGGCTCAAAAAGCATTGGGAAAAAAGGGGCCTATGCCACTAGATAAGTTTAGCAAGGTAATCCAGGTTAACTTGGTAGGTACATTTAATGTAATACGGCTTGCCGTGGAAAAAATGGTCAATAATGAGCCCAATGAAGAAGGGGAAAGGGGAATTGTTATTAATACTGGTTCTGTGGCCGCTTATGAAGGCCAAGTAGGTCAAGCTGCGTATAGTGCCTCCAAGGGCGGGGTATTGGCAATGGTTCTTCCCCTGGCCCGTGAATTTGCTAGTCACGGTATACGCGTACTGGGTATTGCTCCTGGTGTTTTTGAAACTCCCATGTTTGCTAGTTTGCCAGATAGTGCACGGGAGGCCCTGGAAGAAACTACTCCCTTTCCACCTAGGCTAGGCAAGACTTCCGAATTTGCCATGCTGGTGCAAAGTATGGTGCAAAATCCCATGTTAAATGGCACTACGGTGCGCCTTGATGGGGCTCTCCGTCTGCAGCCAAAATAAGTTTTTATAAGCAGGAATTTTGTCAAATTTTAAAATATTACGGTAATTTTTTAAAGGAGGTTAATATTCTTGGAAAATTCAAAACTTATGGGTTGTCCGTCTACTTCCGGTGACGATTACCAGCTTAACCTGATTGCTTTTTTACGGCATGCGGCAAATACTTACCCCGAGGTTGAGATTGTCTCCAAAAAACATGACGGTAGTTTATTCAGGTATAACTATCAGGAAGCTTATCAAAGAGTTAAAAAATTGGCTAATGCATTAGTCAGGCTCGGAGTTAAACCGGGAGACAGAGTAGGGGTACTGGATTGGAACACTCACCGTTACAAGGAGCTTTATTTTGCTATATCGGGTATCGGGGCAGTATTGGTACAAATAAATCCAAGGATATCTAACGAGGATAGGAGTTATGTTATTAACCATAGCAATGTTAATTTAATTTTCGTTGATGAATTACTGGTTCCAGTTATAGAGCCTATAGCGGCGGAGTTGAAAAATGTAGAGGGATATGTAGTGCTTACCGATAATAGCTTGGATGATATAAAGACCGGCTTGAAGCCGCTGTACAGTTATGAAGACTTGCTGTCCAGGGAGGAAGCAAATTACCAGTGGCCGGAGTTGGATGAAAAGTCTGCTTACAGTGCTTGTTATACTTCCGGGACTACCGGGAAACCTAAGGGAGTATATTATTCCCACCGTAATATTTACTTGCACACTATGTCGCTTGCTACTGCGGTGAGTATTTCGCATGATGATGTAGTTATGCAAATTGTACCTATGTTCCACGCACAGGGCTGGGGGGTTTTCTTTTCTGCTGTGATGATGGGGGCGAAATTAGTTTTCCCTGGCAGGTATTCCGCTGAGAAACCCGGCCCACTGGTGCAACTGTTGATAGAAGAAAAAGTTACGGTTTCCTGTGGTGCACCGGCTATATTTATGCCCATGTTGGAGCATATCAAGAAATTGGAAGTAAAGCCAAACCTCAAAGGCTTGCGCATGTTGTGCGGCGCTACGGAACCGCCGAAAGCCATGATGGAGGGTTTTCGGGACCTAATAGGCGCGGAGATTGTTCATGTTTATGGTGCCACGGAAACGACCCCCTTGGTTACCATAAATCTACTAAAGCCTTCGCTGATAAATATACCCGAAAAAGAAAAATGGGAACTTCGTAAAAAGCAGGGGCTTCCCCTGGTCGGGATTGAGACGTTAGTGGTGGACAGCGAGGGACGGGAGGTGCCCAGGGACGGTAAAACTACGGGTGAACTTTTGATTAAGGGTCCTTGGGTAACCAAGAGTTATTATAATGATACGAGGTCCAAGGAAGCGTTTGTAAATGGCTATTGGAGGAGCGGTGATGCTGCAACCATTGATGAAAATGGCTATATAAAGATAACCGACAGGTTTAAAGACCTAGTGAAAAGCGGAGGGGAATGGATCTCTTCCATTGACCTGGAAAATGAAATAATGGCGCATCCTGGCGTGTCTGAAGCTGCTGTGGTCGGGCTGCCCCATCCGAAATGGGAAGAAAGGCCCCTGGCATTGGTTGTATTAAGAGAAGGTTCTGGTGAAGAAGTTACCAGGGAAACCATTATCAACTTTTTAAGCCGCAGGTTTGCAAAGTGGCAACTGCCTGATGATGTTATTTTCGTGAAGGAAATACCAAAAACAAGCGTAGGCAAGTTCAGTAAAAAACGTATCCGTGAGCAGTATAAGGGGTATTTTTTAGATTGATTTATCTGAATCTTTTAAAAAGGGGATCAAGTCCCAAATTCTTGTGTAAAATTCCTCAGTTAGATTTTTTCAACTTGAACACCGCCGTTTAAATTATCCAGCTCGCCAGGCGACAGTCAAGGGTAAAGGCTACGCCTCCGCTTCGCGGACCCTTGACAGTCGCCTGGCTTCGCTGGTAAGGGTTATCAAGCAGTGTTCAAGGGTAAATATATTGGCATTTTAAGTTTTATCTGATATGCACAACATTGTTTCGATCACAGGCCTGTTTTTGCTCTTTTTGCCACTGTAAGTATTCGGTCATATCCAGGTACTTTTTGCCGGATGTCCACTTATCATCAAGTTCCATGAGTAGGGCACCTATCAAACGGACTACCGACTCCCGGTTGGGGAAAATACGGATAACCCGCTCCCGGCGCCTGATCTCCTCATGAAAATATTTACACATTGATAGTGAAGACAAACAAACCAAACTCCAATACCAAATTATGGAACCTAAAAAAGACAACAAAAGACTAAGCCTTTGCGAGAAGGCAATAAATGGGAATATGGAAATTGAAAATCTAAAAAACTATGCTGCAGCTTCTGAAGTGCCCAGCACTTCAGTCTAAATATCAAAGGCCTGTTCTTTGACAGCATGCTCCACCCAGGCATCTAGGTGCTGATTCATAGCAACAAAATGAGCGCGCCAGTACCAGGCCTTAAGGCTCCTTACCCGGCAGCGCTCCAGCTCATAATCTTTCTTTTTGCGACTAAAAGACCGCTCCGAACTGGACCGCATATTATATACCCTCTTCCAGGCCTCGGAATTACGCGGGGTAGGGGTAAAGAAGCGTAGATCATCATGGGGTTTGGTATACACCGTACGCCCATAAAGGGATGGCGAACACGGTGTATCACAACAAACCTGGCTTTTAACCAAACTACTGCCCGCAACTTTGGGGCAGCGCCATTTTAAGCAGTAGATAGTCCAGCGGTAATATGTCAAGCCCCTAAATGATGCAAATTGGAAATTTTATTTGGTGCAAACGTTTAATATCCGGAAAAAAGGCATCACTAAATAAACCCAGCTCCGAATCATTCCTGAAGCTGGA
>Ga0182240_100469_pt1 | contig 12949 bp, 11 predicted proteins | sample hydfrates4_PW_90_FD_145594 | JGI IMG/M metagenome (GOLD analysis project Ga0182240, IMG submission 145594) | Subsurface microbial communities from deep shales in Texas, USA - hydraulic fracturing test 4_PW_90 | ecosystem: Environmental > Aquatic > Deep subsurface > Shale gas/oil reservoir >...
TTATGTTGACTTTGAAAACTGTACTCAACTCCCTAACAGGTGGTAATTGATCACCTTCTTTTAGATTTCCCATAATTATTTCCTTTTTTATTTGGTTCATTATTTGTAAATAAGATGGTATCCCACTATGTTTATCTACTTCATACAGCATATTTACAACCCTTTCAATATTTTTTTCTTCTGATCTCAATTCTGTCTTGGGTATCAAGGTCCAACCTTCCTTCATTATCCGAAGGTTCTAGAATATCTAGTTCACCAGAAGTCCTGTCAATTGATAAATACCTGGTACCTACCCATTTATCCATGTATTTTATGGTACCGTTCAATGTAGTCCCGTCAATATAGATATGTTCTGCGTTAATTACTGAGAGATCAATATCCATACTAGTGCCGTCTAGCTTTAACTCTTCGGCATCTACTAAGCCCTCCCAATTAATTCTTGTTGCATCGATTTCAGCATTGCCCACATGTATATCACCATCAAAACTTAAACTTCCAGAATCTAGCTTTAACTCTTCGGCATCTACTAAACCCTCCCAACTAGTTCCTGTTGAATCGATTTCAGCGTTGCCCACGTGTATCTCACCATCAATATCTAAACTTGTAGAATTTATCGAAAGATTACTCGCTTCAAGTGTTACATTGAAATCAAGCCCAGTGGTATTTAAATCAAAATTTTCTACTTCTAAATTTCCCTCTACATTCAAACCTGTTGAGTTTATCCTTATGTTCTTGTAGGGTACTTTTGAGCCAATTACTATGATCACTTTTGGAGTAAAATTTTGATATTTAATGTGTGATGTTAATGTTAATGTATTTCCGTTTCTCCTATGATTAATTTGACTAGGAATGTAGACCTGGTCAGACGTTTCATCAAAAATTATTTCTAAATTTATTCCTTCAATTTGTAAATTTTCAGCCCTTTCTATGTAGATATCGGGTTGGATTTCTTCAGTATTAGAATTGTAGCTATAATCGTTTTGGTTATAAAATTCTTCCCCATTGAAAATATTACTCCATAAATTATCCCAATCTATATGCGAGTCTATAAAATAAGAAAAGATACTTGCTGGTATCACAAATAAAACTACCGCTAAAATAACAAACAAAATTTTAAAGCTTTTCAGGTTAAGAGCCAGAAAAACAATCGCAACTGTCGAGAAAATGATTTTCAAAAAGAAGGAAGGTATAAAAAGAGCCGAAATACCGAAAACAGCTGCAAAGACAAGCTTTAACAAATAATTGTACCTGGACATTTACAATCACCCCCAATGTTTTGTTGTTATATTTAACTATAACACATATTGTATAAAAAAGTCAACTTTTTGAGTTTTAATTTTATAATTCAACACCGATCAACAAAACAACAACAAACTTCTTCATCCTCTATCACCCCGCATTAAATCATATTAAATGTCCGTGAAAAAGATTGGTTAGCTCAGAGACATAAATACATTTCAACCAATTCCTTATTTCAATGACTATTATTTATCATCTAGTACGTAAGATTCTATTTTTTCTACCCTTACTTTTTGAAAGAGATCCAAATGATTCATTCCATCTTCTTTCGTCCGATCTCGTTAGCACTTGATAGATAGCTTTCAATTATTCCTTTGAAAGTATCATCTCCAGACATAAGCTCACTAAAACTACCTGTTGCTGCAACTATTCCATTTTTTAACACAAATACCCTATTTGCAAGACTAATAACATTTGGTTTATGGGAAATAATAATCCCAGAACGTGTGGATAAATAATCTTCAAGTTTTTCAAGTAAAATACTTTCGTTTATGGTATCAAGATTAGTAAGTGGTTCGTCAACCACCACTACATCTTTTTCAGCGTAAAATAACCTTGCAAGTTGTATCCGTTGTTTTTCACCGCCCGAAACAAAACTACCTCCTTCTCCTAAAAGTCTTCCTTTTAAATGATCCAATCTAAGATCATCAATTACTTTTTCCAATCGTTTCTCTTCTAACTTTCTTCCCATAACGATATTGCTTTCAAGCGTTTCATTGAAAATTCCAACAGTTTGAGAGTAATATCCAACATATTTGAACACTGCCAGGGGGTAGGTCCCTTTTAATTCATTACCTAGGAGTTTTACTTCTCCTTCATAGTTTTGCTCTAATCCAAGTAGTATATTGAGTAAAGTGGATTTTCCTTCTCCTGATAAGCCTACAATAGCAATTGTTTCCCCATGCTGAACTTTTAAGGAAATTTTTTTTAGAAATGTTTTATCAGGTTCAAAGCCAAAACTGACATCTTTCAGACTATATACGGGGGCCTTTGGAACCGGAAATATTTCATACTTTTTGTAATTCTTTTGTGCATGTTCTGCTTCGTCGAAATAATTAAGGATGGTATCAAGATTTGCAGAAACACGTACTGCAATTCGGGCCAATTCCCTAAATAGGTATAAAGGTTCCGTCACAAAGGAAAAATATGTCCACAATGCCCATATTGTTCCAACGGTCATACGTCCATTAATTACTAAAAAACTTCCATATACCAAGATTATTAGACGAGAAAAATAATCTGGCAGATCAACCATCAATTTGTCAAACCTTGATCTTGGTATTTCTGCTTCCACCACTGAGTCTGTAATCTTTTGGTATATTCTTTCATATTCATTTTCACGTTTTGATTTTGCTTCTCCAGCAAAGATTTCATGGAGATTTTCGAAAGTTTCAACTATGAAATTCGTTGCTTGTCTCATTAATTCATACCCTCGGGAGTAAGGGCGATGGCTTACTCGATCAATAATATTTGTGTATAGACCTACAATTGCCACATTCACCACATACAAGAAGAAAAAGAATTTACTCCAAGCGAAAACCATTACCAAAATTAGTACCATTCGTATAAGCACAAAAATGTTGCGAATAAAACCATAATCAAGAACGACAAAAGCTTCGTTAAGTTGATTATTAATCAAAGAAGCATAGTATGCCGAACCTTGTTGCTTAAGTTTTTTCCAAGGGAAAAAGAAAGAGAGTTTGAAAATACGATTTGATAGATCCGCGGCAGCTTTGAATTTTTCACGTAAATAAATTTGGTCGCCAATGTAGGTTAAGATAAACGAGGCAGTGTATAAGATCGCTAAAAGATAAATGGAGTTCCATTCCATTTGCATATTTATTGTTAACCCGTCTATGATGTTTCTTACCAGCAATGGAATGAAAAAACCGAATACAACTGATGATGTTGCAAGGAAGCCACCAATCAATATGGGTATAAGCCTTCGTTTTCCAATCAAAGAATAAAAAGATAATATCTTACGCAAGTTTGTTAAATTCATTTCTCCTCCTCTATAAGTGGAAATCATGTTTAAAGGAAAAGAGAGGACACTACGCCCTTAGCTAGGTAAACTTAATTTAACTCGAGATTAATTAACCCATATTTTCGGGAAAAAATCGGGTTCTCTTTTTCTTAATCTAAAACTGCATCTGGATTATTTTCTTCTAGGTTCATTACTACTTTATTAAATAGCATTAAAACACAAACGACAATTAAAATCAAACCAGATAGAATGAACATAAGTCCTATCCCCCTGTTTTTCCCAACACCTATTAAAGAGCCAATCCATGTATTCGCTAATGTACCTCCATCTATAAGAAGTGGATTGAATACTTTTTCTGCCAAAACACCTGATAATACAATTGCAACTGGAGTTATAATTTTCAAAAGTCCATCTATCACAGCGCCCACTCTACCCAAAACTTTACCCTCAATTTTTAGCTGCATTATGGTACCAAGTGTCGCATTTGTGAATGGAACAGGCAACATAAATATGAAAAATCCCACGCCAATTAGATACCAAAGAGGCGATACACCCATCACACACAAACCTATACCTGATAGTATGAGTCCAGTAAATATCGCTTTTATCCTATTTTTAATAGTTGGAATAACACTTGCAACTAACCCTCCTAAAACTAATGCTATTCCCGATATGGAATTTACCATCCCATAAATTACTGAATTATAATTGCCCATTATTATTGGTCCAACAAGCACAATACATAAATTAGCTATAAAGTTTAACAGGGCAAATACAGCTATGAGTGAGAAAAAACCTTGTTTTCCTTTTAAATATGTAAGGGTATATTTAAAATCATTGATTATATTACCCATATTTACCCTTTTATCTTCGATAACAGGCTGTGGGATTTTTTGTGATAGGACTGTTCCTATTGCTACAAAGAATGTTATAAAATCGATTGTTAATAAACCTGATAAACCAATTAAAGGGTATAGGGCTCCTGCTACTATAGGTGCTATTATATTTTGAATGGATGGGATTAATTGCATCATTCCATTTGCCCTACCAAGGTTTTTCTTAGGAACAATTTCCGGAATAGAGGCGGTGAATGCAGGATTTTGAAACGTCCCAAATACTGCAGATATGAAGTTAATAGGGAAAATCATCCATAGTTTCATTTGCCCCGTTATAAGCAATATGATCATAAACATTTTTAAAAGTGCGTCAAATGCGTCTGTGAATATAATTATATTTTTCCTGTTTTTCCTATCAGCGACTGTTCCTGCGATCGGTGCAAAAATTATCCCTGGTAAAATTCGCATTAAAACAGTCATAGTGAAAGTCATCGCACTTCCAGTTGCTTCTAAAACCCAGACAGATAACCCAAAAGTTGTCAAACCAGAACCTAAAATAGAGACGAATTGCCCTATCCAAATTATCATAAATTTTTTCATGGATTTTTCTTGGTTTAACTTTTTTTGATTCATCCCTTTTAACCTCCTGATAATACCTTATGAAAACAAGCATTAATTTCACTAATTTGATTCCTCAACATTCTCAATCACTTCTCTCACAGTTCTTATTTTTGTACCAATTTTGATTAATAGAGTAATAGTAATAATGCTTCCTATAAAGGCTAACAACCAATTGTAGCGAAAACCTATCTGATCTGCAATATAACCACTTACCAAAGGGATAGTGAAACCAAACAAGGATCCAGCAGCAGAAATAGCTGAAATATAAGATGCTCTTCTCTCACTTGGAATGAGATCATGAACCCATACTGAACTAGCACTCTTATCTATGCCCAATCCCAATTCTATTAAACTGGCTCCTAAGTAGAAAGCAACAATTGAAGCGTGAGAAGCAATTGTAATAGAACCTATTGCAATTAAACTTTGTCCTATTATTGATACTTTCACACCTTCAAAACTCTTTAGAAGTATGCCTGCTAAACTATTTCCAACGGCTAAAATTACAAGAAAAATTGCCATTGTAAAACCTAAGTATGCAGTAGGCAATTTAAGCTCTTTGACCATATATAATTGCCATATCATTACAAAGGTCTGGAAAGCAATTATTCCTGTCATAGAGTAAATCAAAATTAATCTCATTGTGGTACTTTTAAAAATATCAATTGTGTTTCGAACAAGGGCTTTTCTAAATGAAATTGCCCTATCTCCGTAATTTTCATTTAAAATGAAAATAAGAATGATCGATGTCCCAAGTGCCATTATACCAGCAACCAATAAGGGAAAATCCGGACGACCAATTGCAAGAACAGAGGACAGTAAAGCTACAATAGCTCCGAATATTAGTGAAATTGCATTTGCATTCGGAAACACTTTTGCTTTTAAATGTGCTCGACCTTCTTTAGTAATTTCATCTACAAACCAAGCTCCTGGAGTGCCGCTAATCAATGCAACACCGGCTGCCCAAAATAAAATACTCAAGATAAAAGTGAATAGATTATTTGCTTGGAAAAATACCAGTAACCCGATGGACCATATAAAAAATCCTAACACTAACGATCTTTTCCGACCGTATTTATCAGCAATGTTTCCAGTTGGAAAGTCTAATACACTTAACGCTATTGAAGCAATCGCTAATACCTGTCCGATCTGAAATGAGGTTAATCCCCTTATACCCATATGAGCAACATATACAGTGCCGAATAATTTATCAATACTTTCGTAAAGTATAATAATAAAATAATATTTCGTTATTGTAGAGTCAAGTTTGATTGATTTACCAAAACGCCCCATAGATCTTATCCTCCGGTTTTTATAAAATTACTGCCTTTAAAAATTCTAAAACTTAATATATAGCTTCCCTTTTCCCCCACTTCCTCCTTATGACCTCTATCCTTAAATCTCTTTACAAAATGTGTCGTTGAACTGTTCTGTCACAAGAAACTTTCTCTACGCTCCCCATAAATTGATAACAGCTTCTTTGTTCTCTCTCCCAAAGAAGGATAGAATCAAAAAAATAACTACGCCGATGATTGACATAATCCAAAGAACCATATACGCCCAATCTATAAAAAATATAAGAAAAGAAAAAAGATAAAAAGATAATGTCACAAAGCCTAAAAGATTATTGAAAAAGCTATTTGAAAAAGGCAATGAAATCCCGCCTTCTCTTTGTATCCCTAAACTTCCTATAGATGCAAATAAAGAAAGGATCAAAACTGAGCCCAAATTCGAAAATACAGCTTCATAACCGAATGTTTTTAAGATTATTATTGATACGAAGAACGTGAAAATTGATAAAATCATTCCAATAATAACTGAAAACATAACATCCTTAAAGAAAACTTTTTTCAGTGAGAGATGAGTCGCTGCGATTGCTTCGAGAAAGCCACTTATCATTTCCCTCGTATTTTCACATATCCCACCAAAAATCATGGTGGTGAATATTAAAGATAAAAAGGGTAATAGAACTTCTAAAGATAGATAAGGATTAACGATTCCAATAAAACATGTCATACCTATCATCATAGCCAGGCTTACAATCAAAGTTTTTATTCCCTTTTTTAAAAAGATAAGATCTTTCCACAATATGGCATCTGTTTTTATTTTCATAGTCTTGCTATAGCCACCTTTTCTTTATTTATTTTCCTTATGATTCCTAAGAAGATAGCGATCAAAATTGCTGAAACGATCAGTGTTATTATAACCATCAACCCTACTGAGTAAGTTAAGAAAAAAGCGCTCAGATTCAAAAAGAGAACAGCAAATATAAAGACTCCTGAGTTAATAAGTGTGGTAACAGTGATGTTTGCAAAGAACCAGTAGCAACTCCCCACCAAACCCTCTATACTAAAGACAAAGGGAATCGCTATTACCAAGATCAGAAGATTATTTATTGAAGGAATTACTATTTGATTATACATAATCCAAGAAATGAAAGTTGAGATAAAAAGGATTATCCACCCCAGACAAATGGATACAATCGTTATTAAACCTGCTTTAATGAGAAGTATTTGTCTGACAGAAAAATGCGTGGCAAGGATACTTTCTAACGATCTATCTGAAATTTCCATAAAAAATATTTTGTTATTTAAGTTAAACCCAACGATTAAAGGAATCAATAATATAAGATTTGAATAACTTTGCTGGAATTTTTCAATTGATATTAAGGATGAAATAGCTATAAATAAGCCAAGTATTATTGAAAAAAGAAAGGAGCCCTTGGATTTTTTTAAAACGGTGAGATCTTTCCATAGGATTGCATTCATCTTTTCACCCCTTTTAATGCTCTTGTTACAAGGCCTTTTCTAGCTTCTGGTTCGGATTTTAATAGCTTTAAATATAGATCTTCCAACCCTTCTTCTTCTGTTTTCATCTCCTCAACTTTTACACCTGCTTTTGCCAATACTTCAAATATTCTTCCAGAATCATTCCCTTCGATGTAAATCGTGTTACCATCGATTTTTACTTTCATTTCCTTACTTAATTCTTCTACCCAAGGTCCAATTTCTTTTACTTTTACAACGGTTCTTTTGGCACTGAAACGACTTTTTAATTCTTCATAAGAACCTTGTGCTACCATCTCACCATGGTTTATAATCGCTATATTCGAACATATCTTTTCTACTTCTTCAAGATCATGTGATGTCAGAAATATTGTCTTTCCTTCTTTTTTGAGAGCAAGAAGCATTTCTCTTATCAATGTTCTTGCTTCAGGATCCAATCCAAGCGTAGGTTCATCGAGAAAGATTAAAGTGGGATCACAGATAAGAGCCCTGGCAAGGGTTAATCTTCTGGTCATACCATGGGAATATGTAGCGACGGGTTTATCCTTTACTTCCCACAACCCTGCAAAAGTAAGAAGACTTTCAATCCTTTCTTTCCTTTCACTGGGACTAGCATCTTCATAATATATCCTGTCAAAGAATTCCATGTTTTCATATCCAGTAAGGATGTAAGATACACCCAAACTCTCAAGCATGAAGCCTATCTTTTTTCTCTTTTTGTCATATTCCTTTGTTGTAACATCAACACCAAATATCTTTATTGTACCGTTAGTTGGTTTTAAAATGTTTAAAATCAGTCTCACCATGGTTGTTTTACCCGCACCATTAGGTCCCAACAATCCAAAAGCTTCTCCTTCTTTAATTGAGATGTTTATATTCTTCAAAGCAGGCTCCTCTTTTCCTCTGTATTCTTTGCAGAGATTTTCTATTTCTATAATATCCATCAAATTCATCTCCCTACAAACAAAGTGGTCGATACTTGTAAAGCTTGCTCCCTGATTTAACAGTCAACTTGCTAACCAATTACTTTTTTATTCTCCCTAAATTTTTCGCTTGTTGAAATAATTTTTAGGTTTTTATCTTTTCACTACACCCATTTTAATAATTTTAAAACCCCAACCATGCATTTATCCTACTTCTTCCACAACATTTACAATCGTCCCATGTTCTACTCCATTTATTGATTTTGAATCGTAATTGAATGCGTTTCTATGTTTTTCAAACATCTTTTGCGCTCGTCACGCCATTTTCTTTTTCTTATTCTATCATCAGTCTTTTGCCAAAGATATCTACGAAGTAGATGATTCCTAATATAGCCATTAATCCCAAAAAAATCAAAATAAGATTTTGCCAGTTTTCTAAAATAATTAACTTTTCCCACAGATTTCCATTCATTCCCACAAAAATTAAGAATAAAAATAGAAGGATTCTAACTATGAATGGGTTATCAAACACGAGAAGCCCTATTCCAACTAAACCACTAAGTACCGCTGACCAAATCGGAAAGGTTATCAATACCGTCAAAAGTATTTCAAAACTAGGAATTACTCCCATAGAAAAAATGTTTGTTATATATTGCACAATAATTCCCCATAACATAAATACCTGTGTGAACAATAATACTGCCAACATTTTCCCCAAGAATATTTCTTTTATATTTAAAGGTGATGCCAAAAGGTATGAGATATTTTTATTTTCCTTCTCCTTTTGAAAGCTGATCCAACCAAATGTATAAGGTACGAAAAAAGTAACCGTAAAAGAGGAGATAAGAATAGGGTTAAATTTATTAGAACTATCCAAATTAAACACTATTACAAAGACTGTAATAGCCGTCAAAAGCGAAAAAAATTGAAATCGTTTCCTTATGAACATTCGTAACTCTTTTTTAATTAGAGCTCTTATCATTCTTCGTCCTCCTTCACGATATAAGTATATATATCCTCAAGCGTTACTTTTTCTTCTTCCACCCTTTCGACATCTATTCCTTTATTCACGAGATATCGAACTACTGATGATGGACTTATTTTATCTCCAGAGAGTATCAATTCTTTTTCCCCTATTACATTTACCTCAGAATCCTTTGAAATCTCATTTACTATATCCTTGGGAATTTTATTACTTGCCTTTATTGTTACACCCATTCTAACTCCCAAAGCCTCTTTCAATTCTTCCATATTTCCAGATACAACTATTTGCCCTCTTCTCAAAAGTATTATCCTTGAACATATTCTTTCTATATCGAAAAGGTCATGAGAGGTTATTAAAAGTGTTTTTTCTTTATCATGTAAGCCTTTTAAAAATTCTACTATGTTTTTCCTGGCTACAGGATCAAGATTGGACGTGGGTTCATCCATTAAAACAATCGAAGGATCATGCAAAAATGCTCTTGATATAGCTAACTTTTGCTTCATACCTGCGGAAAGTTCCTTAACCAAACTTCCCTTATTTTCATAAAGTCCCCATTGATTTAGTAATGCCTCCCCTCGTATTTGGGAAACCTCATATAATTCACTCCAGAACTTTATATTTTCATCAACAGTTAAATCATCATAAAGACCAGGTCCGTCCAAAATGAAACCTATCTTTTTTCTTTCGCTCTTGGTCATCTTATCAGTATCTACCCCTAAAATTTTTGAAACCCCTTCAGTTGGTTTTAAAAGTCCTAATATTATATTTATCAGGGTAGTTTTTCCTGCACCGTTTGGCCCAATCAATCCTACAATTTCTCCCGTCTTTATTGAAATATTTATATCTTTCAAGGCTTCTACCCCATTTTTATAAACCTTTCGAATATCTTTTAATATTATCGTTTCCATAAATTTATTTCCCCCCTTCCAAATATTATTTCTTTTTGAACAATTCTATGAACGCATTCCCGTGTCTTTTGAGTTCTTATTTGTCATTCTGAGCATCTTTAACATACTGCTTTCTAAATAATTCTCTATAACTTTCATTCTTTTGGTATAATTCTATGTGTGAACCCGAATCCACTATAGTACCGTTTGCCATAAAATATATCCTATCTGCTTTAATTATTGTTGAAAGACGATGAGAAACCAATATTATCGTCATATCTTTTTCCTTTTCCTTCAGCCTTTCAAATATTAATTCTTCAGTGTGTGAATCCATTGCAGAAGTAGCTTCATCCAACAACAGCACCTTAGGCGGATGTAATAATGTTCGAGCTAAATTGACTCTTTGCTTTTGGCCACTGGATAATAGCAAACAGTTTTTATTAAGAGACTCTGAAAATTCCGTTAGTTGTGTGATTTCTAAAATCTCATTTATTGTCCTTTTTTCAACTTTTTCACCTAATAATATATTCTCTTCTATGCTTGCATTGAATATAAAAGGAGAACTTTCTACATATTTTATATTTCTTCGTAAATCTGAAAGATCATATTGTGAAAGTTTTAATTTGTTCAGTAATATTTCTCCTCTTTGTGGTTTATATAGCTCGGTTAATAGTAAAAGTAAAGTGCTTTTCCCTGTTCCAGTTGATCCAACAATGGCTATCTTTTCACCTTTGCCGATTTGTAAATTTATATTCTTTAATATATAATTATTTCCCTCATATGAGAAGAAAACATCGTGGAAATCAATTGTAAATTCTTTTGGAAAGGGCATCCCTTTACGTACTTTTTCCTCTTCTTGGTTTAGTAAAGTTTCAATTCTATCTATTGATGGAAAAGCGGCAGGTGTGGTAGTAAAGAGAAAAGCTAAGTTCCATACTGGGACATATAGCCTTCCAACGAATGTAAAAAAGGCGATCAGCGTTGGAATATCTACCAAACCCCTCATTGATAAAATTGCACCAATGCACAAAATAATAATAGGCAAACCTTCTTCAATATACGTAGTTATACTATTATATAGTTTTTCATAAAAACTTTTGTTTTTCATAGAATTATGCCAGTTGCGGATCTTGTTTTGAAAAAGATGGTAAAAATAGATGGTTTTTTCCAATAATCTTATGATAATTGCTGAATTTATCCCTTCTTCTATTGATTTTACAACATTATCGTTTGCCTCTCGTTCTAACAAAGACATACTTTCCATCTTTGGTTTGAACTGCTTTTGGCATAATAAGTATATGGGCAGGGAACAAACAAATATTATGGCTAAATAGGTATTTAATTTAAAAGCGACATAACATCCTACCGAAAATTCAGCTATTGCTTGAAAAACAGATGTGAAAAAAAGTGCTTCTTCTCCAACTATGTCTATATCAGAGGTGAATCGCGCCATTAATTCACCCGATGGCTTCCTTTTATGGTACGAAGCTGGTAATTTTAAAACTTTTAGGTATAATTTCTCACGCAAGCTCCCTTTCACTAACAGTTTCAAAATGTCTCCATGATAATCACTTAAAAACCAAATTAAACGTGTGAAGGAATAAATAACAAGTATCAGTAAAGCTGTAATTAGGGCACTTTTCATCCCTTGCCCATCGTTTATTGTTGTAATTTCTTGCATCAAGTTTTCGATTAAAAATGGAGTCACGGCTACTAGTGGTATAAAAGATAAAATTAGTATGAAATTTATAAATAACTCTTTTTTAAAACGAGAGACCTCTTCCCAAAGAAAATACAAGGCGTTTTTGTATTTCATTAAACTTCCTCCATTTGATGAGGAGAGCTTATAAAAATTTGCCACAATTTTTAATTGAAAAACGCCCATTTAGGGCGTCTTTTTGAAAATTATTTCAATAACTTTTTTAGCTCTTCATATGAATTTAGCTCCCCTTCGCCCCTCAATTTATCAGTCAATATCTACACTATACTCTGTAACCCACTAATTTTGTTATTTTATGTATCCTTCTTTCTTTAAGAAATACTGTGATAAATTTAGTATTCTTTTATCCTTCATTAGGTCTTTGAAGAATTTTTCGTATTCTGGTTCACTTTTGTACCATTTGTGTATTAAGTCTAAAAAACCGATATCTTCATCCTCTTGCTTTATATACAACCTTGCATAACCGTATCTGTTCCATATATTTATCTGGACCATGTAATCATAAGATAAAGATTCTATGATTCCTTTTAGGGTTTCTCTGTCTTTTTGTATGGCTTCTTTTTCTTTTTCTAAAATTGAGAGAAGGAATAAGAGGAATCCTTCTCCCAGTTCATCGATGATTATTTCGTTTTTTTTAGATGTTTCTTCATCAAAATCAAAGAAATCTTCATCTTTTTGAAGTGCGTAACCAGGAACGATTTCAAAGGTTTTTAAAGTTTTTAGTACTTCTACTATTTCCTTCTTGTTTTTCACTTCTTTTCTGAATCTAAGGATGTTTTCTCTTTCGTAAGTTTCAAATTTGAGTTTGTCTAAAACTTCAAGTTGGTTGTCGGTGAGTGCTTCTAAATAGTAACCTAAGTACAGTCTAATCAAGATTCGATTCTCCTACAGTCTGAATATTTTCAACTGTT
>Ga0182240_100472_pt1 | contig 12905 bp, 11 predicted proteins | sample hydfrates4_PW_90_FD_145594 | JGI IMG/M metagenome (GOLD analysis project Ga0182240, IMG submission 145594) | Subsurface microbial communities from deep shales in Texas, USA - hydraulic fracturing test 4_PW_90 | ecosystem: Environmental > Aquatic > Deep subsurface > Shale gas/oil reservoir >...
AATATGAGACCTGTGATGGGCGTAACCTTGCACGGAGTAGAAGCCAGGAAAGTGGAAGTCGAGGTGGAGATAACCGGAGGATTGTTCTCGGTCTCGGTGGTAGGTTTGCCCGATACGGCAGTAAAGGAAGCAAGGGAGAGGGTGCGAGCTGCATTGAGGGCAGTGGGATTGAACGTAAGAGGTAGGGTGGCCATAAACCTGGCTCCGGCGGACTTGCCCAAGGAGGGGGCCCTCCTGGACCTTCCCATGGCTGTTGGAATTGCAGTCGCCATGGGAGAGGCCAGTCCACCGGAGGGTGCCATATTGATGGGGGAGTTGGCCCTTGATGGCAGGGTCAGAAAGGCAAGGGGAGTTGTCCCAGCGGCCCTTCTTGCGCTGCGTGAAGGGTGGAAAATCTTCGTGCCCAGGGAAAACGTGGATGAAGTCTCCCTCATAAAGGGTGTCTGTGCCTATGCAGTAGAGAACCTGGGAGAGCTTTTGGCCCATTTGCGCGGAGAAAGACCCCTTCAAAGGGTGAAGCCTCATCCAATTCCGGAAGACCCCCTCAAAGCAGATCCGGATCTATCGGAAATAAAGGGTCACTCCCAGGCTAAAAGAGCCCTGGAGATAGCAGCAGCAGGGCACCACAATATCTTCATGATTGGATCGCCGGGTTCGGGCAAGACCATGCTGGCCAGAGCTCTTAGGGGGATTTTGCCCCCTCTCTCGGATCAGGAGGCCATGGAGGTTCTTTTGGTGAAGAGCACTGTTGGACTTTCTCCTGGGAACGTTAAAGAAAGACCTTTCAGGATAGTCCACCACACTGCAAGCACCGTCGCTGTCTGTGGCGGCGGACCTAACTTGCGCCCTGGAGAGGTGAGCCTTGCCCATAGGGGTGTCCTGTTCCTTGATGAATTCACCGAATTCAGGAGAGAGTTGATAGAGGCGCTGAGGCAGCCATTGGAGGATGGTTCCATAGTCGTCAGCAGGGCCTCGGGGAGCGTTTCATATCCGGCTAGGGTGCTTTTGGTGGCAGCATGCAACCCATGTCCGTGCGGATACCTTGGTGACCCTTCAAAGCAGTGCAGGTGTTCGGCGGCTGCTATAGAAAGATACCAAAGAAAGATATCCGGTCCGATAGTGGACAGGATGGACCTTTATGTTTCCGTCCCCAGGCTTTCACCCCAGGAACTGGTGTCTTTTTCCCCTGCTAAGTCTGAGGACAGTGCAACGGTAAGGGAAAGAGTTGCGGAGGCAAGGAAGCGTCAGCTTTCCCGTTGGGAGAAATGGGGCTACTCCTGCAACGCGGAGGTTCCGGAGAAGATATTGAAAAGGCACCTCAACCTTTCTCCAGAGGCCCTTGGTTTCCTTGAGAAGATGGCCGGGAAACTTCAACTCACTGGAAGAGGCATAACCAGGATATTAAGGGTAGCTCGAACCATAGCGGACTTGGATGGTGCGTCCTTTGTGAGCATGGGACATCTTTCTGAAGCGTTGGCCTACAGGAAAGGAGCAAGTATGCCGTGGACAAGCTAAGAGCCCTTATGCTGTTGAACGCTACGGGTACTGTGACGGCAAGGCTCTTCAAAGAAGTAGAAATGGCAAGCTCTGGGAGGCCCTTGGATCCCAGAGAGTTAATAGAGGAAGGGGAAAGTTTTTGGAGGAGAGTGGGCTTTTCCGAGGGGGCCGTTAGTTTTCTGAAGGTAGCCCTAAAGGAGAGTTGGGCGGAACGGGAACTGGAAAGATGCAGCGCCTTGGACGTTATGGTCATAACCTGGGGAAGTGACGAATATCCAGCTCTTTTGGAGGATTTGGATGATCCACCTCTGGTGCTCTACGTTATAGGAGACAAACTGCCTTCTTTTGGCGTTGGAATAGTGGGAACCAGGCGCTGCACCAGCTACGGCAGCAGGGTCGCAGGCTTGATATCCGAAAATGTGGCTTCCTTGGGAATGGACGTTATAAGCGGCGGCGCTTTGGGAATAGATAGCGCTGCTCACAAAGGTTGCATGAGCGCAGGTGGTAAGACGATCGCCGTTTTGGGGACCGGAGTGGATGTTGTCTATCCTTCGAGCAACAGGTGGCTTTTCGAGGAAATAAAGGAAAGTGGATCTTTGGTGAGCGAGTACCCTTTGGGAACCAAGGCGAGACAGTGGACCTTTCCAAGAAGAAACCGCATCATTGCCGGGTTGTCGGAGAAATTGGTGGTGGTCGAGGCCCCCGTAAAAAGCGGTGCCATGATAACTGCGAGGGTAGCCATGGATTTGGGACGAGAGGTTTGGGCAGTGCCAGGTCGGATTACCGATGAAAGTTCAGGAGGTTCCAATTCCTTGATAGCAGATGGAGCCCATGTGCTTTACGACGTGTGTGCCTTTATGGAGAGTTTCAGGGGGCATCAACTGTTTTTGAAAGGATTGGACCTGGGGGTGTCCAAAAAGCAGAGCCTGCCAAATCTTTCGGAAAAGCAAATGGAAATTTACGAATTTTTGTGCAAATATGGGGAGCAAACGGTTGACAACATAGCTGTCGGCTGTAAAATGGACGCCGCCCAAGTTTTACAGGAGTTAGGTTATTTGAGCATCGAAGAATTGGTTTTTCCATCAGGTCCAGGACGGTGGAGCGCCATACCGAAGGGAACTTGGACTGAAAAAAGATAGGATAAAAGATAGGATAAGGAGAAGGAGCATGGCGGTTAGGTTTATAAATGAACACGAAAGACGATTTTTCACGGAAGAGGCATTGAGTTTGGCTTATAGCATGTTCGCGGAGAAAGTGTTTCCCGATCACATTGTGGAGGCGGTTATGACCGAAGCAGTGAGATGGGGGTGCGACGGATACACTGTGGATGAGGCTCTTTTGTCCTCCATATTGTGGGCTATTTGCGAAAAGCCGTCTAGGGGGATGGATGTTCAAAGTGTTTTGGGTCATAACAGTAATAAGATCCGCCTTTCGTGATTGGGGGTTTTGTTTGTGGCTGTGAAAAAGGCTAAAAATAGCAAGGCGAGTAAGAAAAAGACTTTGGTGATCGTGGAGTCACCCTCCAAGGCCAAGACCCTTACAAAGCTTCTGGGCAGAGGCTATGAGGTGAAAGCCAGTGTAGGACACGTTCGAGACCTGCCCAAGAGCAGGCTCGCTGTGGACATAGAGAACAACTTTAAACCCGATTACATAGTGGTGAGAGGCAAGGGCCAAGTCGTCAAGGAGCTCAAGAAGAAAGCATCGGAGAGTTCAAGAATCATTTTGGCTTCGGACCCTGACAGGGAAGGAGAAGCCATAGCGTGGCATTTGGCTGAGATACTTGGCATATCCGCGGAAAGTCCCTGCAGGATGAGGATGTACGAGATAACCCCTAAGGGCGTCAAAGAAGCGCTGGGAGGTTTGGGGCCTATAGATATGAACAAGGTGTATGCCCAGCAGGCCAGGCGAATAATGGACCGGCTGGTGGGTTACTCCATAAGCCCCATTTTGTGGAGGAAGATAAAGTGGGGCCTTTCGGCAGGAAGGGTTCAGTCTGCTGCACTGAAGATCGTGTGCGACAGGGAAAGGGCTATAGAGGATTTCGTCCCGCAGGAATACTGGAATATATCCGTAGAGGCTCAAAAAGAAAATGGCGCTTTGTACAACCTCCGAGTGGAGAAAAGGGGAGGCAAGACCTTATTAAAGGATGGAAAGACTCTACTCATAGATAGCGAAAAGGTCGCCGATGAGATCATAGAAGTTATTGTTTCTAATCCTCTAGTCGTTAAGGATTTTACTTCTAAAGAGGGTGAAAGGAAGCCCCCTGCGCCTTTCAAGACCAGTACACTTCAACAGGAGGCGGCAAGGAGGCTTAAATTTTCGCCTCGAAAGACCATGTCCATAGCTCAGGAGCTGTACGAAGGCGTGGAGATCCCCGGAAGGGGAGTTATGGGTCTTATAACCTACATGAGGACCGATAGCTTGAGAGTATCCCCCATGGCTATAGAGGAAGTTCGTTCTCTAATATCTCAAACGTTCGGTCAAAGCTATTTGCCTAAGAAGCCCAATAGCTTTGAAAGCAAGGTGCGGTCTCAGGATGCCCACGAGGCTATAAGGCCGACGGACGTAACCCTTACGCCCGAACAGGCAAAGCAGTACCTTTCGCGAGACCAATATAGGCTTTACGAGCTGATTTGGAAGCGCTTCGTGGCCTCGCAGATGAGCCCTTCGATCGTCGCCAGGGTTACATTGGAGGCCGAAGCGAAGGACATAGGTTTGAAGCAGTCAGGAGTAAGGGTGCTCTTCGATGGGTGGAGCAAGGTTTGGCCATCGGATTTGCAGGAGGAGATCGTGCCGGAGGCTGTCCCGGGTGAAGAACTTTCCGTCACAAACATAAACAAAGAACAGAAGTTCACAAATCCACCATCAAGATATACGGAAAGTGGACTGATAAAGGTTCTAGAGGATAAGGGTATAGGGCGTCCTTCTACTTATGCCACCATATTGCAGACTTTGAGCGACAGGCGCTACGTGGGTAAGGATGAAGAGAAGAAGTTGAAGCCAACGGAGTTGGGCAAATTGGTCAATGGATTCCTTGAAGAGTATTTCCCTGAGATAGTGGATGTAGGATTCACTGCGAAGATGGAAGAGGAGCTAGATGAGGTTGAGAGCGCTGAGAGAAAATGGGATCAAGTGGTAGGGGAGTTCTGGGCAGCCTTTGAGCCCACACTGCGCTCTGCAGAGGAGAACGCTGAGAAACTTGCTGCCCCTCAGGGAGAACCGATAGGTGAGAATTGTCCACTATGCGGGGCTCCCCTGGTCAAGAGGTTCAGTCGATACGGCGAGTTCATAGGTTGTTCTGCTTTCTCCGACCCTGAAAAGAAGTGCACGTACAGTCGTCCCATAGTTGACAAGATAGGAGTGACTTGCCCCAAGTGCGGCAAAGGAGACGTGGTCAGGCGTAGGGGCAAGAGAGGCAGGACCTTTTATGGGTGTTCCAGGTATCCCGAGTGCGATTACGCATCGTGGTATGAACCCACCGAGGAGCGCTGCCCCCAGTGTGGAGGAGTCGTGGTTCTGAAAGGAGCCAAAAGGAACAAGGTCTGTTCGGTATGTGATTGGAAAGAGGGTAAGAAGGATGATGGCCCCAATGAAGAATGATTTGAGAAGTGTACCTGAAGTTACGGTCGTAGGAGCCGGCCTTGCTGGGAGTGAGGCCGCATGGCAGCTTGCTCTGCGGGGTGTGAGAGTAAAGCTCTTTGAGATGCGTCCTCGAAAATACACTCCAGCCCACACCACCGACAAGTTCGCGGAGTTGGTGTGCAGCAACTCCCTGGGCTCCAACGTGGAAGATACCCCTGCTGGAATACTAAAGAACGAGTTGAGAAGATTCAAAAGCCTGGTAATGCAGTGTGCTGACGAGCACGCAGTCCCTGCTGGGAGGGCCCTTGCTGTAGATAGAGAGTCGTTCTCCCAATGTGTGACCGAAAAATTGAGGTCTCACCCCATGATAGAGATAAACTGCAAGGAAGTAGAGGATCTTCCTGATGGATTAGCGATAGTGGCTACGGGGCCGCTGACTAGCGAGAGTTTGGCCAGCAGATTGAAAGAAGTGGTAGGAGAGGATTTCTTGTACTTTTTTGATGCAGTAGCTCCTATAGTAACGGCCGAATCCATAGATATGTCCAAGGCTTATAGGGCAAGCCGCTACGGGAAGGGGGAGGACTACATCAACTGCCCACTGACGGAGGAGGAGTACTACGCTTTTTGGGAGGCACTGGTCTCAGCTGAGCGAATACCCCTGAAGGATTTCGAGAGGGATGGCAAGTTTTTCGAAGGGTGCATGCCCGTGGAAGTGTTGGCCCAAAGAGGCAAGGACACCCTGCGTTATGGACCTATGAGACCTGTGGGACTGGAAGATCCTAAGGATGGTAAGAGGCCTTTTGCTGTAGTGCAGCTTCGGCAGGAGAACAAGGCGGGTACCATGTACAACTTGGTGGGTTTTCAGACCAACCTGAAGTGGAAGGAGCAAGAGAGAGTTTTCCGGATGATTCCAGCCCTCAAGAATGCAGAGTTCGTCCGTTTTGGAGTGATGCACCGCAATATATATGTTAACGCTCCCAAGGTGTTGGACGGTCACCTTAGGTTGAAGGCAAGAAGCAATATATACCTCGCTGGCCAGATCACAGGCGTCGAAGGATACGTGGAGAGTACTGCCATGGGATTGGTGGCTGGGATAAATGCTGCATGCCAAGCTCGTGGCCTGAGCCTTCCCCTTTGGCCCATGGAGACGGCAATAGGTTCCCTAATGAACCATCTTTCGGAGGAGAGGCCTCACGGCTTTCAGCCCATGAACATGAACCTCGGCCTTTTCCCTCCTTTGGGAGAACGAATAAAAGACCGATCCCAGAGACTGGCAAGGCATGCAGAGAGGGCAAAAAGGGCGTTGGAGGCCTTCTTGGCGGAGAACAAAATGCTTGTAATTGAAAAAGACTAAAAATTCTCCATATAAAATATTTATACAGAAAATTGTGCTTTTTCCCCCACAAAATGCTACAATATGTTCATGTCAATGAAGATAGAGGAAGCAGTAGATTTATATTTGGACTGGCTTAAGTATGGTCGTGGGAAGTCCGAGAACACTACGGTAAACTACGCTGTAGACCTGTGTCAGTTCTCCGACTACCTTGCGTCTCAGGGAGTGGAAGACGTGGAATCCATAAGTTCTGGCCACGTCAGGGCTTTCCTGAGGGATGTAGTCGGCTTTGGCTACGCCCGTACCTCCGCAGCCAGGAAGCTCTCTGCCATAAAGGGTTGGACTGCCTTTTTGAAGGAGAGAGGGCTTGTTGCTTCCGATGTGGCGGCCAGGCTGAAAGGCCCCAGGATCCCCAAGAGGCTTCCCCGGGCTTTGCCTTACGATGACGTGGTCAAGCTGATAGAGGAGGGGCCCAGGGGGGACAATGCCTCAAGAGACAGGGCGGTTTTGGAACTCCTTTACGGGTGCGGCCTTAGGATAGCTGAGGCAGCTGTTTTGAGGTGGGACCAGGTGGACCTGGAGGAAAGATGGATAAGGGTCGTCGGTAAAGGTGACAAAGAGAGGATCGTGCCTTTGGGCCGTTATGCCGTCAATGCGTTGAGAGAATGGAGAGCACAAAGGAGCTCCTCTGATGTATATGTCTTTCCTGGTGAAAAGGGAGGCCCTATAACGGTTCGAACTTTGCGCAGGATAGTCGTGAGGTGTGCAAGAAACGTTGGCTTAAGCGGCGTTACTCCTCATGCCTTGAGGCATAGCTTCGCGACCCATATGTTGGAGCGGGGAGCCAACCTCAGGGTTTTGCAGGAACTTTTGGGACATGAAAGCTTGTTGACCACTCAGCGGTACTTGAAGGTGACCGCTGAGCAGCTGAAGCAAAGCTATATAAAGGCCCATCCCAGGGCGGTGTTCGGAGGGAAAGATGTTTAAGGGAACTACTATTTTGTGTGTCAGAAAGAACGGCAAGGTGGCCATGGTTGGAGATGGCCAGGTCACTTTGGGCAGTCAGGTAGTGAAGGCCAGCGCCAAGAAGGTAAGGCGGCTGTACAACGATAAGGTTCTATGCGGTTTCGCCGGTGCTACGGCGGATGCCATGACATTGCTGGAGCGTTTTGAGAGACAGCTCGACGAGCAGTCAGGCAACCTGATGAGGGCTGCAGTGGCCTTGGTCAGGGATTGGAGGACCGATAAGGTTTTAAGAAGGCTTGAAGCCATGATGCTGGTTGCCGATATCAACCAGACCCTGCTTTTGTCCGGAACTGGAGACATCCTGGAACCTGAGGGAGATGCTTCCTCTATAGGTTCGGGAGCAGGTTATGCCTTGGCTGCAGCCAGGGCGTTCATAGATGCGGGTCTTACGGATGCCGAGTTGATAGCTCGAAAGTCCTTGGAGATAGCCGCGGGAATATGTATTTACACCAATAGCGTATTGACTGTGGAGGTGCTTGAGTCTTGAGTTTTTACAACGAGGAGGCTTTGACTCCCCGTAAGATAGTAGAATACCTTGGAAGGTATATTGTAGGACAGGATAAGGCCAAAAGGGCAGTTGCCATAGCCTTGAGAAACAGGATGCGCAGAAAGAAGTTGCCCCAAGAGATGGCCAAGGAGATAACTCCTAAGAACATCCTCATGGTGGGACCCACAGGAGTCGGAAAGACGGAGATAGCCAGGAGGCTTTCGCAGCTCGTGAACGCCCCCTTTGTAAAGGTCGAGGCCACCAAGTACACCGAAGTGGGCTACGTGGGGCGAGATGTGGAGTCCATGGTTCGGGACCTGGTGGAAAGGGCTTACCACATGGTTAAGGAGAAGCACTTGCAAGAAGTGCAGGAGGAAGCCTCAAGAAGGGTTGAAGAGAGGTTGCTTGATGCCCTTCTGCCCAGAAAAAGGGTCCAGGAAAAGGTTACGAACATGGTGGAGTTCCTGCTGGGCCAAGGTGACTCTAATGAAAGGGAAGAAGAGACAGAAGATCCCAAGCGTCAGGCCACCAGGGAGAAGTTACGAAGGCTCCTTAGGGAGGGCAAGCTGGACGCCAGGGAAATTGAAATCGAAGTAGTTGAGTCTGCGCAGGTAGGTATACCCATCTTGGGGGCTCCAGGCATGGACGAGATGGGAATAAACATTGGTGAGATGCTCAGCGGGCTGTTTCCCAAAAAGAAGAAGAAGGTCACCATGACTGTTGCCGAAGCCAAGCGGGTGTTACAGGCCGAGGAGGCGGAGAAGCTCATAGACCACGAGGCAGTGTCTACGGAGGCGGTCAGAAAGGCTCAGGAGGAAGGGATAATATTCATCGACGAACTGGACAAGGTAGCCTCTGCATCGAGTTCCACCTCGGGGCCGGACGTGAGTCGAGAGGGAGTCCAAAGAGACCTTCTCCCTATCATCGAAGGTTGTACGGTCAACACAAAATACGGCCCCATACGTACAGATCATATTTTATTCATAGGTGCAGGGGCCTTTCACAAGGTAAAACCATCTGATCTGGTTCCGGAGCTTCAGGGTAGGTTGCCTCTAAGGGTTGAGCTTGATCCTCTCACGGAGAATGACCTTGCAAGGATCCTTGTGGAACCCGAGAACAGCCTTTTAAAGCAGTATAAGGCCTTATTGGAGACCGAAGGGGTAGAGCTGGTCTTCACGGAGGATGGGGTGGCGGAGATAGCTTCGATAGCCGCAAGGATGAATATTGAGATGGAAAATATAGGAGCGAGAAGGCTGCACACCATAATGGAGGCCCTTTTGGAGGATATACAGTTTGAAGCTCCCGAGCGGAAAGGCGAAGTTATAACGGTGGATGCCAAGATGGTCAGGGAGAAACTCCATGATGTAGTGGCCGACACAGATTTAAGGAAGTATCTTTTGTAACTTGAATTGACCTGAAAGTACGCAACAGGTACTGCAATTCAAATAAACGAGATATCTGGAGGGATAAGCTAGCTATGAATACTCCTAAGGAACTTTACGAATCTAGAGCCAAGATCAAAGATCCTACTGCTATGCAGGATTTGCTGGAGAAAACCAGGATTGTGAACAAAGTGCTCCAAAACATGAAAGAGGCAAATTCACAGGAATTCCAAAAGTTGGCCAAGGTTCTGTGCGATCTTTCCACTGCTAACACATATATGATAGATAGTAAGGGGAAGATCCTTGGATACGCCTGGGTAAGTGAATATGACTGCCCTATAATGACGGACCTTTTGAAAAAGGGCTACATGCCGGAAGGTTACGTGGAGAGGCTCAACAGACTCAACGAGTCGGTGCTCAACCACACGGATCATGGCCTTTGTGCTTATGCAGATCATCCTTGCAAAAATTCAAACAAGCATGTAGTTTATGTTCCCATTTATGGAGGAGGGGAACGTCTGGGGACTTTGATATTGGCTCGCTTTGGGTACCCCTTCGACACCAGGGACCTGGTGCTAAGCGAATATCTGTCCACCGTCGTAGGGATCGAGATCCTCAATGCAAAAGCCAGAGAGATAGAGGAAAGGGCAAGGGAGAGGCTTATAGTCCAAATGGCCATGCGAGCTTTGTCTTACTCTGAGGTGGAGTCGGTCAGGCACATAATTTCGGAGCTAGGTTCCTCGGAGGGTGTCGTTGTGGCCAGTAAGGTTGCAGACAAGGCTGGAGTTACAAGAAGCGTCATCGTCAACGCCCTGCGAAAGCTTGAGAGTGCTGGAATCATAGAGAGCCGAAGCCTGGGCATGAAAGGGACATACATAAAGATATTGAGTCGACTTTTCATGGAGGAGTTGGGTTTTCAAGAGTAATGACCTTGCGAGGTTAAGGTGTTATAATCATCATAATAACAAAGCAGTTCATGGAGGTGGTTAGGGCGGAAACAGTGTTTTACGGTCCTTTCGGCTCTTATTAAATTGACAATTATTCAAAAAACGGAGGTATCTGAACTGCATGATTCAACAAGAAGCTCCCCATTCTGAGGCGCTTAAAATAGGGGATGTAGTGGAAGGAACGGTTGAGCAAATAGTACCCTACGGCGTGTTCGTGAGGCTTAATAACGGCAAGCGGGCCATGATCCATATATCCGAGCTGTCCCGAGGGTATGTCAAGAAAGTTGAAGACGTGATGGAGCTCAATCAGAAGGTTAAGGCCAAGGTCATCAAAATAGACGAACGAGGTCGCATAGACCTCTCCATCAAGAAGCTCCAAGAGGAGAATGCACGCCCAGCAAGGGCCACCTCACCGGCAGAGGATTTCGAGAAAAAGTTGGCGTCCTTCTTAAAAGCGAGCGAAGAGAAAATGATGGATCTGAGTAAAAAGACTAAAGATGGAAAAGGTAGCAGGAGTCGTGGCAAGAAATAGGGTAATGGTTCCATTGGGCCTTAAGTGGAGGGGGAAGAACTTACCCCCTCTTTTTTTTGACAGGATCTTTCCAAAGGACCTAGATCTTATAAGAAGGCAGGTAAAAAACCGCAAGTTTGACGAATCTTTGGTGTTGGGTGTTGCAAAGAGGTGTTCTTGGGGTGTGCCTGCGGTAATAGTGTGCGCTCCCTTGAAGGCCTTGAAGCCTTTCCCTACATCTTTTTGGCTCACGTGCCCTTATATAACTAAGGCATGTGACAGATTGGAATCTTCCGGTGGAGTGGCTCAATTGGAATCTTATTTGGAACAAGGCAAAAGGCGCGAATGGAGCGCATTCATCATGGCCCATGTCGCACTTCGCATGTCACTTCTTGATGAAAACAAAAAAAGATTTTTGATCTCCAAAAGACCCCGCATGTGGGACGTTATTCGCAAGGGAGGCCCCGGGGGAATCCTTCCGAAAGGAAAAGTTACAGTCAAGTGCCTTCATCTTCAGGTTGCATCTTGGATGGCCCTCGGTTGGCATCCAGGGGAGCTTTGGCTCAAGGAGAGACTACCGGAACTTAAGTGTCCTAACTGCAATCAAGTCAACTGTTTTGGCTAGGAGGTAATTGGGGTGGATGTGAACCTAGGAGCCGTGGATTTAGGGTCCAACTCCTTGCGTTGTTTAGTCGTTGGTTACGCAAAGAAAAGGCTCACATACAGGGCTTCGGGGCTTTGGATAACTCGAATAACGGAAGGTATAGGCTCTGGAAGTTTTGTAGCAGAGGGTCGGGCCGTTGATCGAACCATGGCGGCAGTGAGGGAAGCCTTGAAAATGCTCGATGCCTTCGGGGTAGAAAAAAGCATGACGAAGGTTTTTGCCACTGAAAGTCTGCGAGCAGCGGGGAACGGCCATTCCATAAAGATGATGATAGAACAACTTTGTGCCCTTCCAGTAGATATTTTATCTCCTTCTGAGGAAGCCTACTTGAGCAGGAAGGGAGCACTGCTGGGTCTGGGGGGGCATGACGTGGTTTTCGACTTAGGAGGAGGAAGCCTGGAGCTAAGCGGGGAGGACTTCGCTCATTCCTTTCCATTGGGCGCTGTCAGAATGACAGGCCTTTACGGTGAGGATTGGAAGAAGATAAAAGATGCAGTCAAAATAGCTTTGGCGGGAGCAAAGATTCATGGAAAAAAGCTTGCAGGCGTAGGCGGAACTTCCTCTAACCTTGCCATGATGGCAAAGGGACTTCCCAACAGCGAGTACCATCCTTCCAAGATCCACGGATGCAAAATCAGCTTGGAGTACTTGGCCCTTACTCGCCAAAGATTGGAGTCTCTTTCAGTTGATGAAAGAAAAAACGTACTTGGGCTTGAACGGGGGAGAGAGGATATTATAATAGCTGGGATAAGCGTCATAGAGGCTTTACTGGAAAGCCTGAACTTAAAGGAATACACTCACAGCGAAACCGACCTTTTGTGGGCCCAGTGTGCTGCAATGGCTGAGTCTCGCGGGCTTGAAGTAGAAGGAATCGTTTTATGAGATAGGAGCTGATCACAGTGTGGCACGGAAGGTTTAGAGAAGATACCGCCGAGGTGGTGCAGGAGTTCACCCAATCCCTTGATATGGACTGGAGATTAGCCAAGTACGATATATACGGAAGCATAGCCCATGCCCGGATGCTTGGAGAGGTTGGAATCATAACCAAGGAGGAGTCCAAGCTTCTGGAGGAAGGCCTTAGACAGGTCTTGAAGGAAATCCAAGAGGGGACTTTTTCTCCCAAACTTTCCCTGGAAGATGTTCACATGAACATAGAGGCCCGCTTGACGGAGCTTATTGGTCCAGTGGGGGCTAAGCTTCATACCGGCAGAAGCCGTAATGACCAATCGGCAACAACGGTCAGGCTCTTTTTACGCAAGGAGATGGTCGATGTAGGAGATGGTCTGTTGACTTTAATGGATGCCTTGATAGACAGGGCAACGGCTCACAGGACCGTAATAGTGCCTGGCCACACCCACCTGCAGCAGGCTCAGCCCATAAGCATGGGGCATTATTGGTTGTCCCATTTTTGGGCCTTTTCCAGGGACTTCAGAAGGGTGCTTTTTGCCTTGGATTCCATAGATGAGTGTCCCCTAG
>Ga0182240_100473_pt1 | contig 12894 bp, 12 predicted proteins | sample hydfrates4_PW_90_FD_145594 | JGI IMG/M metagenome (GOLD analysis project Ga0182240, IMG submission 145594) | Subsurface microbial communities from deep shales in Texas, USA - hydraulic fracturing test 4_PW_90 | ecosystem: Environmental > Aquatic > Deep subsurface > Shale gas/oil reservoir >...
GTATCTTTTACCTCTTTTATAAATTCTGTTGAAAAGGTATCGATCTTATTACTGATCTGATTAATTTCGTCTTCAACTAACTGCCTTTGTTTGCTTTTTTTACCCAATTCTATTCTTGCATTATCTTCTAAAATTTTTTTTAGATCTTTCAATCGCTCTAGCCGAAATTCAAATTTCAATATTCATCCCCCTGTTCACATTAAAACTTTACTTGATACCGTATCTATCCAGCTTATAATAAAGGTTCCTAACGGTTAAGCCTAATTTTCGGGCAACTTCTGTTTTATTACCGTGGCTTGCTTCCAGTACTTCCATAATTACCTTCTTCTCAAAATCTTCAGTCCTCTCTTTAAGCGTTCCTGTAACTTCTTCTACCTTTTCTACCAAATCGGGAATGTGTGTGGAAGTAACTAAGGAATCACTGTTATCCATTGCCAACATGGCCCGGTCGATTACATTCTCCAATTCTCTTATGTTCCCTGGCCACGAATAATTCATCAATTTATTCAAGGCATCCTCAGTAAATCCATAAACTATTCTTCCATACTTTCTATTTAAACTATGTAGTAACTGCAGAGCCAGCTCAGGTATGTCTTCCTTTCTTTCTCTTAATGGTGGAACTTCGATATTTACTACTGAAATTTTGTATAAAAGCTCTTTAGAAAATTTCCCCAAACTAGAAAGAACCTTTAAATCTTCGGTTGTAGAAAAGATGAACCTAACATCGGGAATAAAATCGTAATAATTCGTATCGAAAACGTTGTCTTTAAGAAAGGCTAAAAGTTTTCTCTGCATTTCAATATCCATCAGATCTATATTTTCTAAAAAAAGGGTCCCTTTATTCGCCTGTACCAGATAACTATTTTCCCCAAAAAGGTACTCTTCTTGTCTTTCCTTTGGAATCAAAGAAAAATTTAATTTTAGATATGGTCCCTCTTTCCTTGCACTTGCGTTGTGAATAGCTTGAGCTAGTACTTCTTTCCCTACTCCAAATTCGCCTATTAATAAAAGGTTCACGTCTACTGACGCTATTTTAGTTGCTTGAGCTACTACATCTTTCATAATTTCAGATTTAACCACCAAATCATCGAAGGTGTGTGTAGCACTCTCTTTTTTTAACATCCTTTTTGTAGCTTCTAATTCGTTTATCAATCTTTGAATTTCGGAAATGTCATGAATAACGGCGACGCTTCCCTTAAACTCATTTTTAACAAAAAGTGGGGTAACGCTTGCTACTACTTCTTTTTTGTTCGTGGCTAATCTTTTTTTTACATTGTATATAGGTTTTTTCTCTTTTGCACATTGAATATGTAAACTTTCACCTTCTGCCAAATCTATAGTAGCAGGTTTACCAATAACCTCTCTCGGTGTTAGTCCAGTGATTTTTGTATAAGCTCTGTTGACCATGGTAACCCGTCCTTCTTGATCAGCTACAGAAATGGCATCGGAAGTAGAATCAATTATGGAACTTAAGAGGGCTTCCATTTCTCTTAAATTAGTGATCTCTTCGGCTAACTTTTGTAATGTAGTAATATCTCTAAAAACAGCCGCAACTGCGATAGTTTCATTGTTATCATTTTTTATAGGGATGCGGGAAGTTAAAATAACTTTATCCCCTAAACTTTGCAATTTGTCGTATTCTGGTTCCCCGGTTCTTAAAACAATATGTAATCTTGTATTTGGGACATTTTCTACTACATTTTGCCCAATTATTTTTTCTTTATCAACCCCTAAAATTCTACAGGCCGAGTCGTTTATGTAAAGAATCCTTTCTCTTTCATCTATTATCATCACTCCGTCTTGTGACTGATCAAGAACGTACCTCATCAGTTCCATTTCTTTCATGAAATCACCCCTCGGATAGTCACCAATGTTTATTGTGACGTTGAAAAAACTTCATTATCTTCTTTTAAATTGTGAGTCTGAATCCAACCATTTTCAAACCCTAATTCATACAAATAATCGACTACTTCCTGATATTCCGATTTGTATAAATATCTTGATAACTTTTCATAATTTTTAGCCTTATAAACTGGGACGTACTGGTCCATTAAACTAACATGTATCTTTTTAGAAATTTCATACTTTAAGAATTTTAAGGCTTCTTTCGCCTGGTTTATTAAATTTGGTAAAACGAGAATACGAATTATTATTCCTCTTTTCAAAATATTAGACTTTTCATCTAATAGAAAAGTTTCACCAACTTGACGATACATCTCTTTAATAGCTATTTGGGCATTACTCCAGTAATCCTTTACTCCCGAATACCGTTTACCAACGATATTACTAGTATACCTTATATCAGCCAAATATATATCAACGACATTTTCCATTAACTTTAAAGTTTCTATACTTTCATAAGAAGAAGTATTCCACACTATGGGTAATCGAAATCCTCGTTCTATTGCATATATTAAAGCATCAAAAATAAAAGGTAAGTATGGAGTTGCAGTTACCAAATCTAAATTAGCGGCCTTCATTTCATTCTGCAATTTTAAGAAAATTTCTCCTAACTCTTCAGTAGAAATCTTCTTTCCGAAACCCAATTGACTGAAATTGAAATTCTGACAGTACACACATCTCATCGTGCAATTGCTGAAGAAAACACCACCTGCACCATTTTCTCCTTTCAATACGGGCTCTTCTCCCGGATAAAGAACATATTCGGAAATTTTTATTTCATTCCCTACCCTACAAGATCCCACATTTTTTAGCCTATTTACTTTACACTTTCGAGGGCAAAGATCACATTCTTCTAAGCGTTTGATCAAATAATCACGTCTTTTATGAAGTTCACCTGATTCATATAACTTCATGTACGAAGGTAGAATTTCCATTTTATAATATACCTCCACTCATCATGCAGTCTTTTAGAAACTCTAAAACTTTGTATAGCGCCCCTCCGCCCCGCTCCCTACCCCACAGTTTGAAGAGAACGCACAGCATTCGTAACTATAGCTAATCTGGTAATTTTCTCTTTCGGCTTTTTCGATAACTTTGCCAATAGGTTGAACAATTTTATTTACAATACCCAAAAGCCTGGTTTGTAGCTCTTCTCTATATTTTCCTTTAGGATGCATACAACCTAGCGTTAACTTTTTATAAGGAAAATCCTTTCTTGCTTTTGAAAGAAAAGAAACAACGTCAGTGACTTTTGGAGGTTGATAAGAATAAAATTCAGTTCCAACGGTGGGTATAAAAACTAAAAATATTATTTCATCTATTCGATCTCCGAATTTCTTTAATTTTTCAATTGCTTTTTGTTCATGAGAGAATTCTCCTTTATTCAAGCCTATGGTAATATGTGGTTTAACGACAAAATCATTATTTACGAGTAATTCGAAAGAAGCCCACATCTTATCATAATCAAATTTCCCATAAACCTCTCTTACAGTTTGCTGATCTCCAACTAGGTCAAAAGATACAGTATCCGCGATCTCTTTTAAAACATGGATATCTTTTTCATCCACGTAGCCTGTATGTACGTTGTATTTCAAATTGTATTTGGTTTTTAGAGTATATAGTGTATCCGCAAAAATAGTAAGTGGAACCTTTCTATCAGCCAATAATCCACCACTAATTAAAAAAGAAGTGAACCCTTTTTTTACTAAATTTTCCATATCCTTTACTCGGGCCATATTATTTAGATAATGGCCACCACAATGTTTACAGTTCAGATAACAATAATTTCCCGTTAATGATACTGAAGAGGTGTTCTTTAATATAACAAATTCAATGTCTTTAATCAACTCTGTCATTCCCGCCAGTAGAGTTCAAAAACTTCTCACACGCGATTTTTGCTGCTAATTGTTCGGCAAATTTTTTTGAAAAGCCTTCACCTATTCCAAGTATCTCATCATCTAATTTAACTGCCACCTTGTATCTTTTCATATGTGATGGTCCAGAAGCACTTAATAACACATATTCAGGCAATTTTTTTGTTTTTTCTTGAGTTAGTTCTTGTAACTTCGTTTTATAATCGAGAAAAATATTCCCTTCAACAGCGTTCTCAATGTATTCTTTCATGTTTTTTATAATATACTTTTTCACCTTTTCATAACCACAGTTAATATATATACAGGCAAATAGTGCTTCCATAGCGTCAGATAAAATTGACTTTTTTCTTCGCCCACCTTGTTTGTCTTCACCTTTACTTAAAAAAATAAAATCATCTAATCCCAACTTCAAAGCAACTTCTGCTAAAATAATCTCGCTTCCTATAATAGCCCTCGCCTTTGACATTTCTCCTTCGGAAAGGTAATAATTATTGTAAAGAAACTCGGAGATAACTAACTCCAAAACAGCATCTCCGAGAAATTCTAATCTTTCATTAGAATCAAGTTTTCTTTGAATATTTTCGCTATCGAAAACGTATGATTTATGACACAACGCTTCAAACAATAAGCTTTCTTTCACACATGGTGGCAGTAGGAGCTCCTTTTTTGCTTTTTTTACTGTTTGTTCCTCTTGCAAAGTCAATTTTAAATTACCCTCATACTTCATTTGTTTTCAATTAATCCTTTCATCTTTTTTACCAATGACTCTACGTCAAATCCAAGAACTTTTAGCAAATCTTTAATCGTTCCAGACGGAGCATATTCTTTTAATCCCATAGGTTCAAAATAAGAAGGTTTCAAAGAATTTCTGATCATAGCTTTTGACAGTTCATTTGACAAACCATTTTCTACGTTGTGGTCTTCTAAAGTTAATACAATATTATTGTCTACATATTCTTTAACATCAGTAATATCGAAATCTAAAGGAGTTGGTACACCAATAACTGTAATATGAATACCTTCTTCTTTCAGCTTATCAGCTGCTTCCACCGCCAAATGAGCAAAACTTCCGTACGTGAATACTGTTAGATCTTTACCTTTTCTAAAAACATCCAACTTCCCATACTCAAAGTTATAATCGTTATCGTAATAAACGTTACCCTCTTCATCTAACAAGATTGGCAAGTTAGATCTTCCCATAGCAATTACAAAGTTACCAGGAACTTTTGCAGCATATCTAATCGTTTTATCAGTTTGATTGGCATCACAAGGTACGATCAGTTTAGTATGGTATAAACTTCTGACTATCCCAATATAATTAACTTCATGATGGGTCTTACCATCTTCTCCAACATCGATACCACAGTGGGTGACAACGGTTTTCAAATTAGTGTGATTAATATCGTTTAATCTTTGTTGATTAAATGTCTCGTCTAAACCAAAAACCCCAAAATCAGAAAAAAAAGTCAAGACTCCATTAACAGATAACGCACCCCCAATGGTAGCAGCGTTATGTTCCTCAATACCAATTTGAATGTAACCCTCAGGATTGACTTTTTCAAATTTTTCCAATTTAACGGATGGTTTCAAATCACAATCGATCGCAACTACTGGAAAGTTAGCCATATTCAGTTTTGCGAGATCAGCAATAGCATTCCCAAAGGCGTTACGATTAGCCACCTTTTCTCCCTTCTCATACACTATGGGTTGTCCGGTTTCAACCTCCAATTCAATATTTGGATAATTTAATTTTTCCCTAGTTAAAGCCATATTTTTTCTTTTTTCAATGTACTTTTCCACATCGTTTTCTAAACCTAATTCTTCTAAAGCCTTACTTAACTGTTCTTTAGTGAGTGCTTTACCGTGATAGGTTGGGGTGTTTTCCATAAAAGAAACCCCTTTTCCTATAATCGTCTTGGCTACGATAATGGTTGGTCTTAATGGCTCATTTTCAGCTACTTCTAATGCCTTATTGATCTGCTCGAAATTGTGACCATCGATTTCTATTACATTCCAACCAGCTGCTTCATATTCTCCAACTATATTTACGGATAATATATCTCTAGCTCTTCCAGATATTTGAATATCGTTGTAATCAAGTAATACAATTAAGTTATTTAGACCTTCTTTTATCGCAGTTCTTCTAGCTTCAGCAATTTGACCTTTTGAACTTTCTCCATCACTACTAAAAACGTAAACTCTATAGTCTTTTTTCCTCTTCTTTGCTGCCAAAGCCATTCCTATTCCAGCTGATAAACCTTGACCTAAATTCCCTGTTGACCACTCGACACCTGGTATCCCACGGGTAACATGCCCTTCAAATATACTGCCGGCATATCTGAATCCTGAAATAACTTCTTCAATGTCAATAAAGCCCATCCTTGCTAAAGCCACATAAAAACCAGGGGAAGTGTGACCATGACTAACCACAATTCTATCTCTATCTGGATTGAAAGGATCTTCCGGAAATATATTTGCCCTATTCAATACCGATAAAAACATGTCAATTGAAGACATAGATCCTGCGGGATGACCAGAATTAGCCACAGTAGTCATCTTCAATATATCTCCTCTGGCGACTGATGACAAGCTTTTTAGCTCTTTTAAACTTTTTTTCAATGAATCCACCTCCAAAGAATTTAGAACTAGTATTAGAAAAATCTTCGAATGATAATTGATAACAATGTAACTAACCCACTTACAATAAGCATGGTTGTAATAGGAATATATAAAACAAAATTTTCTCTTTTTATTATTATATCTCCGGGGAGTCTTCCAATTTTTATATTAAAAGCGAACATCAACCCTATTATTACAAACAAAATGCCTATTGTTATGAATATAGCCGCTAGTGTTCTCATATGATCACTCATTTTGAGAGTTACTATTGTTGAAATAGGAAAAAGGAACTTTGATTAAGATTGGTTGATTTTCTTCTATTACTTGTAGTGAAACTTCCTTTAAGAACACGTTGACCGTTACAACTCTGGCTGGCTTTCCATCGTATTCTATTGTAGTATTCTCATTGGGAACATTTTTAAGGACCTCTTTGTAAAAATCATTCTCATATTTCAAACAGCAAAGTAGTTTTCCGCATCTGCCTGAGATTTTTGCGGTGTTGATCATCATTTGTTGGGTTTTAGCTAGCTCCATCTTTATAGAAGAAAAATCTCTTAAAAATCTACTACAACAAGCTTCTTGCCCACATAAACCAATTGATCCTATCATCTTTACTTCATCTCTAGCTCCTACCTGTTTAAGTTCGATTCTTGTTTTGTACCTTTTAGCTAATATCTTTACCAATTCTCTAAAATCTATTCTGACATCGGAACCAAAGTAAATTACTAATTTTGATCTATCGAAAGTAAAATCTGCATCAAGAATTCTCATTTTTAACCCTAATTCCCTAACCATTTGTTTTGCATATTGTGCAACTTCTTCAGCTTTTTGAACGTTTTCTTCTACTTGCTTTTTGTCTTCGTCTGAAACCTTTCTAATTATTGAGTTAGGTTCATAACCAATTTCTTCAAACCTCATAGTAACAGGCCCGATTACAACTCTTCCAACTTCTATTCCGTTTTCTGTTTGAACCAATACATAATCAAATATATTAATTTTTTCAATTCCTAAATAATTATAATAATGAATGGGACCTAATTTTTCCAACTCTACCCCATAAACTTCAGCTTTTAGATCTATCAAAAGGTTTCACTCCCATTGTTGTTATTTAATTGTTTTAATAAAGCATCTCTTAATTCTAAAAAAATGAGTAAATATTTCCATTTCAAAATTAAAGTTAGCTAATCTCATCGTAGACATCCTATTCAGATATGAGACAGTGTCTTTAAGTTGCTCTAGATTAAGGATATGTTCGTTTAATCCAAAGAAATAAACAAGCGAATTATTCCAAAAAAATTTCCACTTGGAAGAATTCAAAAAAACCATTGCATCTCTCAAAAGAATCGTACCTAAGGTGGATATATTACGTAAAAAAGTTAAATTTTCTACATCATTTTTTATTTGGGAAATATCTTTTATTAGATAAAAGAACTCTTTATCGTTTAAATTTATTAATATATTCCACAATTTATAATAAGAAAGAGCAAATTTGAGTTTGTTCTCTGGCAAATCAAGTGGCAATTTGAAATTATTTAATAATTCATCAACATCGTTAACTGAAAAATTGACTATCCGATCTACCTCATCTTTAATCCGAGATATATCAGTATTTTCATCATTCAGAAACAATAGAACCCCTGAATCATAATGTCGAAAAAAATTGAAATAAATTGCAGTTTCCTTATATTTGGTATTGATATCCTCGATTAAAACTAAAGGAATAGAAAGATCAAACCTTATAAAACGACTTTTTATGGTAGGTAACAAATAATTCCATCTCGTAGTTGTTCCAAATACCAAAGCGTATTCAGGAGGTTCTTCAATTAATTTGAGCGCAGCATTTGCTGCTTCTATATTCAATCTATCAATATCCTCAAAAAAAACAACCTTCACCTTTGCATAGTTAGGTTTATACATTAAAAACTCTTCCATATCCCTAATTTGCTCTATCTTAATATTTCCACCACTAGGTTTTATAATTAAGGTATCCAACTTATTGAAATCCGAAACCGAATTTAATAGATCATCTCTAAAATTATTTAAAATGAAATTATCTTCACAAACAAAACACAAGGAACTGGCTTTTATATCATCTATTTTTAATTGAATTTTCTCTATTGTATCATAAAAGAATGAATTATGCAAAAGAAGCACCTTCTATACTACTTATTATTTGTACAAATCTAAAATCAATCCGTTTATTTCTTCAATTTTTGATGCGTATAGTAATGTATTTTTCTCTCTTTTTAAAATCATATCAGTCAATTCCATTAGTTTGTCATCAACTACTTCTGCGACCATATGTAGTTGAGGTGTTGCGTTTTTAAAATCAAGATCGTTTTTTATCACATACCAATGTTTTTCCAATCTTTTAAGGAAATCTTTGATAGAATTTCTGTACCCTCTTAGATTAGATTGAGTTGGAGATTTCACAAAGTTGTTTCCTAATTTAAGAATATTATCAATCAAACTCCTTAGCTCACTCTCGCTGATTTTTATATTCGTATCAACTAGTATATCAAAAAAACCTTCTTTTTCTTTTACTTCAGAAGTAGAAAAATCTTGATCTTTTGATTTTTTTATCTTCCTTTTTTTCAACTCTTTATCCGTTTTTTTTCGGGTGATAGGATCTATCTCCATAATTTTCCCTTCTTCAATTAAGAATTCTGAACCTCTTCTATAATTTCAAAAAGTTTCTCTTTTATCTCACTTCTCTTAAAGGTCCCGAAAAGTTCTCCTTTAAGGAAAATAGCCGCTGATGAATTTTTAGTCCCAACTATAGCAATATCAGAATGCTTAGCTTCGCCAGGGCCGTTAACCACACACCCCATAACCGCAACGGTAATATTTTTTTTAACCTCTTTGTCTTTTAACATTTTTTTTACCTCGTAAGCTAACCTTTCAACATCAATCTCTGCCCTTGCACAAGTTGGACAGGCTATAACTCTTACCCCTGTTCTTAAACCTAAGGCTATTAACAAATTTTTTGCCAATTCAACTTCTCTGACCGGATCCCCACTTATGGATATTCTAATGGTATCTCCTATGTCGTTTATAAGTAAAGAACCCAAACCTGCTGAAGACAATATAACAGCGTCTTCAAAAACACCCGCTTCAGTAACCCCTATATGAAAAGGATAAGGTATCAACCGAGAAAGATATTGATTGGCTACGAAGGTTTCTTTTGCATCAACTGATTTGACAGAAACCACGATATCGTAAAAACCTTCTTTTTCTAATAATCTAACTTCTTTTAAAGCACTTTCAGCCAATGCTTTATGTCTAGGTAAATTAGAAAATTCTTTAGCGATCGAGCCAGAATTCGAACCTACTCTTATTGGGACGTTATAATCCTTAGCAACTTTAACTATTTCTCGTATTTTAACATCTGAGCCAATATTACCTGGGTTTATTCTAACTTTTGAGGCACCGGCTTTAATAGATTCTATCGCTATTCTGTAATCAAAATGAATATCTGCAACTAAAGGTACTTGAGCCTTTTTTACAATTTCACTAAAAGGTTGAATATCATCCTTGCTTCTTACTGATACCCTTACAATCTGAGCACCAGAGTTTTTCAATCGTTCAATTTGAAACAGAGTTTCCTCAACATTTGTTGTATCTGTATTCGTCATACTTTGAATAACGATGGGGTGCTTCCCTCCAATTTTAACTCCACCAACATTCACTACTTTTTGTGAGAACATTTAGAACACCTCATTAAAAAAACCTCATTATGTCGTTATAAGTGACAAAGATCATCAAAAATATTAAGAATAAAAATCCTATTGTATTCACTATCGCCTCTACTTTTGGACTTACCCTTTTTCTAGTTATCATTTCGTAAATAGAAAAAACGATTCTGCCACCATCTAAACCGGGAATCGGAATCAAATTAAAAACTCCTAAACTGATAGTTATCAAAGCGGTTAAATTTAAAATAGCATCGAACCCTACCATCGCTGCCTGCCCTATTATGGCAGCTGCTCCAACCGGACCTGCTAGCTGATCAGCGCTCAGCTGGCCTGTGAATAATTGCCCAAAAGATCTGAAAGTTAAAGAAATCAAATTATTTGCCCATTGAATGGGGACTGTAAGTGCCTCAATACCTTTGGGGTGCCAATTTTCATATGGTGCCTCTAAAACTCCCGGTTGAACTATAAAATCTAAAAATTCTTCTTTGGATAAATTAATATTAATTGTTTGTCCGTTTCTTTCTACTACCAACTCAAGAGTATTATCTTTAAAAGGCTTATACTCATTAATAATTTCTTTACCAGAAACAGCGAACATTAATTCTTCTGAATTTAACTGAATTTGATAAATTACATTTTGCAAATCAGAACCGTTAGTAATCGGTACACCATTAATTTCAACTATTCTATCTCCCTCTTGAAAAACATTGTTACCATTTGCAACAACATTTGAGAAAGTAGCGTAAATGATACCTGTTTCATACATGGGTGGATAATAAGAATATTGAGATAACTTACCTTCAATAATAGTTCCATCTTCTAACTGTATCTCTATTGGATCGCCATTTTCCATTCGACTCATAACCGTATATAAATCTTCTTCTCCATTTAGTAAAACAATCTCTTTGTTTTTCAGATTAATCGATTCGGGATTTTCAATACCATATAAAGTAAAAATTGCTCTATCATTGGTAGGTTCTGGAATCAAGGTAACATTAACTTCCTCTCCGTTTCTTATAACAGTTAACTCTAATGGCTTCCCAGAGGCTATTCCCAACTCTAAAATCGAAGGATTAAATACATAATCACCGTTCGCTTTTTTAATAATATCGCCAGGTTCAAGACCTGCTTGGGCGGCGACGCTGTCCCTTCCTACTCTCTCAACAATCACCTCTGGGAACCCGTAGACACCTGCTATTCCTACAAAAAGAAAATAACCTAAAAGAAAAGAGAACAAAGGACCTGCAAAAGCTATCAAAAATTTCTGAAAAGGTTTTTTATTGTAAAACAGTGCAGGATCAGTATCCTTATAACCTTCTTCTAACACCTCTTCACCAGCCAATCTTACATAGCCGCCCAAAGGAACAATATTGAATCGAAAGGTAGTTTCTTTACCTGGGATCTTGAATAATGCTGGGCCAAAACCTATAGAAAACTCATCCACTCTCGTCTTGAAAATTTTAGCAAAAATAAAATGCCCAAATTCATGCACAACCACAATAACGGATATGATAATCAAAAACCAAATAATTGATAATAGAACGGTCATTCGGTAACCTCCATAATATATTTTTTCGCTATATCTCTACTGATTTTATCCACTTTAAGTATATCATCAAAATTATTAAAACTCAAGCTATTGGAAAATGAAAACTGAATTTGCATCTCATTTACCGTCTTGTATATAACACGATAAATATCTCCAAATTTAATTAAACCATTTAAAAAACTGTCCACTGCTATCTCATCGGCAGCATTAAATGCATTCTGTAAAGGGGCATTCCCCAGAATGCTATAAGCTAATTTCAAAGAGGGGTACTTATCAAAATCTACTCTTTCGAAGCGTATCTTCTCTGAAAATAAATCAGGTTTTTCAAAAACAAAATTCCGTTCCGGATAAGAAATTGAAAAAGCTATTGGAATTTTCATATCGGCTACTCCATAATGCATCTTAATTACCCCGTCAGAAAATTGAACCATAGAATGAATTCTACTGTTTCTATTGATAGCTACCTCGATATTGTTGATTTTAAATAAATAATAAGCTTCAAATAATTCGAGAGACTTATTTACCATCGATGCAGAATCAACGGTTATTCTTTTTCCCATGGACCAAACAGGATGGTCCAACACTTCCTTCACTGAAACATTTTCAAGGGCTTCAACAGGGTAATCTCTTAAAGCACCACCGCTAGCCGTTAATATAATCTTTTCTGGAGTCGAACTTTCTCCCATTAAAAGTTGAAATATTGCACTATGTTCACTATCAACTGGAATTATCTCCTTTTTGAAATTACTAGCATAATCCAAAATATAATTGCCACCACATACAATCGATTCTTTATTTGCCAAACATATCCGCTGAGAGACATCGATAGCCTTTAAAGTGTTTTTAACACCAGAAAAACCAGAAGTTGCAATCAAAGTATAATCAGGATTACAAAACTCCATGCTCCTTTCAACAGCATCTACACCAGTAAAAATTCTACATCCATTATAATCTTTAGGAATTTTTTCATTATTTTCAACTATTCCAGCACTAATTAAACTATATTTGTTGATTGCTTCTTTCAATTTATCCCAATTTTTATAAACGGAACCCCCCACTATCTTGAAATTACCTTTAAACCATTCACTATTTAACACTTCTAAAGCTTGTTGACCAATTGATCCAGAAATGCCAGCTATGAAAATACTTTTCACATACAAACCCCTTTCTCTTTTTTCTGTTAAAAATACACATAAATTATACCATCAATTCAAATAATCATGAATTAAAAAATGTGTTAAAATAATTAAGAAAT
>Ga0182240_100475_pt1 | contig 12885 bp, 10 predicted proteins | sample hydfrates4_PW_90_FD_145594 | JGI IMG/M metagenome (GOLD analysis project Ga0182240, IMG submission 145594) | Subsurface microbial communities from deep shales in Texas, USA - hydraulic fracturing test 4_PW_90 | ecosystem: Environmental > Aquatic > Deep subsurface > Shale gas/oil reservoir >...
ACCGGCTACCTCTGACAGTACATTGATGGCTGCCCCCCCTGCAACAAAATTGGCTACCATCTGAGGGGTTACTTCTTGAGGAAAGGCACTTACCCCCTCTTCAACTACACCGTGGTCTCCGGCCATGGTAACTACTATTTTCTTTTTGACGGAGGGCTTTAAAGTCTCTTTAATGGCAGCCAGCTGTTCTGCCAGGTTGAGAAGTTCCCCCAGGCTTCCCTGGGGAATTGCCAGGTTTTTTAAATAGTCCCTTGCCTTCATGCGCCATTCCTGACTTACCGGTTCAATACCTTTTGTTACTGTTTCCAGTTTCAACTCCATTTTGATACCCCCTTCACAACTTAATAATACAAATCTAGAGCATGGTACACAAATAGAGCCATCTGCTCCTGTTTAGGCAATGCCAAAATATTCTGCAGCAACTTGCGCTGCGCATTTATCCCCGCAAACCGCACAAGTTTGATCACCATCATCTTCAGCCTTTGCTTCCAGCAACTTGTCGGAGTTTATTGCCAGCTCAATCTGTCTATCCATGTCAAGCGCAACCCGGGCTTTTGCCATTTCTAGATCCTTTTCCCAAGCCCCCTGCCTTCTCCTAGAAATATTGGCTGCATGGGCAGCAATCCTTGTTGCTACAACACCTGCTCTAACATCTTCTTCAGTGGGTAATCCCAAATGTTCGGCGGGAGTCAGATAGCACAAAAAGTCCGCCCCGCACATGCCGGCATACGCTCCACCAATGGCACCGGTTATGTGGTCATAGCCCGGGGCTATATCGGTGGCCAAAAAGCCCAAAATATAGTAAGGTACATTGTAGCACAATCTTTTTTGGAGAAGCATGGTAGTTTCAATGTGATTTAACGGAACATGCCCCGGGCCTTCTACCATAACCTGTACCCCTGCTTCTAAAGCTTTTTTTACCAGTTCACCTGCAACCATTAACCCTTTTAACTGTGCCTGATCTAATGAGTCGGCAGTAGAACCGGGGCGAATGGCATCACCAACGCTCAGAACAACATCGTATTCCTTCATAATGGCCAGTAAACGGTCAAATTGTTCATAAAGCGGATTTTCTTTCTGGTTGTGAAACATCCAACCTGTCATGAAGGAACCGCCGCGACTCACAACATCGGTAACCCTGCCTGTCTTCTGCAGGGTTTTGAGAACATCAAAATTCAAGGCGCTGTGGATAGCCATAAAATCCAGACCATCCGCCGCCTGTTTTTCTATAGTTTCAAACATATCATCAGGTGTCATCTCTACAATGCTTCCTCTTTTTCGAATGGCTTCAACTCCGGCCTGGTAAAGGGGCACACTTCCTACAGCAACAGATGCCAGGGACAGCGTTTGCCTTCTCATACCGTCAATGTCTCCTCCCGTGCTTAAATCCATGAAGGAGTGACAGCCTGCCTCTTCTGCAGCTTTTAACTTTCTGGCTTCCATTTCCATCTGGTCCCGGTCACTTGAAGTACCGATTAGAGCGTTTACCTTAATGTCTAAACCTTTCCCGATGCCGCAAATCTTGGAACGGTCGCGTTTTTTATTCTTTGGAATAACAATTGTTCCTTCAGCAACTCCCTGTCTGATAAATTCCACATCCACATTTTCCTGGGCAGCAACAATTTCCATCTCTTCAGTTATTTTTCCGGCACGAGCGGCTAAAACCTGAGTCATAATTTATCACCCTTCCTTTAACAAACGTGTTTTTTGTCATTACCCAAATACTGGGAAACTATCTCCATTGCACAATATTGTCCGCACATTGAACATTTCGATGAAAAATCTCCACTTCTCTCTTTCCATACCCTTTCGGTAGTAACAGGATCTATAGCCAGTGAAATCTGCTTTTCCCAGTCAAGCTCTCTTCTTGCCAGTGACATTTCCAGGTCCCATTTCACTGCTTCCGGCATTCCTTTAGCCAGATCACCACAATGGGCAGCAATCCGGGCAGCCACTACACCTTGCCGTACCTGATCTTTATCCGGAAGCCCGATATGTTCGGCAGGAGTTACATAGCATAAAAACTCTGCTCCCGCCCATGAACTTATTGCTCCCCCGATGGCAGCGCTGATATGGTCATAACCTGCAGCAGTATCCGTTACAAGGGGACCAAAGACAAAGTAAGGGGCGCCTTTACAAAGACTCTTTTGTAACGTGATAGTTGCCTTAAGTTGATCAAGGGGAACATGGCCCGGCCCTTTAACCATTACCTGAACTCCGGCCTCTCTAGTACGTTGAACTAATTCTCCCAGAATCACCAACTCTTGAACCTGGGCACCGTCTAAAGAATCAGCTAGGCAACCCGGTCTCATACCATCGGCAAAACTGACTGTTACATCATACTTGGCGGCAATCTCCAAAACCCTGTCGAAATTTTCATAAAGAGGATTTTCCTTCCCATTATGTACCATCCAGCCTATAAGGTGTGATCCCCCGTAACTGACAAGCGGATCTATTCTACCTTCCCTTTTGGCACGTTCTATAACATCCATGGTAGTACCGCAGTGAAGCGCCAGAAAGTCTACTCCATCTGCTGCTTGACGTTCAATAACTTCAAAAAGGTCTTCAACTTTCATCTTCAAAGATGAGCCATATTTTTGGCTTGCTTCTGCCAGCGCCTGATACAAGGGTAATGTTCCCAGCGGTTTGGATGTGGCGGCAAGTGCTTCTTTGCGCATGGTATCGATATCGCCGCTTACACTTAAATCCATGATGGCATCGGTTCCCGCTTCAGCAGCTACCTTGATTTTAGCTATCTCTTCACTGATACTTGTATTTCTGCCGTATAAACCAACGCTGGCACTTACCTTGGTTTGCAGTCCATCACCTATTGCTACCGGAACAACATTGTGGTGGTTAGTATTGCGGAGTATGACAATTTTCCCCTCTGCAACCTTCTGTCTGATAAATTCCGGGCTAACTCCCTCCTTTTGAGCTACTTGCTCCATTTCAGGTGTAATAGTACCTTGTAGAGCACTGTTTCTTAATAATGCCATTATTTTCCCCTCCCTATTTTTATAAATAAAAAAAGTCCTCAGCCATAAAAATCCTATGGCTGAGGACTTTACCATCATCCTCAAGCTATAGCCTCTTGCATTGAGAGACCAGCTCACAAACAGGCAGGTTTCCTGACTTCCGCATCATTGCTTGCTTTACCCCTTCCCATCCGGCACTTAACCCAATGCTAACTTATTGGTTTACTCAATGCTTTCAGACTTTAATGTTAGTAATGATTAACCTTTAAGTTAGTACCGGGTTAAGTGCCAAACAGTGGATTATGCAAAGCAGCTCCACGGTTACAGTGGCGGGACCGTTCGGGATTTTCACCCGATTCCCTTTTACCCTCCGGTGGAGGCACCTATTTGCATCTTTGATTTTCTATTTAAATTATAATCTCATCAGAAAAAATAATCAAGGAATTATTTTCTTTATTTTTTTTATTTTTACTTTTTTCAGTTCAATTTTAAATGTATACTTTTTCGGATATTATCAATAAAAAAACAAGCCAGCAATTATATCTAGAGCCATCCTGTTTCTGATATTAATATATACTTCCATTTTAGCTGAAAGCATTTTACGTTTCAAAGTACTCATTTATTGATTTTCTAGCCACGCTAATCATTAAGTCTATTTCTTCCTCGCTTATTACATAAGGAGGCATGAAATAAATAACGTTTCCTAAAGGACGCAGCAATACACCGTGTTTTAGTGCAATTCTATAAATTTTGTATCCTACTCTTTTTTTCCAATCAAAAGTTTCCCTTGTTTCTTTGTTTTTTACAAGTTCTACAGCTGCTATCATTCCAAGCTGTCTGAATTCCCCTACATTGGGATGATCTAAAAGCAATTCCACTGCCTTTTCTTTTAGAAACCTTGACTTCACCATATTTTTTTCAAGTACTTTTTCGTCTTCGAATATATTCAAAGTTTCATTGGCCACTGCACAACCTATCGGATTTCCTGTATAACTATGGCTATGTAGAAACGCCTTGAGAGAAGTGTATTCGTCATAAAATGCTTTGTATATTTCATCAGTTGTCAGCATAAGTGCTAGCGGTAGATAGCCTGCAGTTAATCCCTTTGAAAGACACATAATATCGGGGGATATTCCAGCATGTTCACAAGCAAACATTTTTCCAGTTCTTCCAAATCCAACAGCTATTTCGTCTGCTATTAAATGAACATCGTAATCATCACATAGTTTTCTTAGCTTTTTCAGATAAATAGGAGAGTAAATTTTCATTCCAGCTGCTCCCTGAACCATAGGTTCAATTATTACTCCGGCTATCTCTTCGTGATGTTCTTTAATGGTTTCTTCCATATGTTCAAAACATTCTGCATTGCAGATATCTCTGTTTAAGCTGTATTTACATCTGAAACAATTAGGGCCTTCAACCTTAAATGTATTTAAAAGTATTGGTTTATATATCTTACTATATAAGTCTATATTGTTTACAGACAGAGCTCCTGTTGTTTCTCCGTGGTACGAGTCTGTTATAGCCGCAAATTTTGTCTTTTTGAGTTTACCTGTTTGCTGGAAATACTGGAAACTTAGCTTTAAAGCTGCTTCTACCGCTGAAGAACCGTTATCAGCAAAAAAAACCTTATTCAAGCCTTCAGGTGTCATACCTACTATTCTTTCGGATAATTCTATTGCGGGTTCATGGGAGAAATTCACAAAGATAACATGTTCTAATTTTTCAAGCTGACTGGCTATTGCTTTATTTATTCTTTTATTGCTATGTCCAAAAAGATTTACCCACCATGAAGATACAGCATCTAAATATTTATTTCCGTCTACATCGTATAAAAATACGCCCTTACCTCTGTCAATAACTATAGGAGGGAAATCTTCATAATCCTTCATTTGAGAACAAGGATGCCAGATATAGTTTAAGTCTTTAGTTTGTAGTGAATTCATATTAAAACTCCCTCTTCATTGAATTTAATAATATATCGATTTTTATTTTCTTTTTAAATTCAGACTTAAGTCTTCTAAAATCGCCGCCGTCATATTCAAATTTTTCTATTTCATCTATTACAGCTATTATTTTTTTACCTGTAATATTTTTAATAACTTCAATATTATCTTTTTCATGCAGTTTGTTTGTAAACTTGTTAATAATGATTCCCTTTACATCTAAACCGATACTTTCGGCAACCTTTACGGTTAAAGCTGTGTGATTTATCATACCTACACCTGCATGCGCAACAATAATAATCGGAAGATCTAAATCCTTAATTAAATCATACATAAAATACTTATCTTCTATTATTGGAACAATTAATCCGCCGGCTCCTTCAGCAATTATGTAATCATATTTTTGGGATAACTTTTTGTATGCGCTTAATATTTTCTCTCTATTGATCGTAACTTTTTCTAATCTTGCCGCAAGATGAGGGGATACTGGAGCTTTTAAGCAGTAAGGATTCATTAAATTTTCATTTTCTTCGATATTGCATACTCTTTTAACCAGTTGTGTGTCACCCGAAACCAGTTTTCCATTCTTTACAATACCTCCACTCTGTACGGCTTTAAAACTACATGCATTTATTCCATTCTTTTTTAATACATAAACTATTCCTGCAGTGATGATAGTCTTACCAACTTCCGTATCGGTACCTACAATAAATACCCCTCTGTTCAAAATTAACACCTCTTGAAAAATTATATATTTCTGTTAAATTTCCAGTCCTTCATTAATTATCATATCTTTATCTTCATCAATATTGCTTCCAACGGTCGTTAGATAATCTCCAACCAAAGCCGCATTCACACCGGCTCTGAATCCTATATTTTGCTTATCCCTCAATGCCTTCCTTCCTCCAGCATATCTAATGTAGCTGTCAGGAAGAATATACCTATATAAAGCCATTGTTTTCAATATTTCAAAGGGAGATAATATCTCCTGATTCTCTAAAGGAGTACCTTTGATTGGATTCAATACGTTAATTGGAATGGACTTCACTCCTAAATCCCGTATTTCGAAGGCCATTTTGACTCTATCTTCCCTGCTTTCCCCCATACCTATAATACCGCCGCAACAAATGTCAAGTCCTGCCTTCATTGCATTTTTAATTGTTTCTATTCTTTCTTCGTAGTAATGAGTTGTGCAAATGTTGCCGTAAAAATCTCTGTTGGTTTCTATATTATGGTGATACATGGTAATTCCCGAATCTTTTAATTTTAAAGCCTGTTCATAGGTTATAACTCCATGGGAGGCACATAACTTCAAATTGGTATCCTCGCTCAATTTTCTGTAAATTTTCACTATTTTCTCAAATTCCTCATTATTTAAACCCTTTCCACTAGTTACAAGAGAAAACCTGTGAACTTTTGCCCTCTCCATCTCCCTTGCCCTTTCTAAAACCTTTTCATAATTCAGCAGTTTGTATTCATCTATACCGGTTTTATAATGGGCAGATTGAGCACAAAACTTGCAGTCCTCAGAACATTTTCCGGACTTCGCATTCATTATCGTGCATAAATCAACTTTTTTTCCTGCAAACTTTTTCCTTATCTCGTCTGCTCCCTCGAATAAAGCCTGTAAAGAATCCTTATCATTTTCTTCTATATTTATAAATTTTATTGACTCCTTATAGGTAATTTGTCCTCCTTTTAATATTTTTTGTGTTACTTCTGATATGAGTTTTATCATAGCTAAACCCCCTTTTAGGAGAAGAGTAATTTTGGTATACCAACGCATCCTTTTTAAAATATTGGCAATACTTTATTGGATATAATATATTAATGTAATTTTTTTGTCAACCATATTTATTAATAAGGTTAACAATGTTGACACATAATTTCTAAAACATTAATATAAACGTAAACCATAATTGAAATATAGGTTAACTAATAGTTTAAAAAATACTCAAATTATCGGTAAGGTGGGACAGATGAACAAAAATTTGTATAGTATTAGGATGCGTGCCGCACAAGGCGGTCCTCACGAGTGTGGGGGTAAACATATTTCAGGAGCGGAACGGATAGTTAAAGAAAAAGAAATTATGGATACTATCAGACAATTGATATATCGAGCTCAACAACATGAACGCGGTTACCCCGATTATATTAACCTAAATATTGAAATGCTCAATACAGAAAACATTCGAGAAGTGATATCTCTCCCTATATATACCATAAAAACAACAAATTATTTCGAAGGTCGGGAAATGGCTAAGAAAATTCTTGAACTTCTAGGAATTAATCGAACAATAATTGAACAAAGTTTCCACCACCTGTTGCAAGGTCCTGCCCCTAATGGAGCTAACATGCGTGGCGCCATTCTGATGGATATTAAAACCGGGCAGCGTTTGGAACCCGATTTAAGCCGGGGAGTACGTGTATCCCGAATTGACTATAAACCGGAGGCAGCTCGGGAACTGGCACATCAATTGAGCAGGTACGGCCTGAATAACAACCATGTACGGGAAGCGCTTTGCCTAGCCACTAAAGTTTCATTGTTTCCAGCGATAGTAGGTGAATTATGCTGGTCCGATGACCCCAGTTATACAGCCGGCTATGTTGCTTCCAGCAAGTTTGGTTATCTTCGCTTTAACCACTTGAAAGAGAAGGGCAGTGCGCGGGGTGGGAGGATATTCTTTGTAGACCCTGCCTGCTCCGACCTGGAAAAAACTATTTATCGGTTAGAGCAAGAACCATACTTGATAACAAAGCTGGGTAAAGTTAATGGGGAAATAACTTATGACGACTTTAAGCAAATTGCCCATTCTGCATTAAAAGGAGCATCTAAGTAATGGACTTCTTGAAAGATGAGTTAATGTACCTTAAAAAGCATAATCTTTACCGCCAAATAAAATGGTTAGACGGTCCCCAAGCTGCCCGGACAATTGTCGACGGAAAGCCTTGCATTCTACTTTCTTCCAATAACTACCTAGGATTGACTGAGCATCCCGAAATTAAAGCGTCAGCAAGAAAGGCTGTTGCCAATTGGGGTACCGGTGCCGGTGGCTCACGCCTAACCACTGGCAATCTTCGGCTTTTTGAGAAACTAGAAAATGCAATTGCTCGATTTAAAAAAACAGAAGCGGCAATTATCTTTAACAACGGCTACATGGCTAATTTAGGAGTAATTACAGCACTGACTGGAAAAAAAGATGTTGTTATTAGTGATGAGCTAAACCATGCCAGTATAATTGACGCCTGTCGGCTTAGCCGGGCAGAAAAGAAAATTTACCGTCATAAAGATATGGTTAACTTGGAAAAAATATTGCAGCAAACGCAAGAGTACCGACGGCGTCTTATTGTTACTGATGGAGTTTTCAGCATGGATGGCGACATCGCCCCGCTACCGGAAATTATAGCTATAGCTCAAAAATATGATGCCTTGGTTATGGTTGATGATGCTCATGCTACTGGTGTTTTGGGCAAGCGGGGTGCAGGTACGGCTGAGTATTTTAATCTGGAAGGAAGAATGTTGATTCAGATGGGAACTTTGAGTAAGGCCCTGGGGAGTGCCGGGGCTTATGTAGCGGGACAACGGGAATTGATTGATTATTTGAGAAATAAGGCCAGAAGCTTTATTTTTTCTACAGCCCTCCCGCCAGCAGCAATTGGTGCCGCTATAGCTGCTATCCGAATAATTGAACAAAACCCGGAAATTCTTGAAAAGCTCCGGGCTAATGCTCGTTATTTAAGGTCTGGGCTTCAAAAGCAAGGGTATCGCTTATTGGCCCAAGAATCACCCATCATACCCATACTTATAGGCGATAACCAAAAAACAATGCAAATAACACAGGCTTTATTAGAGCGGGGGGTATTTGCCCCCGGTATCCGGCCACCAACGGTACCGCCAAACACTAGCAGAATCAGAGTTACGGTCATGGCTACTCATACTAAAGATGATTTAGACCTGGCGCTTCATGCTTTTAATCAAGTAGGCAAGGAAATGGGTCTTATTTACTAAAGCAATTTTCTATAGTACTTACTGCTTCTCGGGGCTCTAACATACCTTAAACTGTTGACAAATACCGGGGTAGGGAATACAATACTAGTGAAATTATGAATCGCTATTCATTTTTTGGCAGAGGTATTTAATAAGCTTTTTTTCAAAGTCAAGAATCAGTACTGAAAACTCAATCACTAAGGAAGGAGTAGATTTATGCTACAGAGGATACCCGAAGCCACCCTAGCGTTTATCGGCGGGTCCGGTACTTTTTCTCTTAACTTCCCCGAAGACTTAAATTTTTCTGATGTAATCGTTTTACAAAAAAACCTGGTTTTTGATACACCCTTTGGGAATAGTCCACCATTTAAGTTGTTTGAGATTGCCGGAAATAAGATCTTAACAATGAAGATGCACGGCAGGCAACGCGGTGTCAGCTGGGCAAAGAGTTCCCAGCAAGTCTTTTGGGTTCTCAAGCAGGCAGGCGTAAAACAGATCATTTCAGAAGGCGGTGTAGGTAGCGTTAACCATCTGCTTGATTTGCGGGATATTGTCATACCAACCGATTATATTGACCATTCTGTTCGTCGTAATGTTCATTTAACAGAAGATTACCTGTGCATAATGCGCCAGCCTATCTGTCCTTACCTTCACCGGGTCCTGTTGGAGCAGGCACAGGCCAATCCTTTAAACCGGGTGTTTAGTCGTGGTACATATGTGGTTACTGACGGCAGACACTTCGAAAGCCCCGCCGAGACAAATCTTTATTACCAATGGGGAGCTGATATTGTAGGGCAAAGCTTAGCGCCGGAAGTATACCTGGCAAGGGAGATAGGAGCATGTTACGCCAGCATAAATCTGGTGGTAAATTACGGTGAAGGGATAGTAAAGCCGTGGGAACACAAGGAGCTAAAGGAGATCTTTTTCAATGATGCCCTGAAATTCGGGCAAATAATTCTAAATGCACTAAGAGAAGTAGATTTATCCCGAGACTGTAGTTGTCGCGAATTACGGAAACCTACCCTTTTGAGAGAAGAGAATATAGGTACTGCAAGGAGGTAGAATATGCTAAGTCTGGCCGAAAAGATTGAAAGGAATTTTCATGGAAGTCCTCTGGAATCCATCAGCAGCAAAGTTTTACGTGGAGAACGCTTAACCAGGGCTGACGGTATTAAATTAATGATGAGTAACGACCTGTTGGCAATTGGCCAATTGGCAGACTATGTAAGGAAACAGAAGGTCGGTGACAGGACCTATTTTATAAATAATGCCCATATCAACCCGACAAATATTTGCGAATGTTTATGTTCCTTCTGTGCCTTTGGTAAAGAGGAAGGTCATCCTGAGGGTTATATTCTCTCTTTAGAACAGGTAAGGGAAAAAGTAATAAAAGCCCGCAAGCAAAATGTCTCGGAAATTCACATCGTAGGTGGTTTATACAGTCGCCTTTCCCTGGATTACTATATCGAGTTATTGAAAACGGTTAAAGAGGAAATGCCTCAAGTACATATCCAGGCTTTTGATGCAGTAGAGATAGAGTTTATGAGTAGGACTGCTCGATTATCAATAGAAGAAACACTGCTGAAATTAAAAGACGCAGGCCTCGGATCTCTCCCTGGAGGAGGAGCAGAAATATTTAATTCCCAGGTCAGGCAAAAGATCTGCCCCAACAAAATCAGTGGTGAAAAATGGCTGGAAGTACACCGAATCGCACATAATTTAGGATTACGTACTAATGCAACCATGCTCTACGGGCATATCGAATCTGCGGAAGACCGGGTAGATCACTTACTAAAGCTGAGGGAATTACAAGACGAAACCGGAGGTTTCTTAACCTTTATTCCATTGCCCTTCCACCCTAAGAACACGAAATTCAGTTCTCTTACCGGTACAACAGGTTATCTAGACCTGAAGGTACTGGCTATCGCCCGCTTGCTTTTGGACAATTTTGACCACATCAAGGCCTTTTGGATTATGGTGACACCAAAGGTTGCTCAAATTTCCCTGGCTTTTGGTGTTGACGACCTGGACGGTACTGTCATGGAAGAAAAAATTGTCCATGATGCCGGTGCTGAAACACCCCAATACCAACCAAGGAAACAGTTTATTGACTTAATTAAGGAAGCGGGCCGGATTCCTGTAGAACGTGATACCCTTTATAACGTCATCAAGGAAGGGTGGGAAGATGAATAATTTTCCCAAACTGGGCCGGGTATCTTACGTGAACTGTCTGCCTATTTTTCATCCCATAGAAACAGGTTGCATAAATATACCGGCCAATCTTATATCCTGCCCTCCGGCTGAATTAAACCTGATGTTTGAACAGGGGCAACTGGACATCACTGCTATATCTTCAATAGAATATGCTCGTTTTCACCAGCAGGCTTTTATTCTTCCTCAGCTTTCCATCTCATCCCATGGAGAGGTTGGCAGCGTTTGTTTGATAAGCAAAGTTCCTGTTCATAAACTAAACGGCGCACCGGTCTTTTTAACGGCAGAATCTGCTACTTCAGCAGCTTTATTACAGATTCTGTTTAACGAATATTACAGGGTAAAACCTCAATTCCTTAAGTCCGGAAAAGGACTTGATGAAATGCTTGCTCTTGCTGAGGGAGCGCTTGTTATAGGTGATAAAGCTTTAACAGCAGTTCAGAATAAAAAAGGATTATATATTTACGACTTGGGTCAGGAATGGCTGGAATTTTCCGGATATAAGATGGTTTTTGCCCTCTGGGTGGTCAGGCAATCCTATGTCAAAAACCACCGCGAGCAGGTAGTCAGGGTATGGAAAAGTATGCTAAAGGCCAAGTCCATCAGCCAACAAAATTTGAAACCTATTATAACGGCGGCAGCAAAAGAAACAGGTTTAAGCCCAAGGCGCTTAAAGCACTATTTTCAAAATCAGTTAAACTATGATTTAACAGGGGACCATCTTGAAGGTTTACAGCATTTTTATAATTTGTCCTTTAAAAACGCTCTGCTTCCCGAATCTGTAAAAATCAACTTGTGGGGTGAAAACATTGCTTGAAAAAATTTTAACCAAAGCAATAGCCGGAGAAAGAATTGAAGCCGTTGAGGCTTTGCTTCTACTGGAAAAAGGAAATTTACTGGATCTCGGATTTGCTGCCGACCGAATCAGACAGAGAATACATAAAAATGAAACTGTCACCTTTGTGGTGGACAGGAATATAAATTATACCAATGTTTGTGAATCCGCCTGTGCGTTTTGTGCTTTTTACCGTCCTTTACATCACCCTGAATCCTATATACTTGAAACAAAAGAAATATTTGAAAAAATCGAGGAAACTATTGCCTTGGGAGGCACTCAAATTTTAATGCAGGGTGGACTTCACCCTAATCTTGATTTAGACTACTTCATAGAGTTATTCCGCGCAATTAAAAAAAGATATAATATACATCTTCATTGTCTTTCTCCTGTGGAAATTTTTTATTTGAGCAAGAAATCAAATCTTTCCATAGAAGAAGTATTGCAAAAGCTGGTGGAAGCCGGACTGGATTCAATCCCAGGCGGAGGAGCAGAAATTTTAGCTGATGAAGTTCGACAAAAATTAAGTCCGGGAAAGGTAGATGCAAAAAACTGGCTAAAAGTTATGGAAACAGCACATAATGTTGGTCTAAAAACAACAGCCACCATGATGTTCGGAAGCATTGAAACTTATAGGCAACGAATAACCCATCTGGAAGCTATTCGCAGCTTGCAGGATAAAACTGGTGGTTTTACCGCATTTATCCCCTGGAGTTTCCAACCAGCTAACACCGCCCTTGGGGGAACGGAAAAGTCCTCCTGGGAATACTTGAAAATGCTGGCGGTCTCCAGAATCTATCTTGATAACATCCCAAATATCCAAGTATCCTGGGTTACCCAGGGACCCAAAGTGGCGCAGATTGCTTTAAGCTTTGGTGCCAACGATTTCGGTAGTACCATGCTGGAGGAAAATGTGGTTCAAGCAGCAGG
>Ga0182240_100478_pt1 | contig 12813 bp, 11 predicted proteins | sample hydfrates4_PW_90_FD_145594 | JGI IMG/M metagenome (GOLD analysis project Ga0182240, IMG submission 145594) | Subsurface microbial communities from deep shales in Texas, USA - hydraulic fracturing test 4_PW_90 | ecosystem: Environmental > Aquatic > Deep subsurface > Shale gas/oil reservoir >...
TGTGAGTTTGATAATTACTACCTACTACTCCAAGGGGAGGGAATCCTTCTTTTTACTCAAAACTTTTAGTTTCAATGGTTTAAGGATATTAAGTATATGATACTTAGTATCATATCTGACACTACTAAATCTGTAATCGGGGGGAGATTAATGGGGTTTATTGAAAAGCTAAGACAGAAACGGCTAGAGGATGAAAAATTGTCCTGGGAAGGAACTTTTCTAGAATATTTGGGAATAGTTAAAAAGAATCCTAAGGTCGCCCGCCTGGCACATTCTAGAATTTATGACATGATAATTTCTGAAGGTGTCACCGAAAAAAACGGTGTTAATCAGTACAGTTTTTTTACAAAAGAATTATTTGGATTGGATGAAACTCTTGAACGCCTGGTGGAAGATTATTTTCATTCTGCAGCCAAGAGGCTGGATGTAAGAAAGAGAATTTTGCTTCTTATGGGACCGGTTAGCGGTGGAAAATCTACCATAGTGAGTATGCTTAAAAGGGGGCTGGAAAAATATAGTCGTACTGATGAAGGGGCAGTATATGCAATTAAGGGGTGTCCAATGCATGAAGAACCGCTGCACTTGATCCCTCGTGAACTTCGAAAGGATTTTTATGACGAATATGGTGTATATATTGAGGGTAACCTCTGTCCATCGTGTAAGATGATGATAAAGGAGAAATACAATGGAAAAATTGAAGATGTAATAGTCCAAAGAATAGTTTTCAGTGAAGAAGATAGGGTTGGCATAGGTACTTTTAGCCCGTCGGATCCTAAGTCACAGGATATATCCGAACTTACCGGAAGTATAGACTTTTCTACTATTTCAGAATACGGATCGGAATCTGATCCAAGGGCGTACCGCTTTGATGGAGAATTAAACAAAGCCAATAGGGGTTTAATGGAATTTCAGGAAATGTTGAAGGTAGATGAAAAATTTCTTTACAATTTACTCAGTTTGTCCCAGGAAGGAAACTTTAAAGCAGGTCGTTTTGCGTTAATTTATGCAGACGAGATGATTATTGCCCACACAAATGAAGCTGAATACAGGTCATTTATTGCGGAAGAAAAAAATGAAGCACTTCGATCACGAATAATGGTTATGCCTATCCCCTATAACTTAAAAATAAGTGAGGAGGTTAAGATCTATAAAAAATTAATTGAACAAAGTGATATAAATGTTCATATTGCCCCTTATTCACTTTGGGCAGCTGCCGTTTTTTCAATTCTTTCTCGTTTGCAGGAATCTAAAAAAGAAGGGATGGATCTTCTTAAAAAAATGAAGCTGTATGACGGTCAAGAAGTGGAGGGGTATAAAGCAAAGGACACCAAAGAATTAAAAGAAGAAGCTCCAGGGGAAGGAATGAGCGGTATTGACCCTCGTTATGTAATTAATAGAATATCCAGTGCTTTGATTTCCCACGATACCCAATGTATAAATGCTCTTGATGTTCTAAGAGCATTAAAGGATGGACTTTATCAGCATCCTACCATGTCTAAGGAAGAAAGAGAAAGGCTGTTGAATTTTGTAGCCATTGCCAGACAAGAATATGATGAAATTGCTAAAAATGAAGTTCAAAGAGCTTTTGTCTATTCATATGAAGAGTCTGCAAAAACACTTTTTGAAAATTACCTTGATAATGTAGAAGCTTACTGTAACGGAGTCAAAATGAGAGATCCCATCACGGATGAAGAAATAGATCCGGACGAAAAACTGATGCGTTCCATTGAAGAACAGATTGGGATTACTGAAAATGCTAAAAAGAGTTTTAGGGAAGAAATCCTCATTAGAATATCAACTTATGCAAGGCAAGGTAAAAAGTTTGACTATACGGCTCATGAACGTTTAAGAGAAGCAATTGAAAAGAAACTCTTTGCAGACCTTAGGGATATAGTTAAAATAACCACCTCCACTAAAAATCCAGATCCCGAACAGCTTAAGAGAATAAATGCTGTAATTGACAGGCTTGTTAATGAACACGGTTACTGTCATATCTGTGCCAATGAATTGTTACGATATACCGGAAGCCTTTTGAACCGGTAGGTGGTGTAAATGGTAAATTTTATAATATCTCGTGAAGATTGGTCCTTGCACCGTAAAGGGCATATGGATCAAAAAAGACATCAAGAAAAGGTTAAAGAGGCAATTAAAAAAAATCTTGCTGATTTGGTAAGTGAAGAAAGCATTATAATGTCTGATGGTAAAAAATATATCAAGATTCCAATTCGTTCCCTGCAGGAATATCGCTTTAAGTTTAATCAAAATAAGGGGAAGCATGGGGGGCAGGGAACAGGAGGAACCAATAAGGGGGATGTTATAGGAACTGATTCTGCGGGATCACAGGGTTCCGGGCAAGGAAAAGGTGCCGGTGAAGAACCTGGCGTAGATTATTATGAAGCTGAAGTGGATATTGAAGAACTGGAACAAATGCTTTTTGAGGACTTTGAATTACCTGACCTTAAAGAAAAAAGGAAAAAGAAAACCGTTTCGGAAAGTATACACTTTAATGATATCAGGAAAAAAGGTCTTCAGGGCAATATTGACAAAAAAAGAACAATACTGGAAAATTTGAAGAGAAATACAATGAATGGCGACCCCCATATTGGGAACTTTACGCCGGAGGATTTAAGATACAAAACCTGGGAAGAAAAAGTCCGTCGCCACTCTGCAGCAGTAGTCTTTGCCATGATGGACACTTCAGGTTCCATGGGTGTTTTTGAAAAATATATCGCACGTACCTTCTTTTTCTGGATGGTTAGATTTTTAAGAACTAAGTACCAGAAAGTTGAAATAGTATATTTTGCACATCACACGAAGGCTAAAATTGTAACTGAAAAACAATTTTTTACAAAAGGTGAAAGTGGAGGAACACGGTGCTCTTCAGTATATGATCTTGCTTTGGAGACAATCAATACAAAATATAATCCTGAAGATTATAATATTTATGCTTTTCATTTCACAGACGGTGATAACCTGCCATCCGACAATGAAAAATGTTTAGACCTTGTTAGAAAGCTGGTAGATCTTTGCAATATGGTTGGGTACGGAGAAATTATCAATCCATATTATCGCAGTACAACTTTGATGGAAGTGTATCAAAAAATAAAGGATCACCCACGTTTTGTACCGGTTACCATAAAGGATAAAAGTGAAATTTATGCCGCACTTAAAATGTTTTTTTCAAAGCAAAAAGAAGCTAGAGCATAAGTAATGGACTGCCTAGCCTTGTAAAGGGTAGGTGGTCTTTTTTTATGCAAATAATTCCATAAAAATTGACAAGCTCACGTGCATATATTCCTATAAAAGGAAGAATTGTTAGATATGAGGGGAAAATAAAAAATAAAAGGGTGATTTTAGATGGCGGGAGGAGAACTTGCTAGATTGAAAAAGGAGATAGAAATTATTGAGAGGAAAGCACGTGAGTTCGGTTTAGATTTTTTTCCTATGCGATTTGAAATTTGTCCTGCAGATATCATATATACCTTTGGAGCTTACGGTATGCCGGTAAGATTTTCGCACTGGTCCTTTGGCAAGGCATTTTACAATATGAAAATGCAGTATGACTTAAATTTAAGTAGAATTTATGAATTAGTTATAAACTCCAATCCCTGCTATGCATTTTTACTGGAAGGGAATAGCTTAATCCAGCAAAAACTGGTAATTGCTCATGTCTATGGCCATAGTGACTTTTTTAAAAATAACTCTCGTTTTTCTAGAACATCTCGGGATATGATTGAAACAATGTCTATAAACAGTAATAAGATAAAAGAATACGGCTTTAGATATGGTCAAGAAAAAGTTGAGAATTTGCTTGATGCAGTATTAGCAATCCAGGAGCATATAGATCCCCATTACTATATTAAAGGAATTAATAGCCAGGAAAAGAAAAATAAAATTACTACTCCCTATGATGACCTATGGGAACTTGATAATGTTAGGAAAGAAGAAAAAGAGCAGGAAAAACCTAGTAATACAAAAAAAATTCCTCCGCAACCTGAAAAGGATATGTTGAAATTTATCATGGAACATGCTCCTAAGCTGGAGGATTGGGAAAGGGATGTAATAGGAATAGTACGCCAGGAAATGTTTTATTTTTGGCCTCAAATTGAAACTAAGATTATGAACGAAGGTTGGGCGGTATACTGGCACTTAAAGATAATGAGAGAACTCCCTTTAAACGAAGATGAGGCAATTGAATTTGCCAAAATGCATGCAGGAATTATTCTTCCGTCTAAATTTTCTTTAAACCCGTATTTTGTAGGATTTAAAATTTATGAAGATCTGGCAAAAAAGGAAGGGGAAGAAAAAATATTTGAGGTAAGAAAACTGGAAAATGATATTTCTTTTATAAGAAATTATTTAACTGAAGATTTAATAGAAGAATTAGATCTCTACCTGTATGAAAAACAGGGGCAAAATTGGGTTGTTACGGAAAAAAAACCTGAAAAAATTCGCCAGAATATAGTTTCAAGATTGGCAAACTTTAATTTCCCTTATATAGTAGTAGAGGATGGCGACTACAACCAGAATGGAGAATTATATTTAAAGCACTGCTATGAAGATAGAGAGCTTGATATTAAGTACCTGGAAAAAACTTTACCCTATGTATACAAGTTATGGGGGAAAAAGGTGCATCTGGAAACTGTACTTGATGATAAGAAGGTTTTGTTTTCATACAATGGCAATACTTGCAGTAGAAGTTTAATTTAATTTATTGCGAAAATAAAATTAACGTGATATAATCCTAGAAAATATTGCTACCCTAGAAGATGGAGTGTGAGAAATTGTGACCACATTACCTTACACCTTTAGGCAAGAGATATTAAATATTAAACCATATGTACCTGGAAAACCTATAGATGAGGTAAAAAGAGAACTCGGCCTAACCGATATAATTAAGATGGCTTCTAATGAAAACCCCCTTGGTCCTTCACCAAAGGCTAAACAGGCAATTGTTGAAGCTGTAGAGAAGCTACATATCTATCCCGACGGTTATTGTTTTGAGTTGAGAAGGGCAGTAGCAGAAAAAGTGCAAGTTGATGATAATCAACTAATCTTTGGAAATGGTTCTGATGAAATTATTAAGCTTTTGGCAGAAACATTTTTACAGCCCGGGGACCAGGTTTTAACAGGCTCTCCTTCTTTTTCGGAGTATGATTATGCAACTCATCTAATGGGTGGTGAAATGGTAAAGATACCCCTTAAAAATAACCGTTTTCCTTTAGAAAAAATTGCCGAGAGCATTTCTTCAAAAACAAAACTTATCTTTATATGTAATCCAAACAACCCGACTGGTACATGCGTTTCTGCTGAAGAAGTTGATAGGTTTATTGCTCAAGTACCCGATAGTGTAGTAGTTATTTTTGATGAAGCATATAATGAATATGTGGAAGATGAAAATTATCCAGATACGCTAAAATATATAAAAGACGGTAAGAAGAATGTAATAGTATTACGGACCTTTTCTAAAATATACGCATTAGCTAGTTTGCGTATCGGTTACGGAGTTGCATCCCCTGACCTGATAGCTCTTGTGTCACGAACCAGGGAACCCTTTAATGTCAATTCTATGGCTCAATTTGCTGCTGTAGCGGCATTACAAGACAGGGAGCATCTTGAGTTAAGTAGAAAGGTTAATTCAAAAGGAAAAACTTTCCTGTATCAAGCATTTGAAGATATGAATCTAAATTATATTCCTACGGAAGCAAATTTTATAATGGTTGATACGGGTAAGGATAGTAAACTATTGTTCCAGAAGATGTTAAGAAAAGGTGTTATAGTTAGAACTGGAGACATATTTGGAATGGATACCTATCTTCGGGTTACAATTGGTACCATGGAACAAAACCAGAGGTTTATTAAAGCTCTTAAAGAATGTTTGGAAGAAATGTAAAAAAGCATTTCCGGCCTTAAGGCTGGAAATGCTTTTTAACTGTCTATTCCCAGTATCTTTTTTACTTTTTTAGCCTGAGATCGGCTTACAGGGACCTCGGTTTTTTCCATGTCATCTACCGTCAACAGTAATGTGCCATTATAAAGGGGTACAACTTCCCTGACCTTTTTTATATTAACCATATAGGAACGATGACAGCGATAAAATAAATTTGGATTAAGTCTCTTTTCCAACTCTTTAAGAGTAAAACGAGAGAGGTATTTTTTATTGTAGGTTTTTATTTCTGTATAATCATTCGAAGCATTAATAAAAATAATATCCTGTTCTTTTAAAAGTATTGTTTTTCACTGATAATCAACGGGGACCACTTCTAAAGTGGGGGATGTTTCAGCCTTATTGCCTGAATCAGAGGTTTTTTCCCCGGATTTTGTGGCTTCCAATCTGGATATAATTTTTTGTACTGTTTCTTGTAATTTTTTTTCGCTAACAGGCTTTAAAAGGTAATCAACCGCATTAACATCGAATGCATCTATAGCATATTCCTGATGAGCAGTAACAAAGACAACCAGTGGGGATTTCCCCGATTCTTTGAGCTGGCGGCATAACTCCAGACCGTCTACTCCAGGCATCTGGATATCTAAAAACAGTATTGAGTAATCCAATGCATTTATCAACTGCATTGCTTCGCCAGCATTTGTCGCTTCTCCAACTATTTCGAGATTTGGATAATCCTTAAGTAAGTATCTTAATTCTTGACGTGCGGGATATTCATCATCTACAATCAAAATTTTATATGTGTTACTCATTCCCTGCTTCCTCCTTAAGCATATCTATTATTTATATATTTGCGAAAATAACAAAAATTCCTTCATCCTTCTAAAAACAATTTTAGGCAATTTAATTAAGTTGCTTTGAAAATTTTTTAGTAATAAATTCCTCCTCTTTGAGATATTTATTTATAGTGAACAAACCTTTAGTGAGGAGGGAATGTAAATTGAAAAGTACAAAAAGTTTTAAACTGCTCTGCCTGGTATTAACGATAGTTTTTGTATTGTCTCTAACAGGTTGTAGCGCTGTGGACAAATTGAAGGAAAAGTTTAATGGAGAAGATGAACCGGACATAGTTATTGAACAAAGTGCTAGTGATGCAGAAAATTTAGATGATCAGTCGCAAGAAGTGGATGAAATTGGTACTTTACCACCTACTGTTGAAGAAACAATTGCTGTAGATTTGTGGTTTGCAGGGCCTGAAGGGGATAACCTGGTTAAAGAGGTTAGAGAAATTCCGAAGGTTGAAGGAATTGCAAGGGCTACAGTGGCAGAATTGATTAAAGGTCCAAGTCCTGAGTCGAACCTGCTTCCGACGATACCAGTGGGAACGGAACTCTTAGATATCAATGTTAAAGATAATGGTTTAATAATAGTTGATTTCAGCAAGGAATTGGTAGAGAACCATATTGGAAATCCACAGGCAGAAGCACTTACTGTCTATTCTATAGTTAATACATTGTGCCAGTTTCCCACAGTTGATAAAGTGCAGTTTTTAGTGGATGGAAAATATGTAGATACAATTGCTGGAAGCATAGATGTTTCCACTGCCCTGGCCCCCAACACGGAATTGTAAATAATTCTGATGCCCAACTGATACTAGGTTGGGTATTTTTTTTACTAATATTTGGATAAATAATTTACTTACTCCTGGCAGGAAAAAAAGAAGACTTTGGCGAAACCTGTAGAATGTGCCTGAAAAGCGCCAGGAGGTGGCAATTTTGAAATCAGTTAAAGCATTTAGTTTTCCTTTATTTTCAATAATATTTTTTGCAGTTATTATTATAACCTTATCGTTGTCTTTAGCAGCAAATGCAGAGGAAATTGGTTCGGTAACTATTACAGGTAATTGGGTTAACATAAGGTCTGGTCCGGGTTTAGATTACAGTAAAGTACATACTCTTCCGGAAGGTACTGTGTTACCTGCTTTAAAATCTCAAAATGGTTGGTATAATGTTGTACTTCCGTCAGGTCAGAAGGGCTGGGTTATTGATGATTATGCTGAATTAAAATACTCTACTTCTTCTGAGACTGGTAATAACTTAAAGGTTAAAGTTAACGGACAAGAGGTAAAATTTGACACGCAACCTTTTATAGATAAAAATGACCGGACCATGGTTCCCATTCGTTTTGTTGCCGAGGAATTAGGAGCGGTGGTGGGCTGGAATGAAGATGAGCAGAAAGTAAGTATTGTTCTTGGAGATAAAAAAGTTTTTTTATGGATTGAAAAAAAGTCTGTTCAGGTTAATGATTCAAGGATCGAAATAGATACTCAACCTATCATTAAGAATGAAAGAACAATGGTGCCTTTACGTTTTGTCAGTGAAGCATTTGGCGCTACCGTTGGTTGGGATGGTAAAAATAATACTGTAACAATTGAACTAAAAAATAAGGATGTTGGAGGTATTGATGCTTCTTCGAAGAAAAAAGTTGCAACTATAACTGGAAACATAGTTAATATTAGAAGTGGTGCCGGAGTTAATTTTACTAGAATAGATCAGTTTCCCGCAGGTACGGAATTGGAAGTTTTGGATGAAGGAGTTGACAGTGAGGGAAGAACCTGGTACAAGGTTAAACTACCACTTGAAAGCCAGGGCTGGATAGCAGGATGGCTGGTTGATATCTCAATTATAGAGGATGATGGCGCTACCAATAATAGTGTAGATAGCCCGCGAAATTTGCGAAGGAAAGCGCTTGTCATAGGAAATGTGGTAAATATCCGTTCAGGACCAGGTTTAGGATATGAAGTAATTTCGCAAGTCAGTAAAGGTGATAGCCTTTTGGTCTTAGGCAGTTCAAATGAGTGGTATGAAGTAAGGTTAGATGACGGTTCACAGGGATGGATTCATGGTTCTCTAGTTTCTATACAATCTGTTAATCCCTCTAGAGGTTCATCTACACGGGAAGATTATCTCAGCACATTGCCTAAAGTTGATGAAGAGTTAGATTATCCTGCTATTCAAAATGTAATACTTAAAGATACAGGTCATGGTGTTGAAATACTTATTCAGGGCAATGAACCCCTTCAACATTCAGCTTTTGTGTTGCAAAACCCAAAAAGACTTGTGATTGATATACCGGGTACTAAAGTTGCACTTGCTGAAGAAAGCTTGGAACAAAGTTTTGATAATAAATTTGTGAAGTCTATAAGAGTTGGCCAGTTTGAGGAAGATACCTCTAGAATAGTTATTGATTTACTTACTCCGGTTTCTTATAACGTTGAGGAATTATTTGACGGAGAGGTTCTTAGCTTCTTTTTACAAAAATCATCATTACAAGGTAAGGTTATTGTAATCGATCCCGGACATGGTAGCTTGCAGCCTGGAAACTGGGCTGACCCGGGAGCGATAGGTCCCGCAGGTACTCATGAGGCAGATGTTGTATTGGAAATAGCTAAAAAAACCGCTGCAATTCTCAATAGTCAGGGTGCAACCGTCATCATGACTCGTACGGGGGATACAGCATTAAGTTTAGCAGGAAGGGCTGCAGTGGCAAATGATATGGATGCTGATATCTTTGTTAGTATTCATGCTAATGCAAATCCCAACCCTGCGGTAAACGGTTCATCTGTATATTATTATGCTTCAGATTGGAATTCCACTGCCAGCAATCAAAGGGCAGAAAGGGAAAAACTGGCTCGTCTTATTCAGTATTATATTGTAAAGTATGCAGCAACTAGAGATGAGGGGATAATTGAAAGAGGCTTTAAGGTCCTCAGGGAAACCGAAATGCCATCTGTCCTGGTTGAAACTGCATTTATTACAAATCCAAGGGAAGAAAAACTGCTGGCTAGTGAAGCTTTTCAAAATAAACTTGCCCAAGGAATTGCTCAAGGAATAAGCAGTTACTTTCTGGAGTAAAATCTTTCTAAAATTAAAATATTTAAGGGTGAGACAAGTGTCTCACCCTTAAATATTTTAATTAGCACTTGTCAACTACTCCACTCTCTAAAAATTTTATGTTATAGTTTAAGAAGTTAATTTATTATATAATTTCGGATATGTTTTGAACATAAAATATAAAAGAGATATGTATTAGAAAGAGGGGCGTAGTAATTTGTTCGAGCATAAACCTATTGGCATATTTGATTCAGGAGTTGGAGGATTATCTATCGTAGAAGAAGTATTTAAACAAATTCCAGATGCAGACATAATATATTTTGGTGATACTGCCCATGTTCCCTATGGACCTCGTCCGGCAGAGGAATTAATAAGGTTTGCTGATGAAATTACACACTTTTTAATTAGAGAAGGTGCGGGGGTTATTATCGATGCATGTAACAGTACATCTTCAGTGGCTTTAGACCATTTACAGGAGAAATATTCAAATCCCATTATCGGAGTTATTATGCCTGGAATAAAATCAGCCATTAAACTTACCAAGAATGGCAGGATTGGGGTTATCGGTACAGAAACTACTATAAAGAGTGGTTCCCATGCAAAAAATGCAGCAATTCTAGACTCTGATATAAAAGTATTTGGGCAGGCATGTCCGCAATTTGTTCCTCTTGTTGAAAGAGGAGATGTTCACTCAAAAAGAGCCTATGAAGCCGCAGAAGAGTATGTAACAAAACTGATGGAAAAAAATATTGATACATTAATTCTCGGTTGTACTCACTATCCGTATCTAAGGGATGTAATAACTGCAATACTGGGGTCGGAAGTAAAAATAGTTGATCCGGCAATAGAAACTGTTAAAGAAGCAAACTTAATTTTTAATTCTTCCGGAAAACCCTTGCAGAAAAAAAATAAGAAAGAAATATATTATGTCAGCGGTGATCCAAATTCATTTAGAAAAGTTGGGTCAAAGCTTACTGGGAAACTATTACCAGAAGTCAAGAAGGTGATATTATGAAGAAAGTAGGATTGACAACTACTATTCCTGTTGAGGTTTTATATGCTGCAGGTGTTAGTCCTGTAGATTTAAATAATATCTTTATATCTGCCGAAAAACCAATGGAGCTGGTGGAACAATCGGAAATGGCGGGCTATCCTCGCAATGTGTGCGGGTGGATCAAGGGTTTATATGCCTGCACTTTAAATGAAAAAATTCCTGAAGTTATAGCTGTTACTCAAGGAGATTGTACAAATACCCATGCACTGATGGAGACATTGCAAATGAGGGGAGTTAAAATCATTCCCTTTGCTTATCCGTACGATAGGGATCGCAAATTTTTAAAGTCTGAAATTGAAAAGTTAATGAGTTATTATGATGTTGAATGGACCGAGGTTAATAAAACTATGCAAAAACTTACCGAGATTCGCTCTCTTGTTTGGGAGATAGATAGACTTACCTGGGAAGAAAATAAGGTAGGAGGATTTCATAATCATCTTTTTCAGGTGAGTTGCAGTGATTTTGAAGGTGATCCATTGCAATTTAAGAAAAAAGTAAGCGACTTTTTAGAAGTTGCTAAAAATAAAAAGCCGTTACAGGAAAATGTTAGGTTAGGATTTATAGGTGTCCCACCAATTATTACTGACCTGTATGACTATCTTGAAAATATTGGGGCAAGAGTTGTTTATAATGAAATACAACGCCAATTTACAATGCCTTTTGATACTGATGACATTGTAGAACAGTATCTCCTTTACACATACCCTTATCATGCCTTTGCCAGGTTAGAGGATATAAAAAAAGAAATTGCTAAGAGGGAAATTGCTGGTTTGATTCACTATACACAGAGTTTTTGCTTTAGGCAAATAGAAGATATAATTTATAGAGAACAAATAGATATTCCTATCTTAACCATAGAGGGAGACAATCCCGGCAAACTGGATGCTCGAACAAAAATGAGAATCGATACCTTTGTAGAAATGCTGGCATAATAGTGTTTTAAAACTATTAAAGGGAAGGGATAGTACGTGATTGGTGGAATTGACCTTGGTAGTCGAAATGTGAAAATTGTACTTTTTAAAAATAATAGTTTATATAAGACATATATTTATGAAACAATTAGCTTTTATAAAAAATATGGAAAAAAGAAGTCCAATCAATTACAAATAGATTTTTCTGCATTAGGTTTGCCTATCATGGAAAAGGTTGTTTCCACCGGTTATGGCAGATTAACAATAGAGGTTGAGGGAGCAGAATCTATTCCTGAAATCAAAGCACACTTATACGGGGCATTATACCAATCAGGACTACGGGATTTTACATTACTTGATCTAGGTGGGCAAGACAGTAAAATAATTAAAGTAAGAAAAGGAAAAATGGTTGATTTTCTTACCAATGATAAATGTGCTGCCAGTTCAGGAAGATACCTGGAAAATATGGCAAAGGTTCTTGATATTACACTGGAAGACTTAAGCAATCACTGGGAAGATCCTGTTTCTCTAAGTTCAACATGTGCAGTTTTTGGGGAATCGGAATTAATCGGAAAAATTGTTGAAGGTCACCCAATCGAAAGACTGGCAGCAGGTGTTAATTATACAATTTTTAAAAGAATTCACCCTCTGCTTGCAAAATTTCCTTCTGACACCATTGTCTTTACCGGTGGAGTTGCTAATAATAAGGCTCTTGTTCGCATACTTGAAAAAGAAACAGGGTCTAAAGTGCTTATCCCGCCATATCCGCAGTTTAACGGTGCCATAGGTTGTGCCTTTTTTGGTTTAGAGAAGATGCGTAATTAATTTAAAAAATTAATTTTAAGTGAGTGTTCGAAAAGGAGCACGAGAGACACGAGAAGTTCAAGGCGGCAAAGGCTCTGAGCAGCGGAGCCCGGCACTTAACGAATCATTTCCAGATAATGTTGGATAGAGGTAAGTTGTTATCAAACCTTATGGAAAAGGCAAATTGTCTGGTTAAGTGCCGGGTGAGCAGCGCAGGAGACAAGCCAACGCCGAAATTCGAAGTGGATTTCGCGCGGACTTTTC
>Ga0182240_100479_pt1 | contig 12758 bp, 11 predicted proteins | sample hydfrates4_PW_90_FD_145594 | JGI IMG/M metagenome (GOLD analysis project Ga0182240, IMG submission 145594) | Subsurface microbial communities from deep shales in Texas, USA - hydraulic fracturing test 4_PW_90 | ecosystem: Environmental > Aquatic > Deep subsurface > Shale gas/oil reservoir >...
AGGAGTCCTCCTTGTGGTTGTGTTTTTTATTTTGTCAATAAATATATTCAACCACTCAAAGAAGGATTCCTCTTTTTATTTAAAAAAATTATCATAATTTTATTTACACAACTTATTATACATTACTAAATTCCTTTTCTGTAGAGTTATAAAATAATCTATATATTGTACACCTTTTATAATTAATTGATAAATGTTTTTTGATAAAACTTGTTTGATCTATTCTAATATCAAATTCTTTTAGCCTCATAAATTTTTTTATTAGGTATTTGTTGTATTCAAAAGAAAGTAAGATTTGTGGAATATCATTTTCAAAATGTCCTTCACAAGAACTATAAGTTTTTATGCCTTTTTTAATAAATTGTTTAATTATAGGCTGCATTCCTGGATCAATAAAATGACCACCTACAACATTATTATTCAGTTCTTCATTTAAATTTTTTATCTCTTCTTCTAAGTTCATTATATTTCACCCTTATGGTTGAATTTGAATTATTTAAAATATATTTAGTTAACTATAAAGCTATATAAATAATTCCGCATAAGTATTTAGAACCCTTTTATACACTTTATTTTTTTAGTTTAATTTGGCAAGTAAGTAAAATATAAATAATTATTAGGATAAATTGTATTGAAAAAATAATAATTAAATGATAATATTATTTATAGAATATTAATTTTAAAACTATCTATAAGAGGATAAATAAAAGTTCTAAGATGTCGAGGTTGCCGCATTTTGATTATTTAGGAGTATTAAAGAGCAAACAGAAGAATAATAGAGATAATTAAATTTGATTTTTCACTGTTTTTTAGTAAATTAATGAAAAATTTTATAAAAATAGAGGGGTTGCCGCAAATGGTAATTTGAGGTTTGTCACAACAGGCTTCGCAAGGGGTGCTGTCAGAATCAACAGTCCATTACAACAAGGATTACGACCCAAACTGATCTAGCTCATTCTCGCCAGCAATACCTCGTCAGAATCAATAATCCATTACAACAAGGATCTTAATTTACTAGCTGTAATTTAAACAGCTAGTTTTTTATTTTTACTCACTTTTCCATACTGTTGTCGAAGTACCTGATAAAATATTATTAGAATAAATTAATCTTGTATTTCAATACCAACTATAAAAGGAAGAAAAAATGATTAATAACCCTACTGATAAAATAAAAGTAAAACTAAATAATCTAAAAAATAATATTCCCTCTAATAAAATTTCACCAATCCTAGCTTTACTATCTCAAGAGAAACTCCTTGAATTCACTGAAAAGATAACTGAATCATCGGCTAACATTTATGATAAGGCCTTAGATTCTGAATATATAAAGACTCATGTTGGTGGAGCTAATCATAGATTATTTGATAATGGCCATGATGTAGTAAACGCCTGGGAGCATATAAAAAATACTTCTGCTGATGATTCTTTTAAGCAAGAAGTAGCAGCATATTTTAATTCTCTCTGGAAAGATTTAAATACTAAAAAGGGTTTACCGTTTATGACTTTAGAAAAAACAAATTATGATAAGAGTTCAGAATGGTTAATGAAGTATATACCACAGGCTGATAAAAAATGGGTATATGATTTGTTTAGTTATGATTCAATTGAAATATTTTCTAGTACTCTGAGTATAGCAGCAGCTATTTTCGCTTTAAAAAAAGATGACCTCGAACAATTAGCTGAACTTTTAGGATCTGCAGGAATTATATCTGCTATTTCAGCTAATCCAATAATGGGAATTGCAATGATTATAACAGCTGCTTATTCTTATTTTATTAAAAAGAAAGAATTTAAAAGCAAAGATTTTAGTAAAGGAATAATCTTATCTTCAGTATCAATGGGTATTTTTTCAGTTTTAGGTATATCATTATTTTTGGAGTTTTTGATAGTAATTATAGCAACTAAAATTTTAAGAGATCAATTAAATAAAGAAATAAATATTAAAGAAACTATCAGGAGCTTCAACCAAAAAATAGTAACCAATTTAGGATGATTTAAATCTTCTAATTAAATTGATCATTTAGAGAGGAAGGATAATATGATGCCCACTCATTTCTGGAAAGGTGTGGCTAGAATCTTAGTTAACCTAATTGTCAGACGAAAGTTCAGGACAAGAATGTTTGATATTTTTATGGATGAAAAGAAGAAAGGGAATGAGAAAGAGTAATTAAACTTGAAAGGAGATTATATAATATGAGATTTTGGATTAGTTATATGATTGAATTACTTGAGGGGATTATCTTAATTGGAAAAGGAGTTTGTAAAGGTACTAAGATGTTATCACAAGGAGTTTTAAGTTTTATAAAGAATAATCAAAATTAAAATCTTGTAGTAATCTCATTTCTCTAAAATAGTTTAACTTTCAATTAAAATATATTTCTATGCTTGCAATTTGTTGGAACTGTCAGTTTATGCTATAATTAGATATAGAAAATACTTAGATTTTTAAATTCTGAGGCAAAATTATTTGGTCTCAAAAACTTGAACCTTGATAATCACTAATATAACAGTTTAGTCAAGATGGTCAAAGTTGCGGCATTTGCTTTAAAATTGGCTTTTTTAGCAGACTTTTATGCTAAAAATAGTGATCTTCTATTCTAAGAAAAGTGCCATAAAGACTGTTATAATAGTAATAATTGACTCTGACGGGTCTAATGACTGAGTCCACTACAACAAGGATTGAAACGATGAAGAAGGTCAAGAAGAATTTTCTGAAATACTAGTCTAATGACTGAGTCCACTACAACAAGGATTGAAACTAACCTCTGATACCTCATTAGTAATCAGCGGGAGTCTAATGACTGAGTCCACTACAACAAGGATTGAAACTTGACTAATTCCTTATCCATCCTTTTCACCTTCAAATTTGTCTAATGACTGAGTCCACTACAACAAGGATTGAAACTTAAGAACTTTGAACCCTTTCTTTTCATAGGTTGAAGTCTAATGACTGAGTCCACTACAACAAGGATTGAAACGGGTTCACTGTCAAAGATGCAAGTTTTCATCAGTGTGTCTAATGACTGAGTCCACTACAACAAGGATTGAAACTTAAAAAGATATTTCATTTGATTTCTGACAACTTTAGTCTAATGACTGAGTCCACTACAACAAGGATTGAAACATCATAACTTTTACTTTCTTTAGAGATATCACTCGAGTCTAATGACTGAGTCCACTACAACAAGGATTGAAACACATTACCTTCTTTATCCCTGTACCTTCTCCAATGCGTCTAATGACTGAGTCCACTACAACAAGGATTGAAACTTCAAAACCTGGTAGTTCTGGCCAAGGGATTTATATGAGTCTAATGACTGAGTCCACTACAACAAGGATTGAAACATATTAATAAATCCCTGGGCAATTTGTCTAGCATAAGGTCTAATGACTGAGTCCACTACAACAAGGATTGAAACAAATTGGCTCATTATATAATCAACTATAGCTTTTTTGTGTCTAATGACTGAGTCCACTACAACAAGGATTGAAACTTAATGATATTGTAAAGCTGTTTATCCTTCATTATAGTCTAATGACTGAGTCCACTACAACAAGGATTGAAACTTCAAGGGCCTTACGTTACACTTCGGAGGAATGCCTTGTCTAATGACTGAGTCCACTACAACAAGGATTGAAACTCAAAACCATCAGTAACATCAAGCACATAGAATTCATGTCTAATGACTGAGTCCACTACAACAAGGATTGAAACCCAACTTCTTTTAAAGCATCATTAAATTTCATCTAAAGTCTAATGACTGAGTCCACTACAACAAGGATTGAAACAAGCAAATGTAGCATTTCCCAAAGTTATTCCATGGGTCTAATGACTGAGTCCACTACAACAAGGATTGAAACCCGCCTTGATTCTGGTTATAGTTTTGTGGCCGGTTTTGTCTAATGACTGAGTCCACTACAACAAGGATTGAAACTTATTAAAAGACTTTACAGCATTGTCGTTTTCTCTTTGGTCTAATGACTGAGTCCACTACAACAAGGATTGAAACTCGAGTGTGCCAAAGAAGGTCTTTATTGGCGTGGTGTCTAATGACTGAGTCCACTACAACAAGGATTGAAACATCACCCAACTTCTTTTCAGCGGCTATTGCTTCATCTTGTCTAATGACTGAGTCCACTACAACAAGGATTGAAACACCTTCAACTCCGATACCAAATACTATAGCTTCATCGTCTAATGACTGAGTCCACTACAACAAGGATTGAAACTCGATTTGTTCTTCCAATTGAACTATTTCCACACTTGTCTAATGACTGAGTCCACTACAACAAGGATTGAAACGTAAATTTCCATCTTGATTCCTTTTCACTGTTTTGTGTCTAATGACTGAGTCCACTACAACAAGGATTGAAACTTAGGAAAATAGGAAATGATCATATCATATACTGTGTCTAATGACTGAGTCCACTACAACAAGGATTGAAACTGAAGAAAATAGCTTCCGACGAAGTTGCAAAACACTGTCTAATGACTGAGTCCACTACAACAAGGATTGAAACTTTTATTCTAAGTTTGCTGCTTGCTACATAGGGGTTAGGTCTAATGACTGAGTCCACTACAACAAGGATTGAAACCCGAAAAACAGGTAAATCAAATCGAACAGGATAATGTCTAATGACTGAGTCCACTACAACAAGGATTGAAACATCTTTCTCTTAATCTTTTAGCATACTCGACAGTCTGTCTAATGACTGAGTCCACTACAACAAGGATTGAAACATAGGAGAGATGTTTTCTAAGAATGATGAAAAAAGTCTAATGACTGAGTCCACTACAACAAGGATTGAAACACTTTGAAATCACTTAGCAAGTGATATTCATCTTCTTGTCTAATGACTGAGTCCACTACAACAAGGATTGAAACTTCTGTCGATGAAATAGTTAACTTTCTTTTCAATTTGTCTAATGACTGAGTCCACTACAACAAGGATTGAAACATTTCTCACACGGAAGTAAAGGTAATGAAACTAGACGTCTAATGACTGAGTCCACTACAACAAGGATTGAAACTTCAACCTTACAAGGAACGATCTAAGCAAGTAATAATTGTCTAATGACTGAGTCCACTACAACAAGGATTGAAACTGTTGAACAGTATGAGAAACACCAAAAAGATATTGGGTCTAATGACTGAGTCCACTACAACAAGGATTGAAACTTCTTAACATCATCGTTACTATTGTTATTCCAAGTCTAATGACTGAGTCCACTACAACAAGGATTGAAACAATAAGCTTGTAGCAGGTTTTAAATTAATCAAGGTACAAGTCTAATGACTGAGTCCACTACAACAAGGATTGAAACTTTCATCAAGTGACATCTTTGCCATTTTTAAAAAACCGTCTAATGACTGAGTCCACTACAACAAGGATTGAAACACCGCTCTTTTTTCAGCCCACGCTTGTGACTTATAAATTGTCTAATGACTAAGTCCATTATAATAAGGATAATCACTACTAGTTGCTATTAAGCAGCTAGTTTTTTTATTATAACCAAAAATATTGAAGAGATTTCAAGTTTTTGATATACTATCCTAACACATAGGGCTCTCTTCACACTATCACTAAAGAGATCACTAATATTTTTACTGGTATGGGAGAGAAAATGGCTGTTGCTTTAAGGGAGAAAGATAATAAGTATCAAATAGCAGCTTAAATAAAAAAATGAGTCTATAGCTGAATTGAAGGATAGCTATGGCAATTCAAAAGAAAAATACCTGGAACTAAAAACTACTAATAAAGAAGATTTGGATTCTATGACCGATAAACTATCCAAACTAAAAGATGAGTTGACCGAGCAGAAGAAAGAAAATGAACAACTGGAAAGCTCTATAAATACTAAAGATGATCCCCTCTATAATCTCAAAGAACAAAAACAGAAATTAAAGTATGAGCTCCATCGCAAAGATGATCAACTGGAGGAACTACCTAAAATGAAAGAACACTTAAAAGAACTGGGTGCTGAACTGGAAGAGAAAGAAAGAGAAAATGAGTAATGAAAAAGAAAGAGCACTGCTTGAGCAGGAGAAAGAATTTCAGAAGCAGCTGCAGGAAGTTAGAGATGAATATAATGAGAAAATCAAAGCTTTGCTGGACAAATTAGATGTGATTTTGCAAATTAATCCAGTTAAATTTTTCAGATTAAATCGGCCCAAATTAGCTAGAATTCCAGCATAATTTTCAAATTAAATTAGTAAAAATAAAAATATTTTTCAGATTAAATTAGCAAGGGACTTAAAAATAAGCCCCTTTAATTTGAATAATATTTTTCAGTTTAAAATGTATCTTTTTCGCAGGCTTTGAAGACAATTTCCTGGTTTATCTGCTCTGCTTTAAGTTGAAATCCTAAAAGCAGAGAATTTACTGCGATATTGTTGATCAACCTGGGTAAGCCCCTTGATCTCAGGGCAATTGCTTCCAGAGCCTGAGGTATGAATACTGGGTGATTGGCTCCAGCAAGCTTAAGCTGGTGCTCAACATATTCTTTGACTTCCGCTTTGTTTAAGGGACTCAGCTGATACTTCATGATCACTCGCTGATTTAAGGACTGATTATGATTTAAATTTAGCTTGGTCATAAAGTGAGACAATCCTGATAAAATTAGAATAAATGGATTCTGAGAATCCATAGCAAAATTAAATAAAATACCGAGATCACTTAAGAATTTGTTGGGAGCAAGCTGCATTTCATCCAGGATAATGATGGGAGTAATCTTTTTCTCGTTGTAAAACTTTAAGATAGCAGCCTGGACCTGATTAAAAAGGTCTACCTTTCTGAATTTAGGCTCTTCTCCCAGGCCAATGGCTATTCCTCTGTAGAAATCCATTACTGAGCCTGTAGATAAGGGGAAATAGATGACTTTAAATAATGATGGATTAACACTGTCAGCCATAGCTCTCAGGGCAGAAGTTTTACCGCTTCCAGGTTCACCAATAATGACAGCAATACCTCTTGTTTTTTTAAGATAATCAAGTCTGGCAGAAAGCTCTTTTAAGTTTTCAGACTGGTAGAGATCTTTAGTTTCAATCTCTTTTTTAAATGGATTATCAGATAGAGAATAAAAAGATTTATACATTTTTGCTGCCTCCTTCAGTCATTTTAGCAAAAGAGATAGGATTACCTCTTTTAGTATGAGCATTATCAGCCATAATCACAGGTTCAGCTTTAGTTATGCATTTACCATTTTCATAAAGATAAATATTATCATATGTTTCTGGATCAAAGCGGATCTTAACTTTTTTGCCAATATAGGCTGGAGGTACCTGATAGAGTTTAGAATTAACAGATATAGTTCCATCATGTCTAACTTTTCTCTGAGCTCTTTTAAGAAAAAGCAGCTTAAGTTTTTCAGGATCATCATAGGTTTTAACCTGACTAATCTGAGACATATACTTATCCAGAGGAGTCATCTTTAGAGAAGAATGCACCTTACGGTGATAATCTGTTTCCAGCCAGCTGAAAAAGCGTTGATTAAGCTTATCCAGAGAGGATAAATCATCATCAGTTAAAAGAGGTAAAAACCTTTTTCTGACAGTTAAGAAATATCTTTCTATTTTACCTTTATTATGCGAAGCTTCACATAATAAAGGTTATGCAAAGTATATGATTATGTAAAGTATTTAAAAATAATATTGTTCTGTCAAAACTAACTGCTGGTTTACTTTACATAATTACTCTATAATTAGTTAAGGCAAAAGCCTAAATATTATAGAGAGGAAAATGCAAATGAAAAGAGAACAAAAACTTCAGGAACTAATATCAGAACTGGGGGTGCATCTTAAAAGTCTATCCTACCAAAGAGCTACACAATTAAAATATCAGAGAGGCTGGCAGCTTTTAAATGACTTTATGATCAAAAACTCTATTGAATTTTATAATTCTCAGGTAGGAGAAAAATTCATATCCAGTATAATGAAAAATCGCCCCTATGAAAACCTATGCAGAAAAGAAAAAGACCTTATTAGAATAGCAAATGTAACCAGTGAATTTCAGGCTACGGGTGTAATTAAATTTAGATCAGTCTCTAAAAAGTATAACTTTGATGGAGAGATAGGTAAAATTATTTTAACCTATCTAGAACACCTTAAGCTTAGAGGATTTGCAGCAAAAACACTGGAAAGCAAAAAAATTTATTTATTAAGATTTTTAGATCACCTGAAAGCAAATAATATAATTTCTTTAAACAGACTAGAAAGTCAGCATATACTTCAATTCATTAATAATCTGGGAATATATTCTAAAGCCACAATCCATAATATGTTCAGCACTCTTAGGGGATTTCTAAAATATCTTTATCAGAATGAAATAGTGTTAATTGATTTTTCATATGTTATTCCAAAAAGTAGTTACAAAAAAGAAAGAAAATTACCAACCACCTATACCAAAGATGAAATTAAAAGGCTGCTTAAATCAGTAGATAGAGCAAATCCCAAAGGTAAACGAGATTATGCGATGATGCTGCTGGCAGCAAGACTTGGATTACGAGCTTCTGATATCTGCAGATTAAAATTTGAAAATATTAACTGGAAACAAAATATGATTAGAATTAAACAGACAAAAACAGCTAGGACAGTTGAACTACCTCTTTTAACAGAAGTGGGTAATGCAATTATTGATTATCTTAAATTTGGGCGTCCAGAATCAGAACTCCAGTATATTTTTATTTGTATAAATCAGCCTTATGATAAGTTAAAAGAGCCAACACTGCACAGCATAGTTTCATTTTATTTAAATAAAGCAAAAATTTCTAATCTGGATAAGAAAAAACATGGACCCCATGCCCTGAGACACAGCCTTGCCTGTTCTTTACTGGAGCAAAAAACTCCACTTCCAGTTATTTCAGAAGTGCTGGGTCATAGCAGTACAGAAAGCACAAAAACATATCTAAGAATAGATTTAGAGTCTTTAAGACAGTGCTCACTTGAAGTTCCAGATCTAAATTCACCTTATTATATTCAGGAGGTGAACTAAAATGGAATTTAAGAGCATATATGCAGTGCTTTTAAAACAGTATATAGAATTTAAAAGAAATATTGGTTATGACTACAAAGAGATTTCTAGTTTTAAAACATTTGATCGATTTATTATTAAAAATGAATTTACTGAGATAGGTTTAACTAAAGATATATCTGATAAATGGGCTAAAAAACGAAAAAATGAAGCTGATACTACAAGATATACAAGAGTTAATGATATTAAAAATTTCTCGATTTATTTAAACAAGCTTGGATATCAATCATATATTCCAGAGCAGATTAAATTCAAAAAAACTACCTTTACACCATATATCTTCTCTAAAGAAGAAATTAAAAGTTTTTTTGATGCCTGTGATAATTTAAAATTCCATAAAAGATCAAATACAAGATATGTTATTCCCATTGTATTTCGAATGATATATGGATGTGGTTTAAGAGTTAGTGAGGCCCTTGCTTTAAAAACTGAAGATGTTAATTTATCAGAGAAATATATTATTATTAGAGATTCTAAAAATGATAGAGATAGAGTTTTACCTTTATCTGATTCATTAACTGACATCTGCCTTATATACAGAGAAAAATGTTTATCAAAAAATCTAATCACAAAGTATTTTTTCACTCAGCAAGATGGAAGCAGTTATGCCGCTAATACTGTTTACCGCTGGTTCAGAAAAATATTATGGGAAGCCAATATTTCTCATGGAGGTAAAGGGAAAGGTCCACGAGTCCATGATTTTCGACATACCTTTAGTGTTCATTCACTGATTAAAATGGCAGAATCTGATCTTGATCTATATTATTCTTTACCTATTCTGTCTAAATATTTGGGGCATCAATCACTGGAAGCAACAGATAGATATGTTAGACTGACATCTGATATGTATCCAGAATTAATTAAGGAAGTTAATAATCTCTGCTCATATATTTTTCCAGAGGTGAAGCTTCCATGAAAAAAGATGACTTTTCTTATTATTTAACTTCTTTCTTAAAAAAATATTTACCTGGTGAAAAAGGAGTCAGCGAAAATACTATTTTATCCTACAGGGATACATTTATTCTTTTTCTTAACTTTCTTAAGGATAGCAAAAACATTACTGCAGAAAATATTACTTTGGAAATTATCACAAAAGATATTATTGTTGATTTTTTAGACTGGATAGAAAATCAGCGGCAGTGCAGCATAACCACCAGAAATATTCGTCTGGCAGCTATACATTCGTTCTTTAGATATCTTCAATACCAGAACCCTGAAAATCTGCAGGAGTGGCAGAGAATATTATCAATACCTGTTAAAAAAACAGAAAAGAAAACAATGAATTATTTAACTTTAGATGGGATTAAATTGTTACTGGAAATGCCAGATCAAAGTTTGAAATCAGGGCAACGCAATCTAGCAATGCTGAGTTTAATGTATGATACAGCAGCTAGGGTGCAGGAAATCATTGATTTAACACCATCAAGTATTCGTTTTGATAAACCATATACAGTTAAACTAATTGGCAAAGGAAAAAAAGCAAGAATAGTTCCTTTAATGGAGCCAACAGCTAAAATTTTAAAAAGATATATGGAAGCAAATTCTCTATTGAAAGATTATGCAAATGAATATCCATTATTTTTTAATAGTCGTAAAGAAAAACTCACAAGAGCTGGAGTAAATTATATTCTAAAAAAATACAGTAAATCAGCTAAAGAAAAAGCACCTGCTTTAATACCTGAACAAATTTCATGCCATTCATTGAGGCATTCAAAGGCTATGCACTTACTTCAGGCAGGAGTTAATCTGGTTTATATTAGAGATATTCTTGGTCATAGCTCGGTTCAGGTAACTGAAGTCTATGCTAGAGCTGATTCCAGACAGAAACGCGAGGCAATTGAAAAAGCCTATACTGATGTTTCTCCTGAAGAAAAACCACAATGGCAGGATAATGACAATTTATTATCTTGGCTTAAAAAATTTGATCAATAAATCAACTTAAATTATGTAAAGTGAATTTGGAGACTATGCAGCAATTACAACAGTTTAAGAGTTTACTTTACATAATCATATACTTTGCATAACCCTTAGATTGGGCATCATATGGTTTTGTGTGAATCAGGGTAATTCCCAGAGAAGCACAGGCAAAATGGAGATTATCACTATGGTAAACTTTTCCATTATCGACATAGAGCAGTTTAGGAATACCTCTTCTTAAAATGGCTTCTGAGAGTACCTGCTGCACAGCAGAAAACTTTTCTGTTGTTAAGAATTTGGCATAAGTAATAACCCTGGAGCAGTCATCAATAAAGGCAAAGAGAAAAGTTTTAACCTTTTTACCATCAAGGTTAAGATAGGGACCATACATTTCGTCGCCCTGCCAGAGCATATTAACCTGGTCATAGGCAAAACGGCGTCTGTTTTCTTCTTTACGGGGTGAGTTAACCAGCAGGTTCTTCTTTTTAAGAAAGCGATAAACAGTGGAATAGGAAGCCTGAGAGGGCAGCATTTTCTTTTCAGTAATCAGCTGATCATAGAGTAAAGAAACAGACCTGTCAGGATGATCTTCTCTGGCTTCTAAAATAACTTCCTTGAGTTCTGGTGTTAAAACACGACTTTTACCTCTGTCATTCCTGGGTTTGGGTTTAAGTCCTTCAAAACCATCTTTGCGATAGGCTCTAACCCACATGGCTATAGTTTTTGGTGAGTATTCTCTGACACCATAATAGGGGACATTGTGTTTTTTAGCAGCCACCTTTGCCAGATACTCGTTCTGTTTTTTCACCTGTCTATTTAAGATAGGTGAAATGAGGGAAAAGCGAAATAGAGCTATCTGTTCTCTGTCATTATCAGTCATCAAAATCAGCTCCTTTAAGCTTGAATTTTAGCATTTAAGAACGAAAATCTTCTTAAACTGCTGATAATAACATTTTAATCAGAAAAATAGCTCTTTTCTAGTGAAAGCTTTTGTGTTTAAAAAAATAGTTCCAAAACTTTAATCTTTATGGTACAATTAAAGTGCCATAAAACATTGATTAAAGTGATCCTGATACTCTTTTGAGAGTATCTGAGCGTCCGAGCTCCAAATCATTTTAATTAGTTTTGTGGCTTTTTTTATTCTTGATAATTTAAAGGGGATCAGTGAGTGGTATTTGTCTCTGAAAAAAGCAATTAAACCAGGAATATTGTAGGTAAACCTGTGCAGATAAAAATATACTGCCTGTTTGTAGAGTATGAGTTTTTTCTGCAGCAGATATTCTTTCATACAGCAGATAATATAATTGAGAGATCTTTGAAATTTAGGGAAGAGAAAGGCTGGAAGAATGGAAACAGTTTTGCCACAGTGCTGGCATTTGTATCTTCTGATTAGTATCCAGAAGCATTTACCATCGATTGTAATTACATAGCGGTGGTAAAATCCATGTTTATGTAGTTTATCATGGCAGTGAGGACATTCTTCAGGGTGAGGAAAATTATTATTCTGGCCGAGCTCAGAATATTTTTTGACAGGTATTTTAAAGTCATGAATGATTTGCATCTGATCACATCCTAAATATTCTGATAATATTTTATCAGATTATTTTAGGAAAGGGAAGTGCCTGTTTTAATTTATTTTGATTAATATTTATTATTTTCTAATGTATTAATTTGATAGATAACAATACTTTTTTATACTCTATTCCACTCCTCCAATTGTACAGTCTATACCTTTTTTTATAATTAGTTCTTTTATCTGTTCCATTTTTTCATTTGAAGGTGATTCAATATCTTTCATTTGATATTTTTGA
>Ga0182240_100480_pt1 | contig 12745 bp, 15 predicted proteins | sample hydfrates4_PW_90_FD_145594 | JGI IMG/M metagenome (GOLD analysis project Ga0182240, IMG submission 145594) | Subsurface microbial communities from deep shales in Texas, USA - hydraulic fracturing test 4_PW_90 | ecosystem: Environmental > Aquatic > Deep subsurface > Shale gas/oil reservoir >...
ACGGAATCGATAGAGACGAGCTGTTAAGAAAGTTAAACGAGGTCAATATTCAGGCCAGACCTCTCTGGGGACTGATCCATCAGCAGAAACCTTATCTTGATAATCAGGCCTATCAGATAGAAAAGGCCCAGTACTTTGTTGACCATTTAATTAATATTCCCTGTTCTTCTAATTTAACTGAAGCAGAGGTAGAAATTGTGGTTGAGTGGTTAAAAGAGTTTAAAAAATAAACTTGCAGCTACCGTTTACGGAACCAATATTTGTAAAATTATATTAGCTTGATTATTCCAATAGAGAATCTATTAAATAAATAATAAGGATGATTTCAATGAAAAAAGATGCCCACTTCTATGCTCTGCTGGCTCTGGCTCGCTCTGTTGGAATAGAAAAAGAAACTGCCCACAAAATAGCTTATGCCTCTCAGTTTGTTGATGATGCCAGAGTAAATAAAATCACTCTTGCTGCTGATAATCCTACCGACTTACTTTCAAAATTTGAAAATAATGAAATTATTAATGCTGCTACCTGCCACAGTTATTCGGACTTAAGTACATATAATTATTCTTCTATGACAGCCAATACTTCTGCTTTTCACTTTGTTCCCGGTTGTGAAGGTAGAAACTTTCCTAAAAAGATGCGCTGCAAAAAGGAATCTAAAATAATTAAATCTATAATTGAGCAGGTAGTAAATATTGATGATCCAATTAAATTAGGAATAACTCTCCATGCTTATGCTGATACTTTTTCCCATCAAGGATTTTCTGGTATTGCAAGTAAGGTAAATGATGTAGAAGCTGTGAGAGAAAGTAATCAGATTTATATCAGTAACTTTCAATTATTGAAAGAAAAACGCTGGCAGGAAATCGGAACAAGAATTAGTACTTGTTTTTCCGAACTTATAAAAGATAGAATTGTGCCTGCATATGGCCACGGTCAGGTTTATTCATATCCGGATATTCCTTATTTAGAATGGCGGTATGAATATGATAGAACTGATAATTTTTCCAGTCAATATCGGGTAAGTAGAGTTAAGAATAAGAAAAGATTTATTGAGGCGTTTAAAAAAATAAAGAAAATTTTACAGGAGTTTTTAGAAAATAATAAGCAGTATAGAGATGATTCAGTAAGTGAAGTAGATGATGAAGAATTTAATTCTGTTCTTACGGCTAGAAAAGTTGAGGAAGAGCGAATAGCTGCCTGGAAAAAGTTTATGCTTGCTAATGAATTCATGTCTCCAGCAGATAAGGGTATTCTCGAATATGATGAAGAGCAGTGGTTAAAGGAAGCTTTTAAAGATTTTATCAACTGTGATTTTGAGCAAAGAATAGTAAATGATGTATATTTAGCTGATGACTTTCTACAGAGTAACTGGTATAAATATTATCAGGGGATTCAGTGGTATAAAGAGTTGTTTTTTAAAGCAGCAGAGGCCAATGGTTTGAGTATTCCTAATAGTTATAGTTAGATTTATGCTTTAAAAAATGCTTGAAGATCTGTTATATGTTAAGTTTGTTGCGTAAATGAAGGGGCTAGGCGAAATATTAAACTAGAAAGGGGTTGTTTTTATGTCGAAAATTAATGTATTGTTCTTTATATCCAATGAAGATAGTCTTCAATTTAAATTAGATAATATTACAAACGAATCATTAATAATTTATTTTCAATTGCTTTCTATTTTTGCTGATATAAATGAAGAGAAAAAATTAATAGAATTAAATGCCCTACATAAGGCTACAGAAGAATTAAAAGATTCTATGAAGCAGTTTGTTGATAAGTATAAAGGTGAAGATCCTAGATTTAATAAACTTACTAGTTTTTTTAGAGATTTGAATGACGATGAATGGTTTTATGTACTTCCTCGAAATGATTTAGGATTAAAAAAGTCTTTTTATATCCAGGAATCTTTAAACTTGTTAGATAAAGGATATATTTTTGATGAGGTTAAAAAAATTCTTGAAGAGAAAGAAGCAAAATTTAATAATACTTTTTCTAATGTTCTAAAAGATTATCACATCATCCCTATCCCATGTGAGAAAAAAATATATATTGGAGAAAATAATAAGAAAAAAAGAGTTTGCAGATTTTGCAAAAAATCTAAAGAAGATGGAGCAACATTTAAACATATTGCTCATGCAATACCAGAAGCCTTAGGAAATAAAAATATTATTAATAATGAAGAATGTGATGAATGTAATTCTAAATTTGAAAAAATGATAGAGAGAGATTTAATAAATTACTTAAATATTTATAGAGTATTTTGGGGAATAAAAGGTAAGAACGGAGTTCCTAAAATAAAATTTAAAGATGATAAATTAATTGATTATCAAAATGATATTTTTTATATACAAGATACTGTAGATAATGATTCTCAAGAACCGATTGATTTTCCTAACAATATTAAATTAGAACCTTATTATTCTATTAATATGATGGATGTTTACAGATGTTTTTGTAAGATTTCTCTTAGTGTTATTGATAAAAAATTTATAAAATATTTTAATGAAACTATAAAATGGATTAATAAAAATAAGTCTCTCTCTAATAATTATAAGTTACCCAAAATTGCAATGTTATTAAACCCACAAAATTTTAATGAACAACCCAATATAACATTGTACATAAGAAAAAGTGATAATACTTGTTATCCTCTTCTTGTGTCAGAATTAAGAATATATACTTTTATTTTTGTATATATAGTTCCTTTTAGCTCAAAAGATAATAGAGAATTTATTGAAGAAGAATATCAAGATTTCTGGTCGAAATTCGAGCATTATCACGGGGCAGGTAATTGGAATTTTAAAAATTTTTCTTCAGATATTGATCAAGACTTTATTATTAATCTTAAATTAGATAAAAAAGAGTAGTATATTTTCAATTTAATTTAATAAGTTTAATAATTCGCCTGACATGGCATTTCCGTAACTGCTAGAGACCAGCCTCCCCTTCGGGACATTACCTTTGTCATGCCTTTTGCAAAGAGTGAATAGGGGTATTAAATGCAAAAGTCCTGCCAACCCTAGCGGGACAGTAACGTCGCAAATGCTCGGTACGCTATTTGAAATATGCCTATATTTATTATATTGTTGTGCTCAAAAAGGAGGGCTTATTACTTGAAAAAACTAAAAAATATCTTAATTAGTATATTTGTTCTACTTATAACTCTTAATGCTTTGCTTCAATACAAATTAATAGCTTATTTAAAAACCATTTCAAATATAATATATTTAGATTCAGTGATAATGCTAATAATAGGGTATTTTTTAGCTGTCTTAATAGCTTATATAGTTCATTTGATTGCTTTTGGGAGTACGGATGAAGATATTAAAAAGGAAACTGGATTTTTTTTAATAGAAATATTTAAATTTCTGATTCAAAATCATTTAATTTCATTAATTGCTCCCGATTTTATTTTAGCTAAATTTTTTAAGACTAAATTTAAAGAAAATGAATATTACGAAGAGTTTGTTGAAAAATCAAATTACTTAAATGTTATTTTAGTGGTGTTAATTGCTTTTATAAATATGTTCAGTTCTATAAATGGTATGTTTATTTTCAAATCTTTTTTTGCTTTTCATATAATTTCTAGAATATTTGAAATTACTTATGCTTTTTATAATGATATAACCGATGATGAAAATAATTCAGGTTTAAAGTCCAATCAAAGAATTTCACTGGCGGTAAATAGTTATTTTGAAATCATAATTTTGGGTGGAATTTTTTATTATTTATTTTCAGATCAATTGTTGAAAAACTTAGGTCAAAATAATTTTATTGATTATTTAATTTATAGCGGAACTGTGTCTACATTTAATTTTGGATTTAATGAAGATACAACTGTTCAATTAAAAACTATTACTTTAATACAAGTATTTTCTAGCTTAAATTTAGTTATATTATCAGTTGCAAAATATGTAAGTGAAAAGAATAATGGAGAGGAAGAAGATTAATTTATGCACTCAGCATACTTTAGATAACATGGGGTTGGCGCCATGCCTTCTGTCATAAAGCTTGCAGGCTAACCAATTACGGATATGAAAAATCAAGCTTTACACCAGTTTCCAACGGAATCAGACATGACTGAAAAACCCAGTAACGTTATCTGAAATTTTAATTCTTAAATTTATAATCTGAAAGCAAATAATTATTATGGCAAGAATAGAATTAGAAACTCAAGAATTACGATCATATTTAAATACAATTGATAACTATGATTTAATTGAAGAAGCATTAAAACACTAACAAAACAGCAAACTATGACTCCTGCTTTTTTAAAAGATAAGTAGGAGTTTTAATATTTTCACACTATTATTGTCGAATTCATTGAATTAGCATTTAAATTGCAATATAATATAATTAACTATTCATCGGGAGAAATTAAAATCGGGAGTTGAGTTTCAAATGATTGAGTATCTATTAAAGTTATACAAAAAACCAAGGTTAATTATTATTGATCTTATCTTAGTTAATCTGGCTGTAATATCTTCTTTTATCCTCCGCTTTGATGATGGCTGGCTGAGGTATTTTAGTATTGAATATCTACTGGCCATAACAGTTATTTCATTTTTTGTCTTATACTTTTCCTCACTTTACAACAAGATGTGGCAGTATGCCAGCATGTCAGAGCTTTATTCTATCTTTAAAGCAACTATAGCAATTAATACACTATTTGTTATCTACATTTACTTTTTTAGAGTTGGTTTTCCCCGCAGCATTATTGCTATCAATTTAATGACAGATATTTTTCTGCTCGGTGGAATGCGTTTTGGCTTAAGATTACTAAAAGATTATTTAAACCGCAACCAGAATAAAAAGTCAAAAAGTAGAGTCTTAATCATCGGCGCTGGTGATGCTGCAGAGATGATTACCAGAGAGATTCAAAAACACCCTGAAATCGGCAAAAGAATAATCGGTCTGGTAGATGATGATCCCAATAAGCAGTCCTTAGAGATTCACGGCAATAAGGTTTTGGGTAAGAGTGAGAAAATACCGCAGTTGATAGAAGAATATTCAGTAGATGAAGTTATTATTGCTGTTCCTTCTGCTGATGGTAAAACAATTAAAAAATTCTACGAATTAAGTAATAAAAAAGATGTAAAGGTAGAGATTGTCCCAGGAGTTTATGAAATCCTTAAAGGAGATGTTTCTTTAAATCAGATTAGAGAAGTTAAGGTAGAGGATTTACTTCGTCGTGACCCTGTTGATTTAATTTCTGATGAAATTTCTGAATATCTGACAGATAAGGTGATTTTAGTTAGTGGTGGAGGTGGGTCAATTGGATCAGAAATCTGCCGACAGGTGGCAAAATTTGATCCTAAAAAGATTATAATCCTTGATATTAATGAAAATACTACCTACTTTTTAGAAAGAGATCTTAAAGATAAATATCCGGATTTAGACTTAATTTCAATTATCGGTAGTGTTAGAGATAAAAGTAAGCTGGAAAAGACTTTTAGAGAATATTCACCAGATGTTGTCTTTCATGCAGCAGCCCATAAACATGTACCTTTAATGGAAACTAGTCCAGAAGAGGCTGTTAAAAATAATATTCTGGGAACCAGAAATTTAGCTGAAACAGCTTCAGAGTTTAAAATAGACCGCTTTGTTTTAATCTCAACTGATAAAGCTGTTAATCCGACAAATGTAATGGGAGCTTCTAAAAGAGCAGCTGAGATGGTTGTTCAGACTATAAATAAAAAATCTGAAACTAAGTTTATGGCAGTTCGCTTCGGCAATGTGCTCGGCAGTCAGGGCAGTGTAATTCCTCTATTTAAAAAACAGATTGCAAATGATGGCCCATTAACAGTTACCCATAAAGATATTACCCGCTATTTTATGACCATTCCTGAAGCTTCACAACTTGTAATTCAGGCTGGAGCTCTGGGTAAGGGGGGGGAAGTCTTTGTGCTTGATATGGGAGAACCGGTTAAAATTATGGAGCTGGCAGAAGATTTAATTTCACTTTCAGGCTTAACTCCTTATGAGGATATAGATATAGAAGTTATTGGCCTGCGCCCGGGAGAAAAATTATATGAAGAACTTCTCTGTGATACAGAAGATAATATTGCCACAGAACACGAGCGAATCTTTATCAATAACTTAGAAGCTGTTGATCAGGAATTTTTAAATAAACATCTTGACCGTTTAAAAGAACTGGCTGAAAACTCTTCTAATCTCGAAGTGATTGCTGCTCTGGTTGATTTAGTTGATACCTATCAGCCGCGGCGGGATAATGTAAAAAAGATTGATTTTAAAAAAGATAAAAAGAGTTCTTAGTTATTTATTTGCTGGAGGTTGAGCACTATTAAGATAAAAACAGAGGATAAAAAAATTATTTTTAAAACCTTATATTTTCTTGCTGATCTTTTTAGTGTCAATATTTCTTTTTTTCTTTCAACATTAATTTTTTATAAATTTAGTTTTCAGCATTATCTTGATAATTTAAGTAGGATAATATTTGTGGGTTCAGTTTTGCTAATTTTTTTAATTAGTATTTTCCAACTATATAAATTAGAGAATAAAATTAAAAAAAGAGACTTATTAATTAGAATAGCAGTAATTTTAGCTATTTTTATCCTGGCAATTAGTTCTTTTAATTATTTAGTTCCATCATATAATTACAGCTGGCCTTTTCTTTTTGTTTTTTATTTATTTACAATAATCTTTCTCTTTGTTTTGCGTTTGTTAATTTTTAATATAGAACAAAAACTTAATAGGGTTTTAAATATTGCAGTTGTAGGTGAAGTTGATGAAGTTAAAGAGCTTATTTCAAAAATTAAATTAAAGCCAGCTGAATATAATTTGACTACAGTGATTGTTAATAAAAGTGATAACGATTTAACAGAAAAATTAACTGATGATATTAATATATATTTTGGCTTTAAATGGCTGGAGCCTACAGTAGCTCGTTTAGAAGATATAGATATTTTACTTCTGGCGTATAATGAATTAGATGATAAGCTTAAAGCTAGACTATTTCATTTAAAAACACCTGCTAAAACTAAAATATATATATTACCACAGAATTATGACCCAGAATTTTTTGATCCGGAATTAACATAACATTAATTATACCCAGTCCAACTCATCCAGAAAAGTAATCAGAGATGAGTTCAAAAAGATGCAGAGTGTTTTTATTGACTATGGAATTATGGAAAAAGCAGATGATATTTTCGTTATTCCTGGTTTTTTTGGTTGTGATGACCTCGGCAGTTGGCCAGCTTTAGAGAGAGTTAAAAAAGTAGATGCTGATGGTAATGTAGTGATTGGTAAACATTACGGGATAGATACGACTAACTCTATTATTCACAGCCCTAATAAAGTAGTAACTACCATTGGACTTGATGATGTAGTAATAGTTGATACAGAAGATGCTATTTTAATCTGTGATAAAAAGCGAGCTCAGGAAGTTAAAGAAATTAGAAATATAAGGCCTTGAGGATTGTTTATAAAGTAAAATATGCATGTGGTGTGTATCACTCAGTATATGCAGAAAATTATCGAATTAAATATTAGATGCTACTAAGATCAAATTATTACTCTCACTGGAATCATTAAATTTTGGTGGGAGATTTTTGTTTATATGCAGTAAGCTGAGTGATTTCAAAAATTTAAATTCGGGATGCTGAGGTGAGTATCCGGCAGAGAAGCGAATTGTTTTTATAGCTGTTGCTATAAAAAGTGTCAGCAGATGCATATGCTAAACTAAAAATGTACCACCTGTTAATTGAACTGTGTACCAGGTTATTCGCTAAATAAGATTTTACAGTTTTTAGATTTTCAAGAGGAAATGTTTATGCAATAATAGGGAATTTTAGTATACAACAAATAACTTTGCAATTCCCGGTAATTCTATTATACAACAAATACTCCCACAGGAGTAGGTAAAACTTCTTTAAGCATAGGCTTGGGTATTTATGCCATCAACGAAGGCTACAAAGTGATTTTTGCAAACATTAGTGATTTAATTTACTGGCTTAAAACTGCTGAAATGATTAGGACTTCTAAGACTAAACTCAGTAGAGTTTTAAAGTGTGATCTTTTAATTATTGATGCCATTATGTTTATGGCAATGGAAAAACAGGAATCTAACCTCTTTTTCCAGCTAATAAACAAACTGTATGGTCAGACTTCAATTATTATCACCTCGAATAAAGGACCAACTGAATGGGGTGAATTACTAGGTGATCAGGCAATTACAGCTGCAATCTTAGATCGCATAATTCACAAGTGTGAAATCATCAATTTAGATGGCGACAGCTACAGATTGACTCACAGAGAAACCATTTTTGGAAAATCTTAGGTGTAAAATCTTATTTAACGAAAGTGTAAAATATTATTTGACATTCACAATTATAATATAAAGCAGGAAAAATCATGCCGTTAATGAATTATAAGAATAGAGTTGTAAGATTGAGAAAAATTTGATTTAAACGAACATATGTATTATAATTTAATTAATCAGGAGGAAAAGCATGAGTAAAACTATTAGCTATTATAATATTTGTTTGCTAAAAGACGGAGAAAAAACTGCTGCTAATTTTTTAGATTTTATAGATGAAATAGCTCAAATTAATTGGGGAAATAGGGTGAGAAAGGTGGAAAATAGTATAACAGCATTTTTTCCAATGGACTTCAGTTCTGACCCTGGGAAAAGAATTATCCCCTTTGGTAAGTTTAGAATGGATTACAAGCCTTTTATAGGAGATGTAAGCACTTCTGAAATCGAAGAAATTAGAAATGATGTAGTTGAATTAGTTACAATGGTATATGATCATAGATTTAATACTGCTGTTATTGATTATAATCATTATGGTCTAAAGCAAAAAGACATCGAAAATTATTTAAATACTTTTTTACCTAATCATGGTGATACAGATTGGGAAGTTAAATTGATTCCAATAAAATCTAAAAATTCTATAGAAGATGTCAAAGCATCTAAGCAAATAAAATATTTTATTCTAAAAATCAAACTAGATGACTATACTAGTGATTGGATTAATGAAAGAACTAGTGAAGAAACGAATTTAATATTAAACTTATTATCTAGTTTGAGTGAAGCAACTAAAGATTTAGAGGCAAATATTTTTGATCTGAAAGTAAGTGTTGGTAGAGAAAAAACAACTTTAAGTTTAGAAGCCATTAAACAATTATTGAAAACATTAAATATTGATGATTCTTCCATAAAAAGTATAAAAGTAAGATATAGAGATCAAGAAACAGAAGAATTGGATATATTGGATTTAAAAGAAATAAATAAAGATCTCAAAGATAAAATTTTCCAGAATAAGAGTAATGCTAATCCTACCCCTGAATATGTTGGTAATGAAATAATTGAAAATTATAACAATCACACGAGTACAATCCATGAAAATTATTTAGAGTTCAGAGAAGATTTGGTTGAAGTAGAATTTCCTGAAATCAGGGAAGAACCGGGAGAAGACTATTCTTTACATAATATAGATGATTAAATTTAAGGTGGGGTAGTATGTCTGAATTTAAACTAAAACCAATAAAGATAAGACTTAAAAAATGGTTTAATAAATTTATTGAAAAGCATTTAAATTATTTTGGACTTGTTTTTTTAGTGATAACTTTATTGCTATATGGGCTTTCCAACAACTTTTCAATTATTAGAAAAATAGAATTTTTTATATATGACTTTTTGAAATTTGAATTATTAGTTGAAAGCAGAGTTTCCACTTTAACTACTATTTCTGTTGTTTTAATAGGTTTTTATATTACTGTGATGTCAGTTTTTGGGACTAGTCAGTCTAAAGCTATAGTTAAAATTTCAAGAAATAATCTTGGAGATAAATTTATGAATTATGCCAATCGTTCTATAGTGACAACGTTTATTTATTTTCTTGCCACAATATTTTTTGATTTATTAAATCATAGAGTTCTTTTGTATTTTTACACCAGCATATTTATCTATATGATTACTAATTTTATAAGGTTTTCAAGTATTGTTTTAGCTATGTATAAAGAAAACATTACTGAAGCCAGTGATATTATGGATCAAGAAATTAAAGAAAAAAAGCAGTTTTTGAAGCTGTTAAGAGAAATTAAAGACTCGAATTCTGAAATAAATAATCAAGAAGATGAAGAAAGATTAAAAAAGATGATAGAAAAAACTGAAGAAGAAAAAGAAAATGCTCCTGAAATTCCTGAAAAGTAATTAGTAAGCTATAATAATACTTATGTCATAAATTGATAAATAACAAGGGTGAAAGTATGAAAAATAATAAAAAAGTTATTATTAGAAAATTAAAATCAAATTTTTCACTTTAATTAATAAGGAAAAATTATACTAATCTAGAAATATAATTTAACAGATCATAAAAATATTGGTAACGTCAAATAAAATATGATAGTTATCATAAAATGTAAGTAAATAGTAATAGAGCATCACTAATTATAATTATAATAAAAATCTTAAGAATGTCAAAAGTTTGAAGATTGGTTTTCTAGAAAGGCAGAGAAAAAAGCTTATATTCTGGAAGATAACGGAGTGCAGGGCTTTTTGTATTTAAAAAGAGAAAATGGTGTTGTTGATGATGTCAATCCCAGAATAATAGCGGATGATATCTTAAAGATAGGTACAATGAAGGTTAATCACCATGGAACAAGGCTTGGAGAACGGTTTATTAAAAAGGCCTTTGATCATGCAGTGAAACTCAATTCTGATATTGTATATGTTACAGTCTTTGAAAAACATCAGGCACTTGTTAATTTGTTTTTAAAATATGGATTTAAAAAACATGTGATATTATAGTTATCTATAGAACTACGGATAGGAAGTTTCAGGCTAAATGGCGTTCAGTAGTTAGATTAGCTGATCAACAATTTAAAGATATAGTAAAGGAAGGTCAAGCCGATGAAAGCCTTATTATCGATTAAACCAGAATTTGTAGATAAAATTATTTCTGGAGAAAAGAAGTATGAGTATAGAAAAAGAATTTTTAAACAGAAAATAGAATCAGTTGTCATTTATTGTACTATGCCGGTAGGGAAGATTATTGGTGAATTTACTATTGATAAAATAATTAATGATACTCCGCTAAATATCTGGTCGGAGACAAAGAATGAATCTGGTATTGGCTTTGATTATTTTAGTGATTATTTTAAAGATAAAGATCAGGGTTATGCAATGAGAATTGATAAATTAAATCTTTACGAGAAAGCTGTTTCTAAAGATAGTCTGAGTGATTTTACGGCACCACAATCTTTTAAGTATGTGGATGATGATTTTATGGAAGAGAATTTGAGTAGTAATTAGAAAAAGCGACTGGAGCTGAAATTATGCTAACTAAGCTCAATCATAAATTGTTGAGATGTATATTTTCAAAGCTTAATAACAAGTGCCCAGATGAATATGTTGGAGACATTGAAATTAAAAGTAATTCTGTAAACTTAACCAAAGATCATATTTCTTCCCGTTACTGGCATGTTTTTAACTAAAGTTGACTTCTTTAAGATGTTTTTTATTTCTGGAGCGGGGGGACAGCTATTATTTAGAAACTGCTTCAAAAAGTAATCTTTAAGGATGTGATAACATAATATGCAGATAAGAAATGCTAAAAAATATATAAAGTCCTTAATTGAGACAATGTGTGACAATGGTATTATATCTGAACCAGAGGATGCGAGAAAGTTATTTAATAAAATTCATAAAAATGAGAGCGGAGAAATAGTGGGGTGGATGATTTCTGCAAAAGAAATTGAATTTTGGGAAACTGCTTTTTTAGATGTTGATGAATATGCTGAATTTAGACAGTACAAAAAAATAATTGATATAACTAATTTTTCTTATCATTTTCAACCTAAAGATAATGATGAACTTATGGAATATCGAGTAGATAAAGATCATGAGGAGGTTCATGCGAATCCTGCTGCTGAATCAAACCTTAATGATCATTTAAGTCCAACAGAATTAAAATTGGATATCAATAGTTTTAATTTGCTAATAAGTATTTTTGTTGCGATTAAATATATTAATTTTGAGAATAAATATCCATTGCATGATCAAAATGCTGAGCTTTATAATTCAATAATAGAGGGACAGGAGGGAAATTATTAATGGAATTAGGAGAAGAAAAAAATATTTATTATTTTAATGAGGAAGGTCAGAAAAATACAAATAAAGTTTTAGAATTGGTATTAAAGAAAGCTCAAGAGTTAGCTATAAATAAAATTATTATATTTACTTCAAATGGGGATACAGCTTTTGAATTAAGAAGACTTAATCAAGAAATTGAAATTATCGCAGTATCTTTTCCTTATAAACAGGAATTTAGTGTTAAGGATGAGAATGGTAAAAATAAAAAGATTATTCCTGAGACATCTAAAAAGAAAGTGCGGGAGAAGTTATTTGAGAATAATATCGAACTTGTCCAGGGAACAATGCCTTTTAACGAAATTATAATTCCTGGTACAAGGGAAATTAAAAAATCAACAATTGTAAATACCTTATCATTGATATCTAGAGGTTTATCTTTTTGTGTTCAGTCAGTATTAATGGCGACTGATGCAGGAGTAGTAGAAAAAGGAGAAGATGTTATTGCAATGAGTGCTGATACTGCAGTTGTTGTGAATTCAGCTAATTCGCAGTGGCTTTTTCATCCTGTTAAAGGTTTGCAAATAAAAGAAATTATTTGTAAAGCTCATAAAATATCACCAGAAAACAAAAAAGAACAAGGAGAGTAGTTTTCCTCCTTGTTCTGATAGTCAGTATTTTCTTCCCAGA